>WNGO01006302.1_pt1 | contig 18250 bp, 15 predicted proteins | sample 5400511 | NCBI WGS metagenome assembly WNGO01 (sample SAMN13153380, study PRJNA577476) | soil metagenome | isolation source: 20 cm soil or saprolite under Garry oak tree replicate 2 | place: USA:California | collected 2016-06-15 | reverse complement strand
ACCATGTCCAGATCGACGCCGCCGGGCAGGATCTCGGCGATCGCCTCGGCCAGCCGCCGCGCGCGCGCATGGTCGTCAACGATCCGGGTCCGGCCTTCGTCGAGCGCGATCAGACCGGCGGCGGCCATGATGCCGGCCTGGCGCCAGGCGCCGCCGTAGAGGATCCAGATCCTTCGCGCCTCGCGGATCAGCTCGGCCGGCCCGCAGACCAGCGAGCCGATCGGCGCGCCGAGCCCCTTCGAGAGGCAGAACATCATCGTGTCCACCTGGGACGTCCATTCCCTGACCGGCACCCCGGCCGCGGCGGCGGCGTTCCAGATCCTCGCGCCGTCGAGATGGACCGGGACCCCGGCGTCGACCGCGATCTGCCGGACCTTGCGGAGCTCGTCAACCGGATAGATCGTCCCCCCGTACCCGCCGACCGTGTTCTCCACGGCTAGGAGGTCCACGACCTCCACGTCGAAGGCTTCATCGGGCTCGAGCAGCCGGCGGGCGAGCTCGGCGGTCAGGTAGCCCTTCGGGGAGTCGGTCCCCGTCCGATAGGAGATCCCCGCCAGGACGGCGCTCGTCATCATCTCGGTGGTGGCGACGTGGGATCGCTCTTCGGCCGCCACGAGGTGGCCGGCCCCGTCGGCTTGGAGCCGCACCCCGATCTGGTTCGCCATCGTTCCGGTCGCGACGTAGAGGGCGGCCTCCATCCCGGTCAGCTCGGCGGCGCGCTCCTGGAGTCGATTCACGGTGGGATCGTCTCCGTACCAAGCGTCTCCGACCTCTGCCTCGGCCATCGCGCTGCGCATCGCCGGGGACGGCGTCGAGACCGTGTCGGAACGGAGATCCACTCGGAACCGCGGCATGGCGGCAGTCTAGCGGGCGGTCACGGGAGGACGGACGCCGACCGCGGCCCCCAACGCTCGATCAGTTCAGGAACATCGGCTTGCCGTCGACGTAACGGATCTTCGGCCGGTACGACTCCTCGTCGTAGAGCGCGTCGACGTCCACCCGCTTCACGCCCTGTCCCACGACCGTCAGCGGCACGTTCGCGTAGTTCCCGTCGCGGAGCGCCATCAGCCTGCCGAACGTCCCGTCCACGACCAGGTCGGTGGCCATCACCGCGTAGTTGATCGCCACCATGAGGTCGAGCGAGTCCGGCGTACCCGAACGCATCAGGTAGCCCAGCTGCTGGTAGATCATCCCCTGGCCCGTCCGCTCCTTGAGCAGCTCCGCGGTCAGCTGACCGATCCCGCCAAGCTTCTTGTGACCGTACGCGTCCTCCGGCCCGCCCTCGATCAGCCGGCCACCGATCAGCGTCGCCCCTTCCGAGATCGTCATCATCGCGTAGTGGCTCGGGTTCTCCCGCTGATCCCGGAGCAACAGGTCGCCGAGCCGGTCCACATCGAACGGCACCTCGCTGATGATGGTGCGGTCGACCCCCGACAGGTACGCGGAGATCAGGGACGTCTCGCCGCTGTATCGTCCGAAGACCTCCACGACGGTCAGCCGCTCGTGCGAGCCCGCGCTCGTCCGCAGCTGGTGAACGAAGTTCACGGTCCGCGTCACCGCCGTGGAGAACCCGATGCAGTAGTCGGTGCCGTAGACGTCGTTGTCCATCGTCTTCGGGATCGCCACGACGGGGACGCCCTCCTCGTGCAGGCGGAGCGCGAAGGAGAGCGTGTCGTCGCCGCCGATCGGGATGAGCGCGCCGAGCCCGAGCTGCTCGATCACCTTGAGCGCGTACCCGGTGTGATCGCGGGGCGCGTCATCCGTCCGTCCCTCGCGGAGGAACGTCGGCTCGTCCTCGGGCTTGACCTTCGCGGGGTTCGTTCGCGACGTGTGGAGGAAGGTTCCTCCGGTCCGGTCGATCGTCCGCACGGTGGAGACATCAAGCGGGATCGTGTTCACCGAGACCGATAACGGGTTCGCGAGGTCGACCTCCAACAAGCCGGCCCATCCCCGGCGGATGCCGAGCACCTGATGACCCTCGGCCGCGGCGCGCGTGACGCGCCCGTGCCGCGAGGCCCTCAGGTAGCATCGACCCGTGGAGCTGCTCGCCGTCTGGGTCCCGCATCACCTCGGCTGGCTGGAGCTGATCTTCCTCGGCTTGCTCGCGTCGCTGGTCGCGATCGTCGGGATCTTCTCGCTCTACGTGATCGCCCAGCAGTTCCGGAACCCCGGCCGGCCGTCGCGGCGCTGAGGATCAGTCCGGGACGAGCTCCGTCCCCGCCTCGCCGCGGAGCGCCGCCGGCCCCTCGTCCAGCTCGGCGATCACCGCCCGCGTCCCGCCCGCCTCCACGAACCGGATCGCCGAGCGCATCTTCGGTCCCATCGAGCCCGCCCCGAACTCCCCCCGGTCGAGCAGCGCCCTTGCCTCACCGACGGTCATCCGGTCGATGTCCTCGGGCATCAACGTGCCGTAGCCGCGCTGGACCTTCTTGACGTCGGTCAGGATCAGCAGAACGGAAGCGTCCACCTCGTGCGCCAGGATCGCCGCTGCGAGGTCCTTGTCGACCACGCCCTCTTTCCCGATCAGCCGCGGGCCCTTCTCGATCACGGGGACGCCGCCGCCACCGCTCGCGATCACGATCACGCCGTCGGCGACCAGCGTGCGGATCACGGGCGTCTCGACGATCGAGTACGGCTCCGGGCTGGGGACGACGCGACGCCACCCGCCGTGCGGGTCCGCCTTCATCACCCAGCCGCGCTGCTCTTCGAGCTTCTTCGCGCGCGTCTCGCTGAAGAACGGCCCGACGAACTTCGTCGGCTTCCGGAACGCGGGGTCGTTCGGACGGACACGGGTGAGCGAGAGGATCGTCACGACGGGCCGTTCCATCCCGCGTTCGAAGAACACGTCGCCGATCGTGACCTGGAGGAGGTAGCCGATCTGCCCTTGCGACTCCGCTCCGCAGACGTCGAGCGGCATCGGGTGGACCTGCTTGGCCGCCGCCTCCTGCTGGATCAGGATCCGGCCCACCTGCGGGCCGTTGCCGTGGGTGACCACGACCTCCCAGCCGTCGGCGGCGATCTCCGCGATGCGCTCCGCCGCGGCCCGCGCGGCGCGATACATCTCCTCGTACGTGTCCTCCGCGCCGCGGCGGAGCAGGGCGTTGCCGCCGAGGGCCACGACGACCCGCTCCACGGGATCCTCCTTACTTACAGGACCGGCGCCAGGATGTCGGCGAGCTGTGGCGAGTCCGGCAACACGTCGAGGTCGTAGCGGACCCGCACGGCGGGCTTTCGGATGTCGATCACCCTGCGCAGGTCGATCGGGGTGCCGATCACGACGAGGTCGACGTCGGCCGCGTCGATGATCTTGGACATCTCGTCCAGCTGGCCATCGCTGTAGCCCATCGCCGGCAGCACGGCCCCGACGTCGTATCGCTCGAACGTCTCGGCGATCGTTCCGATCGCCCAGGGACGGGGATCGACGATCTCGGCCGCGCCCAACCGCTGCGCGGCGACCACCCCGGCGCCGATCTTCATCTCGCCGTGGGTCAGCGTCGGGCCGTCTTCCACCACGAGGACGCGCTTGCCACGCACCGCCTCGGGGTCGTCGCACGTGACCTTGGAGTTCGCCTTGACCACGACGGCGCCGGGGTTGACCTCCGCGATCGTCCCCTCGAGCTGCGCGACCTGCTCCGGCGTCGCGGAGTCCATCTTGTTGATCACGATCACGCCGGCCGCCCGCAGGTTGGTCTCCCCGGGGTGGTAGCGGAGCTCGTGTCCCGCCCGGAGCGGATCCACCAGCGTGATCCACACGGTGGGGCGGTAGAACGGGAGGTCGTTGTTGCCACCGTCCCAGAGCAGCACGTCGCATTCGGCCTGCGCTTGCTCCAGGATCGCTCCATAGTCGACGCCCGCGTAGATGATGGTCCCCGACATGATGTGTGGCTCGTACTCCTCGCGCTCCTCGATCGTGCAGTCGTAACGGTCGAGGTCCGCGAGCTCGGCGTATCGCTGCACGCGCTGCGCCGCGAGGTCCCCGTACGGCATCGGGTGGCGGACGGCGACGACACGCTTGCCGGCCGCCTTGAGGGCCCCCGCGATCGCGCGGGTGGTCTGCGACTTGCCCACCCCCGTGCGCACCGCCGTCACGGCGACGGTCGGGACGGTGGGTTGCAGCATCGTCGCGTTCGGTCCGAGCAGGACGAAGTTCGCGCCGGCCGCCAACGCCGTGGAGGCCTTGTGCATCACGGCGTCATGGCTCACGTCCGAATAGCTGAACACGACGTCATCGACCTGAAGATCGCGGATCAGCGGGACGAGCTCGGACTCGTCGTGGATCTGGATCCCGTCCGGGTACCGCTCGCCGGCCAACGACGGCGGGTACCGGCGGTCGTCGATGAACGGGATCTGAGTGGCCGTGAACGCGACGACCTCCGAGTCGGGATCATCGCGATAGACGACGTTGAAGTTGTGGAAGTCCCGCCCTGCGGCTCCCATGATCAAGACGCGACGCGGCATGCCGGCGATCCTTTCCGCTGGAGGTCGTCTGATGCGCGGGAAGATCGCCCGGGCCCGGCCACGGGCCCCGCTCTTCGTGCCGTGATGCTACCCGAGCCAGCCCTTGGATCCCACCGATCCGAAGGGTCGCGCGAAGTGGGGAACCCCGACGCGCCACCCGTCCTGGGCCGCCCGCCACAGCACGAGTCGCCGTGAGGCCGCTCCGAGCTGTGGATCTTCGTCGTGCGACGACCACCAGCCGGGATGCGCGGCCTGCGTCGGGAGATGCAGCAGGTCACCGGTGAGGAGGACGGCCTCGTCCCCGTCGGTGACGATCACGCTCCGGTGGCCCGGGGTGTGCCCCGGCGTGTGGCGGAGGTGTACCCCGGGGACCGGCTCGCGATCGGTGTCCGTGATCGACAGCATCCCGAGCTCCAGGAGCGAGCTCATCGCGTGTCGCGCCACGTAGTCATCCGCATCCGTGCTCCCCGCGAACGCGGACCAATCCGCTTCGTGCACGTGCACGGTCGCGTTCGGGAACGCCGGCGCGCCGCCGATCACGGTGCCGCCAGCGTGGTCGGCGTGCAGGTGGGTGACCATCACGTGACGGACATCTGCGGTCTCCACCTCCTGCCATGGATCCTCCACGGACTCCTCCCACGGCGCGAACGGCGGGAAGTCGCCGACCCCCGTGTCGACCAGGATCGTCATGCCGGAGGGCAGCCGAACGACGGCGAGCGCGAGCGCCGCCCACCCCTCACAGATCGCCCGGATCTCGATGCGGCCCATGCGGATCGGCTGGATGTGCGACATCGCGCCGCAGCCTAGCGCTCCAGATCCTCCGGTCGGTCGACGTCGAACAGCGACCGCCGACCCGGGTCCATCGCGGTCCAGATCGCCTCGTCGATCACCACGGTGCCGAGCACGCCGAGGACGTCGCCGAGACGACGCCGTCCCGCGTGCAGCAGGGTGTGAACCGCGTCGGCCGCCGGCCAGGTCCGCAGCACGATCGGGAGCGGACTCGGGCCATCGCTCGTGGCGAGCGCCGCCGCATCTCCGCCGGCTTGGAGCGCCTCGACTAGCGCGAGGAGCACGGAAGCCTGCAGGTCGGGCATGTCGCCCGCCACCACGACCGCGACATCGGAGCGGACCGCCGCCAAGAGCCCGGCGTGCAGCCCCGCGAGCGGTCCCTCCCCTTCGCTCTCGTCCCGGACGACCCTCGCACCTTCGGGCACCGGGGGATCGGCCGCGGCGGGGCTCATCACGACGATGATGTCGTCGCTCACCTCAGCGACGCGTTCGATCGCTCGATGCAAGAGCGGCGTCCCCCGGTAGGGAACGAGCAGCTTGTCCGAGCCGAAGCGGGTGGACCCGCCACCGGCGAGGACGATCCCGGCGATGGCGCTCACGGGCCAGACCTCAGGTGCGGTCCTTCTTCCTCCGCTGCACGTACTGGAACCCGAATCGGCCCTTGATGCACAGATGCCCGCTCGTCACATCGTTGTCGGCCGGCGAGGTGACCTTCACGATCGCGTTGTCCTGGACGTGGAGCTCCAGCTCGCACCCGACCCCGCAGTACGGGCAGATCGTGTTCGTGACGGTCTGTCGATCCTCGTCCCAGGTGCCGGCGGCACGCATGTCGTGTTCGCTCGTGAACATCAGCGCGCCGGTCGGACACACCCCGATGCAGTTGCCGCAGTACACGCACGCCGACGCATCCAGCGGGACCGCGTACTCGGTCGAGATCCGTGCGTCGAAGCCGCGGCCCGCGACCGCGATGGCGAACGTGTGTTGGGCGTCGGCCCCGCACGCCTCGACGCACTTGTAGCAGAGGACGCACCGTCCGTAGTCTCGTACGTAGAGCTCGTTGTCAACCTTGACGGGTTGCATGACCGTCTCGGCGAGGGCCGGATCCGGCGGCTCGTGATGATGCCCGGCCCACCGCCCGTCGCGCTCGCCGTCCTCCATCGGCTCCGTCCGAGCGCCGAATCGATCCGGGTCGGCCGCGTACTCGTCCTGCCAGCGGTGCCAGTCCGACGATGCGAGCGAGGTGTCGACGCTCGATCCCAGCAACTCCATCACGAGCCTTCGGGAGTGCCGAACGCGGTCGGTGTCGGTCCGGATCTTCATCCCGGCCTCCACCGCGCGCGAGCACGCGGGGACGAGCGTGCGAGCTCCCTCGACCTCGACGACGCAGACCCGGCACGCGTTGATCGGCGTCAGGTTGTCCGCGTAGCACATCGTGGGGGTGTCGACCCCCTCCGCGCGGCACGCGTCGAGGATCGTCGAACCCTCCGGGACGCGGACGGGGACACCGTCGACCTCCGCGTCCAGCAACCGTCGCGGTGGAGAGACGGGAACCGCGCTCATACGCCGTCCCCGTCGAACAACCCGAACGTCGAGATCGCCGAACGCACCGCTCCGGCCGCCGTCTGTCCCAGGCCGCAGATCGAAGCGTCGCGCATCACGTCGGCGACATCTTCCAGGAGCGCGAGCTCGTCCGCCCGCGTCCCCAGCGTGCGTCCGGAGACCAGACGGAGCAGCGCCTCTTCCTGTCGGACGGTACCGACGCGGCAGGGCACGCACTGCCCGCACGATTCGTCACGGAAGAACCGCGCGATCCGCAGGACCAGGTCGACCAGGTCGGTGTCCGCGTCGAAGACCATGATCACGCCCGAGCCCAGCGTGTAGTCGCCCGCCCGCGCGTCCTCGAACGTCAGCCGCGCGTCCAGCCGATCGGGACCCACGAAGCCACCCGCGGCCCCGCCGAGAAGCACCGCTCGCAGGGACTTGCCGCCGCGGACGCCGCCGGCCGCGGCGATCGCGTCTCCAAGCGTCACCCCGTGCGGGTGCTCGTACACCCCCGGACGCTCGACGTGGCCCGACAGGCAGAACAGCCGCGTGCCGGTCGAATCCTCCGTGCCGACCGAGGAGTACGCCTGCGCGCCGAGCTCGAGGATGGGGAGCACGTTGATCAGCGTCTCCACGTTGTTGATCGCCGTCGGTTTGCCGAACACGCCGCTCGTGACGGGGAACGGCGGCTTGTTGCGGGGTTCGCCTCGCTTGCCCTCGATCGAGTTGAACAGGGCCGTCTCCTCCCCGCAGATGTACGCGCCGGCGCCGCGCCGGAGCTCGATGTCGAACCGAAAGCCGTGTTCCATCACGTCGTCACCGAGGTAGCCGTGGAGCCGCGCCTCCACGATCGCTCCCTGCAGTCGTTCGGTCGAGAGGGGGTATTCACCGCGCACGTAGAGGTAGCCCTGTTCCGCGCCCGTGGCGTAGCCGGCGATCGTGAGCGCCTCGACCACGGCGAACGGATCGAGCTCCATCACGAGGCGGTCTTTGAACGTCCCCGGTTCGGATTCGTCGGCATTGCAGATCACGAAGTGCGGCCGCACCGACTGCTCGGCGACCGCTTTCCACTTGACGCCGGTGGGGAACGCCGCCCCGCCGCGGCCGAGGAGCTTCGCGTCGGTGACCTCCCGGATCGTCCCCTCGGGGCCGAGTTCGATCGCGCGCCGCAGCGCCGAGTAGCCGCCCGCCGCGCGATAGGCGTCGATCGACGACGGATCGACCTCGCCGACCCGTCGGAGCAACCGGAGCCCCGAGCGGACGGCCGGGTCCCAGGCTTGCGGCGCGGTGACGGCCCCCGCACACGTGACCGTCGAGTCCGGCGCGACGGCCGCCCGGACGGTCGAAAGGGTCGCCCCGCCTAGCGCCACGTCCGGGCGGCCGGCGCGCTGCGCCAAGATCACCGGCGCCTGCTCGCACATCCCGAGGCACGGGCTCGTCGCCCATGTCCAGTCGCCGTCGGCGCCCTGCGCCTCGAGCTCGGCGACCAGGTCCTTCCCGCCCTGGATCCGGCAGGCGAGGTCGTCGCACACGTGCACCATGGTCTTCGGCTGGGGTTGCACGCTGAACATCGCGTAGAACGTCGCAACGCCGTACGCCTCGGCCGGCGGCACCGTGAGCCGTTCGCAGATGTAGTTGAGGCCCCCTTCGCTGATCCAGCCCTCGGCGGCATGGAGGGCATGCAGGGCGGGGAGCAGCAACGTCCGATCACCCTCCGTCTCGTGCCCGCCACGTCCTACCCGGTCGTCGGCCGGGACCGCTGGTCCCAGCAGCGCATCGACCGCACGACGCTCCTCGTCCGTCGGCCGCGCCGTCATCAGATGGAGGTCCATCAGGGCACGTCCGCGTGCAGCTTGTCGATCCGGATCGCCGTGGCCTTGAACTCCGCGGTGCCGGATTTCGGATCCGCCGCTTCGATCGTGAGCCGGTTCGTCTCGACCTCGTCCGGGAAGTGCAGCGTCATGAACGCGAGACCCGCCCGCAGCGCCGAGGAGATATACACCGGCGCCTCCACCTCGCCCCGTCGCGAGGACACGCGGACCCGCTCTCCCTCGACGACGCCGAGTGCGTCCGCGTCCGCCGCAGAGAGCTCCACGGCTTCCGGTCGCCGGAGCGGCGACGTGTAGCCGGCCGTCTGCACACCAGTATTGAAAGAATCCAGCCGTCGCCCGGTCGTCAGTCGGATCGGGTACTCGTCGGTCAGGAGGTCGACCGGCGGATCATCGACAACCACGCTCAGTGGCGCCTTTCGTCCCTGTTTCTCTGGATCGTCGAACTCCCACAGACGGGAATGCAAGAACTGGGTCCCTTCGGGGAACTCGTCGTTGCACGGCCACTGCACGCCTCCGCGCTCCTCGATCAGCTCCCACGACATGTTCGTGTGCATCGGCGAGAGCGATCGAAGCTCCTCCCATGCTTCGAACGGGGTGAGCTCGCCCCAGTCGTAACCCAAACGTCTCGCCAGCTGGGTGATGATCCAGATATCGTCCTTCGCATCTCCGGGCGGATCGAGCGCCTTGCGGACTCGCTGGACGCGGCGCTCGGAGTTGGTGACCGTCCCCTCGGTCTCGAAGGCGGCGTTGGACGCTGGGAACACCACGTCGGCGACCTCAGCGGTTTGCGTCATCACGAGGTCCTGCACGATCAACGTGTCGAGGTTCTCCAGCAGCTCCCTCGCTACGGTCGCGTCGGCTTCCGAGCTCACCGGGTTCTCGCCGATGCAATAGATCGCGGTGAGCTCGCCGCGGTCCATCGCGTGGAACATGTCCGTGAGGTGCCAGCCGTAGCGCGGCAGGATCGGGCGTCCCCAGGCCTCCTCGAACCGTTGCCGCGCGGTGCGATCCTCGACGATGTCGAGGAAGCCCGGCAGCTTGTTCGGGATGGCGCCCATGTCGCCGCCACCCTGCACGTTGTTCTGCCCGCGGAGCGGGTTGAGGCCGCTCCCGTACTTGCCCACGTGGCCTGTGAGGAGCCCTAGGTTGATCAAGGCGAGAACGTTGTCGACGGCGTTGTGATGCTCGGTGATGCCGAGGGTCCAGCAGATCATCGCCCGGTCGGCCTTCGCGAACTCATGCGCGACCTCTCGTATGACCTCGGCGGGCACGTGGGTGATGCCCTCACCACGCTCGAGCGTCCAGTCCGCGACGCTCTCGGCGTACTCCTCGAAATTCTCGGTCGCGTGCGCGACGAACGGGTGATCCTGCAGGTCGCTGGCGATGATCTCCCGCGCGATCGTGTTCGACAACGCGACGTCGGTGCCGACGTCGATCCCGAGCCAGAGGTCGGCGAACGCCGCGGTATCGGTCCGCCGTGGATCGACCACGATCAGCTTCGCCCCTCGCTCGAGCGCCCGCAGGACGTGGTGGAAGAAGATGGGGTGTGCCGCGCGAGCGTTCGAGCCCCACAACACGATGAGGTCGCAGTTCTCGACCTCCTCATATGAGCTGGTACCGCCACCGGCACCGAAGACCGTGGCCAGACCGACCACGCTAGGTGCGTGTCAGGTGCGGTTACAGCTGTCGACGTTGTTCGTGCCCAAGACCTGACGAGCGAACTTCTGCGCGACGAAGATCATCTCGTTGGTCGCCTTCGAGCACGAGAACACGCCCGCTCCCCAACCGGGGTTCCGCTCCACGGCTCGCCGCAGCCCCTCGGCGGCCCGATCGAGGGCCTCATCCCAGGTGGCGGTGCGGAGCTGGAACGCGATTTTGCAGGGGATGACCAACCCGCCTACGCTCGCAGCGTGATCCGCCTCGACGGGCCGCCTTGGCGCGCCGCCCTCGTTCTGGCGCTCGCTCTCTTCGGTTGGGTAGCGGCGCCTCGATCGAGCGCCGAGCATCCGGTCGGCCGCTCGTTGCCGCCGGTCGCCTCAGCGATCGAGTCGTTCCCATCGGTGCTCGGCACGGCCTCGGACCGACCGCTCCGTTCGTTCAGCCCGAGGCTTAGCGAAGGCCAGCGAGCCCTCTGGATCACGACGGTGAGCGCTCCCGGGATGGCGCTCCCCACGGTGCCGAGGAGCGTGCGCTCCTCTCCCTCGGTCCTCTCGGCCGGGCCGATCGCGCTCGGCCTCGCCGGTCGAGGTCCGCCTTCGTCGACCAACGCTTGAACAGCGCCCGATTGGGCGTGCTCGTTCGCGTCTGATCGATCGAGGGAGGACCGGATGACGACTGGAGATATCGTGAGAGAACGTGCGCTGGAGCTGGCTCGCACAGAGACGGACCGAGAGCAAGCGGTGTCGGAGTTGTTCGAGAGCTGTGGTGGACGACGGGTACCCGTGGTCAGTGCCCGCCAACATCTCATCGCGTCGCTCGACAGCGAGCCGAGTCCGGCAGACGCGATGAGGGCGATCGAGTTCTTGGACGAGTTGCTCGAGAGGCTTCCCGTCTGAACGGAAGCACACCCTCGCTCGCCGTTCGGGTCGCGCGCCTCGAGACGAGTCAAGAACGCAAGGCTGACTCCCTTGAGCGTATCTGAGCGTCAGGGGTACGCTGCCGCAGCGGCTCGGGGAGGGCCTCGATCATGATGAAGTCCCGACGCATCCTCGATCCTCAGTGTCCGACCGGAGGCGCCGAAGCGCAAGGGAGTCCGAAACCGGGGGCGCGATCGCCTCTCAGCTTCTCCGCTTCCGCGTCGCGCGAGGCGATGGCCGGGCCGACAACATCGATTTCCTGACGATTCATCCGGAGGTGCGGCGACAGATCGTGCGGCTGCTTGGGGAGATCGACGCGGGCACGGCACGGGAGTTCCGAACGCGGTGATGCTCGCGGGAGTCTTCCTCGCGATGGAAATAACCCCGCGTCGAGGTACTAGAGTGGCCTCGTGCCGGACACCCCCCTCGAAGAGGCGCAGGACATGCTCGCCCGAGCGCAGGCGATAGGCGCCAGGGTCCGGGAGAACGAGCAGGTGATCTTGGACATGTCCACCCAGGACCTTGAGGAGCTCAGGAAGGACCTAGCGGACTCCGTCGCGGTCGCCTCCGCCGCGATCGCTCAGATCAAGACGTTGCTCGCGGATCGCGACACCTCATGACAACGGGCCTTCCGCTCGTCTCTGGCGTGCATCTCCGCCATGTCAGCACACCGATGATGGCGGGGTAAGCCTCAAGGAAGCGCCCTTTAGTTCCTCCGCGGCCATCCGCCCGGATACTGGTCCTGGATCTCCTTCCAGCGGAAGCACGACGCTACGTGGTCGTTCACCAAACCACACCCTTGCATGAATGCATAGCACACGGTCGGTCCGACGAAGGCGAACCCTCGCCGCTTCAGCTCCTTCGACATCGCTCGAGATTCCGGCGTCTCGGCCGGGATGTCGCCCATCCCCTTCCATCGGTTGACCATCGGGGTCCCGTCGACGAACGACCACAGGAACGTCTCGAGAGGACCGTCGGCCCCCAGCGCGCGGATCGCCGCTGCGTTCCGAACCACGGACTCGACCTTCAAGCGGTTCCGAACGATCGATGGATCCTTCAGCAAGCGCTCGACGCGCGCGGGCGTGAATCGAGCGACCTTCGCCGGATCGAACGACGCGAACGCTCGACGGTATCCCTCGCGTTTGTGCAGGATCGTGGACCACGAGAGGCCGGCTTGCGCACCTTCGAGGCTGAGCATCTCGAACAGACGGGCCTCGTCGTGCACGGGCAGACCCCACTCCTCGTCGTGGTACGCGAGGTACTCGGGATCGTTCGTCGAGGCCCAGGGGCAGCGGACGGGCACGGCGATCTCAGGTCACGCGCCCGGCGTGGGTGTAGACGTTGCACCGACCGTCGCGGACGAACCCGATCACCGTGACGCCGAGCCGGTCGGCCGCGTCGACGGCGAGCGAGGATGGCGCACCGACGGCGCTCACGACGGGGATCCCCGCCACCGCGGCCTTCTGCACGATCTCGAACGACACCCGCCCCGACACCTGCACGATGCGATCGGAGAGCGGAACGGCGCCGGCCAGCAGCTGCTCACCGATCACCTTGTCGATCGCATTGTGGCGGCCGACGTCCTCGCGGACGCTGACGAGCTCGCCGTCACCCGAGAAGAGCCCCGCGGCGTGCAGCCCGCCCGTCCGGTCGAACACGCGCTGCGCGGATCGCAGCCGGTCCGGAAGCTCGACGATCGTCGCCACCGGAACCGTGGAGCCGAGCTGGATCGGCTCGCACCGCACCTCCACGTCTTCGAGGGCCGCCTTCCCGCACACGCCACAGGACGACGTCGCGAAGAAGTTCCGGTGCAGGACGGTCTCGTCGAAGCGCTCCGCGAGCGCGACCGTGATCACGTTGTACCGCTGCTCTTCCGTATCGACGTCGTCGCAGTACGCCACCTGGCGGACGTCGCCGGGTTGGATCAGGCCTTCGGTGAACAGGAAGCCAACGGCGAGCTCGAAGTCACCGCCGGGCGTCCGCATCGTCACCGCGACGCGCACCGCCTCCTGGCCGGGTCCGTGTGCTCGGATCTCCATCGGCTCCTCGGTGGCGAGCGCGTCCGCCCGTTCGCTTCGGGTTCCAGCCCCGAGCGCGACGACGCGCACGGGTGTGACGTTCTTCCGCAGCGGTTCGGAGACGGCCATCTCCCCAGTATCGCTCCTCGTACCGGACCATGACGCCGCTGCGCTATCGTCCGGAGATCACCGGAGAAGGAGTGCTTCCCGCCATGAAGTCCGGGCTCGAGATCGCCCAAGCAGCGTGGATGGAGCCGATCCTCGATGTGGCCATGGCGGCGGGCATCCTGCCGGAGGAGCTGCGTCCGTACGGGACCTACCGGGCGAAGGTCGCGCTCTCGATCCTGGACCGCCTCCGCGAGGGTCCCGACGGCAAGCTCGTGATCACGACCGCGATCACGCCGACCAAGGCCGGGGAAGGCAAAACGACCACGTCCATCTCACTCACGCAGGGCTTGGGCGTCCTGGGGAAGAAGGTCGCGCTGGCGCTCCGGGAACCGTCGATGGGACCCGTGTTCGGCATCAAGGGCGGTGGAACCGGTGGCGGCTACGCCCAGGTCGTGCCGATGGAGGACATCAACCTCCACTTCAACGGCGACTTCCACGCGGTCACCGCGGCCCACAACCTCCTAGCCGCGGCGATCGACGCCTCGATCTTCCACGGCAACCCGCTCGGGATCGACCCTCAGGCCATCACGTGGCCCCGCACGATCGACGTGAACGACCGCGAGCTTCGACGAACGGTCGTCGGGCTCGGTGGGAAGGCCCACGGGATCCCTCGGGAGAACGAGTTCGTGATCACGGCGGCGTCGGAGATCATGGCGATCCTCGCACTCGCGTCGGATCTGCACGACCTCCGCACGCGCCTGGGTCGCGTGGTCGTCGCGTCCACCTACGACGGGGAGCCGGTGATCGCCGATCAGCTCCGCGTGGCCGGCGCGATGACCGTGGTGATGCGCGATGCGATCGAACCGAACCTGGTGCAGACCCTCGAGCATCAGCCGGTGTTCATCCACGCGGGCCCGTTCGGCAACATCGCCCACGCGAACAACTCCATCATCGAGGACCGCATCGCGCTCAAGCTCGCGGACTACGTCGTCACCGAGGCTGGGTTCGGGAGCGATCTCGGATTCCAGAAGTTCTGCGACATCGTGTGCCGTCTCGGCGGTTTCGTCCCGTCGGCCGGCGTGTTGGTCACGACGGTCCGTGCGACGAAGTCCCACGGCGGCATGCCGTTCGGCGAGCTGGGTTCGGAGGACCTCGATGCGCTCCGGCGGGGCATCGACAACCTGGAGGCGCACATCGGCATCATCCGTCTGTACGGTCTGCCGTGCGTCGTGTCGATCAACAACTTCCCCACCGACACGGACGCCGAGCTCGAGCTGATCAGCGAGCTCGCGACCGGGGCCGGCGCCGAGACGGTGGTCGTGAACCGTGGTTTCGCCGAAGGCGGCAAGGGCGCCGTGGACCTCGCGGCGGCCGTGATCGCCGCGTGCGAACGTCCCAGCTCGTTCCACCAACTCACACCTGATGGCGCGACGCTCCGGGAACAGATCGACGCGATCGCGATCACGTTGTACGGCGCCGGCGGCGTCGACTATCTGCCCCAAGCCGAGATCGATCTGGCGCGGATGGATCGTTTGGGCTTCGGGACGGTCCCCGTCTGCATGGCCAAGACGCATCTGTCGCTCAGCCACGAGCCCACATGGCTCAACCGGCCGCATGGCTACCGGCTCCCGGTGCGCAGCGTCGTCCCCGCGGCGGGCGCCGGGTTCGTGGTCGTCCTGTGCGGCGAGATGCAGCGGATGCCGGGGCTGGGCCGAACCCCCAACTTCACCGAAGTGGACATCGACGCAGAGGGCAGGACCGTCGGCCTGTTCTAGGCTTCTAGACTTGGCCGGCCATGGCTGCCTGCCCGAACTGCGGTGCCGAGAACCCCGAGGGAGCCAGGTTCTGCAACGCCTGTGGCAGTCCGCTCCCCCAGTCCGTGTCGACCGGTGCCGGGGAGGTAAGGAAGACCGTCACGGTGATCTTCTGCGACGTCACGGGGTCGACGGCGCTCGGGGACCGGCTGGACCCGGAGGCGGTCCGGCGGGTGATGTCTCGGTACTTCGCGGCCATGACCGAGGCGATCGAACGCCACGGCGGCACCGTGGAGAAGTTCATCGGTGATGCCGTGATGGCGGTCTTCGGGATCCCGATCACCTACGAGGACGACGCCCTCCGCGCCGTTCGCGCCGCGGGCGACATGCGGGGAGCGCTCCGTCTCCTCAACAAGGAGCTCGAGCGCGACCATGGCGCGACGCTCGTCTGTCGGATCGGCGTCAACACCGGCGAGGTCGTCGCCGGCGAGGCGAGCGCTCGCCAGGCGCTCGTGACGGGCGACGCGGTGAACGTGGCGTCGCGCTTGGAGCAGGCCGCCACGCCCGGAGAGGTCCTGATCGCCGACGCGACGCTCCGACTGGTGCGCGACGCCGTCGTCACCGAAGCCGTGGCACCCCTCGAGCTGAAAGGCAAGTCCGAACCGGTCACGGCCCACCGGCTCCTCGCCGTGCACGCGGGGGCCGCGGGCATCGCGCGACGCTTGGACTCGCCGCTCGTCGGCCGCCAGCGCCCGCTCGCGCAGCTCCACCAGGCGTTCGAAGACGTCGCCGCCGATCGGGTCTGCCACCTGTTCACGATCCTCGGTCCCCCGGGCGTGGGGAAGTCCCGGCTCGTCCAGGAGGCGCTCGTCTCGCTCGCCGAGCGGGCGACGATCGTCCGCGGGCGATGCCTCTCCTACGGCGAGGGCATCACCTTCTGGCCACTGGTCGAGATCGTGCGCGACGTCGTCGGAGCCGACCCCGGCGACGTCGCGGACTCGATCGTCCCACTCCTTCCGGATGACCCGTCGGCTTCGGACGTCGCGACCCGCGTCGCACAGCTCGTGGGCGGCCAGACCGGGTTGGCGCTCCCCGCGGAGGAGGTCGGATGGGCCGTCCGAAGGTTCCTGGAGGGCCTGGCCGCCACCCGACCGTTGGTCGTCGTCCTGGACGACCTGCAATGGGCCGAGCCGAGTCTGCTCGACCTCGTGGATCAGGTCACCGACTGGAGCCGGGACGCGCCGATCCTGGTGATCTGCATGGCGAGGCCGGACCTGCTGGACACCCGGTCGGACTGGGGCGGCGGGAAGCTCCACGTGACCACGGTCGCGCTGGAGCCTCTGTCGTCCGCGGAGGCCGAGCGGCTCGTCGACAACCTGATCGGCGGCGTCGACGGTTCCGCGCGAACGAGGATCGTCGAGGCCGCCGAGGGCAACCCGCTGTTCGCCGAGGAGACGGTGGCGATGTTGGTGGACGACGGCGTGATCCGTCGGGAGGGCGATCGTTGGGTCGCGGCGACGGATCTCGAACGGGTCTCGGTCCCGCCGACGATCCAGGCGCTCCTAGCCGCGCGTCTGGATCGGCTGGACGACGCGGAGCGCGCGCTGCTGGGGCGCGCCGCGGTGGTGGGACAGGTTTTCTACTTGGGTGCGGTCCGCGAGCTCGGTCCCGAGGGCGAGCGGAGCGATACCGGCCGGTTGGTCCAGCAGCTGGTCCGCCGCGACCTGGTCCGTCCGGCCTCATCCGACCTGGTTGGTGAAGAGGCCTTCCGGTTCCACCACGGGCTGCTCGCGGACGCCGCGTACCAGATGCTCCCCAAAGAGGAGCGCGCCGTGCTGCACGAACGCCTCGCCGACTGGCTCGCGGGCCGCCCGGGCATGGCCGACGCCGACGAGTTCGTCGGGTTCCACCTCGAGCAGGCATACCGGTACCGGGGCGAGCTCGGTCCCGAGGACGAGCGATCGCACCACCTCGCTGCGCGCGCCGCCGAGCGGCTGTCCGCAGCGGCGTCGCGGGCGATCGCGCGCAGCGACACGGCCGCGACCGAGAACCTGTCCCGCCGCGCCGCCGCGCTCCGCGCACCCGACGATCCACGGCGGGCCTGGGATCTCATGGCGCTCGGTTGGATCCAAGGAGACGCGGATCTCGCCACGGAGATGGCCGAGACCTTCGACGAAGCGCTCGCGCTCGCCGAGATGACCGGCGACGAGCGAGCCATCGTCCATGCCTCGCTCGGTGCGACCTTCGGGCGATGGCTGGTGGCGCCCGAGGGCGGCTCGGACGCGATCGCCTCTCTGCTCGATCAGGTGTTGCCGCAGCTGGAGGTGTGGGCCGACGATCAGGGGCTGGCGATCGCGTACGTGTGTCGTTCGCAGATCCACTGGAACGCTTGCCGCTTCGAGGAAGCGCGGCGGGATTGTGCTCGCGCCGCTCCCCACGCCCACGCGGCCGGCGACGGAACCTTCGAGCGGATCGCCCTCGTGACGGGAGCGATCGGGGGAGCCCTGGGTCCGGCTTCCGCGGACCAGATCCTCGAGGACGTCGAGGAACTGCAGGCGCGTGCCACCGTGTACCCATCGCTCCGTCTGATGTCCATCGACCTGACGAGCGCGGTGCACGCGCTCCGCGGGAACTTCGATGAGGCTCGGCGTTTGCACGACGAGGAGCTCGCCGTGGCCCGAGAGCTGCTGGGCCGGGTGCCGAGCGGTTTCTACGAAGCATCGTGGCGCTTGGAGACGCTCGCCGGTGATCACAGGGCTGCGGAGGTGTGGGCCCAGCGCGGCTACGAACAACTCCTGTCGTACGGTGACCGTGCCCACGCATCGACCCAGGCCGTGGACCGGGCGGTGTCCTGTTACCTGGTCGGGCGATTCGACGAGGCCCGGCGCTACGCCGCCGAGTGCCGCGAGATGTCGGCAAGCGACGACGCGATCAACCAGTACACCTGGCGCTCCGTCGAGGCGAAGCTGTTGACGAGGGAAGGCCGCATCGACGATGCCGTCCGCTTGATCCGGGAAGCGGTCCAACTGGCGGAGACCACCGACGAGTTCCTGCTCCGATGGCTGCTGTGCTGTGACCGGGCCGAGGTGGCGCTGGCCGCCGGGGATCCTCGGGAGGCTCGGGCGGCGCTCGAGCTTGCCGTCGACCGCGCGGAGCGGAAAGGCGCGGTCGTG
>WNGO01001565.1_pt1 | contig 18255 bp, 18 predicted proteins | sample 5400511 | NCBI WGS metagenome assembly WNGO01 (sample SAMN13153380, study PRJNA577476) | soil metagenome | isolation source: 20 cm soil or saprolite under Garry oak tree replicate 2 | place: USA:California | collected 2016-06-15 | reverse complement strand
CGCGCCGACGATTCATCGATGGCGCGTTGTAAAAGGACTTCCAGCGAAAGTGTCGGTTGAGCGACCACAAACATCTGGTAGGAAAACAATGAAGGGAGCAGTCGAATACAAGCCTTGTTTACAGCCAGGAGGAAACGGCTTGTCAGCCCACTGCCGAGCGCGACGGGAAAAGGCGCTGGGATACCGCGCGACTTGGAAATCTGAAACCCGCGCTGCTCAAGCAATTGGCGGAGCGCCGAAAACGTAAACAGCCGGGTATGCGTCATGTCGAGAATACCGCGCTTGCCGTAGTTGAACTGGCCCAACAGCAGCATCAACCGTATAATTACAAAGCCGACGTTAGGCGTGCTGATGATCAATTGCGTATTCGTGCACTGCTTCATGGCATCGCGCAGGCGGTCGAAAAAAACTTCCGGAACATTCAGGTGCTCGATCACGTCAAGAAGCAATACATAGTCGTACTCCGCGATATTCACGTCGGGGACGCCTGCATTGAGATCATGCTCGATGAATCGGCTCAATTTGACGTTCGATGCCAAGGGAAATTTATCCACGCCGGTGGTCTGGCACCCGCGCTCTTGCTCCAACAATGCGCTCATGTAGCCGCCCGCGCAGCCGAGATCGAGCACTTTTGCTCCCGCCGGCACGATGCCTAGAGTTGCCGTGTGCGGGCTGTCGAAACCTATCTTGATCTCGTAGTGGGCGTTGGCCTCGCGTCCCGGCGCACAGTCAAACTTGCTGTCGTAAAATATGTTCCACTCATGAATCCGCGATTTGAGCGTGGCTTTGAGGACCTTCCAGGCGTACTGAATTCCATTGACATGACAGATTTCATCGCCGTAATAGGTCGGGATCGGCAGCTCGCGGACTCGCATCCCCGCTATCAGCAACTGAATAATGATTTCGGTGTCGAAATGAAAATCGTTGGTATTGCGGTCAAACGGCACCCTCTTGAGGGCGGCCACCGAGTAAATCCGATAGCCGGAATGAAACTCGCTGAAATGGGTGCGCAACAAACGGTTTTGGCACCAGGTGAGGATCTTATTGCCGACGAATTTATAGAGAGGCATACCGCCCTTTAATGCCGCGCCTCGGCCGAGCATGCGCGAGCCAAACACCGCATCGGCCATGCCCTGGCTTAGCGGGTTCAGCAGTTCCGGAAGGGCTTCCGGTGCATACTGGCCATCGCCATGAACCAGCGCAACAAAATCGAAATCGTTCTTGATCGCGTAGTGATAGCCGATTTTCTGATTGCCGCCATAGCCCTGATTGACCGGATTGAAAAGTACTCGAAGCGGCAAAGCCAATGAACCGGTCGCCTTGACTTGGTGACCGATCTCGAAGGTGCGATCGCGGGAAGCGTCGTCGATAGCGAGAATCTCGACTTCATAGTCTTCCGAAAGGCTGGCCGGAATCCGCGAGAGAACGCTCTCAATCGTGCGCTCGGCATTGTACGCCACCACAAAAACCAGCACGCGAGGCTTCTTCTGATTTGTCATGGTCGTGAACCGATACGAATTGCGATGCGAAGACCTATGTCTTAGCAACTGACTTCAAACGCTCCCAAAAACCACGCCGAACCGCCAATACAAACTTTCGCTAACGGACCGAAGACCCTGGCCCTCGGATGGGTGAAGCCGCCGATCAAGCGTTTTCACATTATCGTTCAAGTCACGTTTCCGAACAAATAGAGCTCAAATAGAGTGCCGGACAAACCGGTACCTGGAGATTGAGAAGAGCTACAATCCCAGCACATCTTGCATGTCGTAAAGCCCGGGCTTGCGCTTGGCGAGCCACTGCGCGGCGCGCAGCGCGCCGCGGGCGAAGGTGTCGCGGCTGTGAGCACGGTGGATGAATTCCAATCGTTCGCCGATGCCGCCGAAGATCACCGTGTGCTCGCCAACGATATCGCCGGCGCGTACAGAGAGCAGCGCGATTTCTTTCTTGGTGCGCTCGCCGACGATGCCTTTGCGGCCATTGATACCGATTTTGTCAAGATCGCGGTCGAGCGCGTTTGCAACCGAACGCCCAAGGGCCAGCGCTGTGCCGCTCGGCGCGTCTTTCTTGAAGCGATGATGCGCTTCGATGATCTCGATATCGTAATCATCGCCGAGCATCTTGGCGGCCTTACCCAGCAATGAAACAAGAACGTTGACGCCCAGGCTCGTGTTCGCCGAGAGCAGAGTGGGCGTGCGCCGCGCGATAGTTTTGATTTCCGCTTGCTGCTTCGGCGTGAAGCCCGTGGTTGCGATCACGATCGGCGCATGTTTTTTGGCGGCGCTGCGCAGAAACCCCAAGGACGCTTCGGGGTTGGTGAAATCGACAATGACATGGACGGGTTTCAGCGCGGTGTCGAGCTTGCCCGTGACGGGAATCCCAAGATGGCCCGCTGCGGATACTTCGCCGGCGTCTTTGCCGACCCTCCCGCCGCCGGGCTTATCGATCGCCGCAATCAGTTTAAAGTCGGCGGATTGTTGAATCGCCCGGACGACGGCGCCGCCCATCCGGCCGCCGACACCGCAGACGATAATCCCGAGCGCCATGAAATTTTTAAAGAAGGCCGAATTCCGTCATCGCCTGTGTGAGCCTCTTCAAGTTGCCTTCAGCCATCGGCGTGAGCGGCAAACGGAGATCGCCGCCGCACTTGCCCATGAGCGACAGCGCAGTCTTGACGGGAATTGGATTCGTCTCAACAAATAAACTGTGGATCAGCGGCACGAGTCTGAATTGAAGCTCGCGTCCCTCTGCCCAGTTGCCTTTCAAACAAGCTTCCGTGAGCAGTGCGGTTTCTTTCGGCGCGACGTTGGCAACCGTCGAGATGACGCCTTTGCCGCCCAGCACCATCAAAGAAAAAATCAGCGTGTCTTCGCCGGAATAGACCGCCAAGCGATCGCCGCACAAGCGGATCACGTCGATGGCTTGATCGACCGAGCCGGTCGCTTCTTTCACGCCGGCGATGTTCTTGATTTCAGACATGCGTGCCAGAGTTTCCGGCTCGATTTTCGATCCGGTGCGGCCGGGAATATTGTAAATGATGATCGGAATGCCGACTGCCGAGGCGACTTTTTTATAGTGCTGATAGATAGGCGACTTTTTTATAGTGCTGATAGATGCCTTCTTGCGTAGGGCGATTGTAATACGGCGAAATCATCAGCGCGCCGTCGGCGCCGGACTTTTCCGCCTCGCGCGTGAGCCGGACCGCTTCTTCGGTCGAATTGGAACCCGTGCCGGCGATGACCGGAACGCGTTTGTTGACCGCTTGGATCACCGTACGAATGACTTCGTCATGTTCCTGATGGCTGAGCGTCGCCGACTCGCCCGTGGTGCCGCAGGGCACGATGCCATGGGTGCCGTTCTGGAGATGAAAGTCGATCAACCCTTCGAGACTTTGCCAATCGACGCCGCCGTCTTTAAACGGCGTGACCAATGCAACCATCGAACCGGTAAACATAGCGCTATCTCCTAAGCGATCTGGACGGTGCCGTGAAACACTTCTGCCGCACCGCCCGTCATATAGACGCGGTTATTGTCACGCCATTCGATCAACAGATCGCCGCCTTTTAGATGAATCGTGATCTCGCGCTCGGTCCGCCCGGTGATCACGCCAGCGACCCCCACGGCGCTGGCGCCGGTGCCGCAGGCCCAGGTCTCGCCTGCGCCGCGTTCCCAGACGCGCATCTTCACTTCCTCCGGGCTGATGATCTTGATAAACTCAGTGTTCACTCGCTTGGGAAAGAACGGGTGATGCTCGAAGCGCGGCCCGATCTTTTCCAGATCGAGGGCGTCGACATCGTCGAGATAAATCACACAGTGCGGATTGCCCATGGAGATGCAAGTGACTTCATACGTCTTACCGTCCACCGTCAGCGGCCGGTTTTTGACCTCGCCGTCGGCGTCGACGGGAATCTTTCGCCCTTCAAGGATCGGCTCGCCCATGTCGACTTCGACCAGCTCGCCGACGATCTTTGGCCGAATAATGCCGGCGAGGGTTTCGACTTCGAGCTCGCGCTTCTGCGTGATGCCATGATCGTAAACATATTTGGCGAAGCAGCGAATCCCGTTGCCGCACATCTCCACTTGGCCGCCGTCGGCGTTGTAGATCTCCATCTTGAAGTCGGCGACCTTCGATGGATGCACCGTCAACAACTGGTCGGCGCCGATGCCGAAGCGACGGTCGCAGAGCTTCTTAGCGATCGAATCCAAGTTGTCGATGTTCTTTTTCAGGCAATCGAGGAAAACAAAATCATTGCCTGCGCCGTGCATCTTGGTGAATTGCAATTCCATAACGCTCTAAATTCTTGAACTCTTGAACCTTGAACTCTTGAACGATCCTATTGTAGCGAGGCGGGAATCATTTCGCCATGGATCAAATCTTCCAAGCTCTCCCGCTTGCGTACAATGTAATATTGATCGCCGTCGACCAGCACCTCGGGGGGCTTCGGATGGGAATTGTAATTCGAAGCCATGGTGAAACCATAGGCGCCGGCGCTCATCACCGCCAGCAAGTCGCCGCGCTTGGGCCGCGCGATCTCGCGATCCTTGGCGAAGAAGTCACCGCTCTCGCAGATCGGTCCGACGACGTCGGCAACAATCGTTTCGGCTTGGGTTTCGAGCACGGGTTGAATCGCTTGATACGAGCCATACAGCGCCGGACGGATGAGATCGTTCATGCCGGCATCGACGATGATAAATTTTTTCGTCTCGGTTTCCTTGAGGTACTGCACTTCGGTGAGAAGAATCCCGGCGTTGCCAACGATGACGCGGCCAGGTTCGAGGATCAAAGTGATGTCTAATCCTTCGAGTCCCTCAATGATCGCCTTGGCGTACTCGTCCGGTAACGGCGGCGTTTCGTCGTGATAATTGATCCCAAGGCCGCCGCCGAGATCGAGATAACGGATCTGCGCGCCTTCTTTTTTCATCTCGCCGGCAAGCACGCGATCCAAATACTCGCGCACTTTCGCCAAGGCATCGACGAACGGGGTCACCGATGTGAGCTGCGAACCGATGTGACAGTCGACGCCGACGACGTCGACGTTTTTTAATGAAACGGCTTTCCTGTAAGTCTCGAGCGACTTCTTGATATCGACGCCGAACTTCGCTTTTTTCATGCCGGTTGAAATGTAGGGATGGGTTTGTGGATCGACGTCGGGATTGACGCGCAAGCTGATCGGCGCCTTTTTGCCGATGCCGGCGGCGATTTCGTTCAGCGCAAACAGCTCTTCCTCCGATTCGACGTTGAACATCAATATGCCGGAATGGAGAGCGTATTCGATTTCCTGCTTTTTCTTGCCGACCCCCGAAAAGACAATTTTTTTCGGGTCGGCGCCGACTTTCAGCGCGCGGAAAAGCTCGCCGCCCGACACGATGTCAAAGCCGCCGCCTTCCTTCGCGAAGCAGCGCAACAGCGCGAGGTTGGAATTGGCCTTCACCGAAAAACAGACGATATGGCGAGCCTTGGCGAAGGCTTGATCGAAAACCTTGAAATGGCGCTTGAGCGTCGCGAGACTATAGACATACGCCGGCGTGCCAACTTCTTGCGCGATGCGCTTGAGCGCCACGCCCTCGGCGAACATTTCCCCGTTGCGATATTCAAAATGGTTCATCGATCACCCCGTGCAACTTCGACTTCATTGGATGGCGCGCTCAAAGAACCGTCCAACAACTGTGACGAAACCCGATATCGGTAAATCGCCTTTGGCCCCACCTCCTGATCGTCATAGCGATATTGTTTTTCCTTGACGAACTTTTCCCGATCTTCGACGTTCACCGTCGTAAGCTGGCGGTACGGTACCGGGCAGTCGGGGCAGCTTTGCGACACTTCCTTACGAAAAATGACGAAGCTGGCAAGATCCTTCATCGGTTTGCCGTCGACATACTCTGTTGGCCGCGTCCAGGTAAGAGTGATGCCTTTGGCCTCAGACCGCGCCGTCAAGTTGGTAATCGTCCTAGGCGCCGCGAGCTCCGGCGCGCGCGGATCGCCCTTCTTGCCGCATGACGAAGCTCCGGCAATGAGCATCATGACGATGACGAAAAGTCCTTTCATCTAGCTCCTCAATTCTTTTAAGCGCTGCACCACGTTGCGCCGCGCCGTGCCGCCTGCGGCGCGGCGCCGGCCGACGGCAGCTTCGGCTGAAAGGTATTTAAATACATTTTTTTCGATCCTGTTTGAAAAGCGTTTTAGCTCCGCCAACGACAACTCTTCGATACGTTTACCCTGGGCCAGGCAAAATTGCACCACCTTGCCCGCGACTCCATGAGCTGCGCGAAACGCCATCCCGCGTTCGACCAAATAGTCCGCCAAATCGGTGGCGTTCATGAAACCGTCTCGAACCGCGTTCTGCATCCGCTCGCGGCGAACTTTCACGCCGGCGATGAGCTCGCTCATGATCTTGACGCTCGCTTTCACGGTATCCACCGTGTCGAAGAGCGGAACTTTATCCTCCTGCAGATCCCGGTTATAGGCGAGCGGTAGTCCTTTCATGATCGTCAGCAAGGCTTGCAGATGGCCAAACACCCGCCCGCTCTTGCCGCGAATCAGCTCGGGCACGTCGGGATTTTTTTTCTGCGGCATCATCGAGCTGCCCGTGCAGTAACCGTCAGGCAGCTCAACGAAGCCAAATTCCTGGCTCGACCATAGGACAAATTCGTCGGCGAGCCGGCTCAGGTGGACAAACAAAATCGAAGAGTCCGCTAAGAACTCGAGGAGAAAATCACGGTCGCTGACGGCATCGATGCTGTTTTTTGAGATCCGCGGAAAGTCCAAAAGTTTGGCCACGTACTTCCGGTCGATCGGAAAAGTTGTGCCCGCCAAGGCGCCCGATCCCAAAGGCAAGACGTTAGTTCGCTCCCAGCAATCGGCAAATCGTTCCGCGTCCCGTTCGAACATATCGATATAAGCCAGCAGATGATGCGAAAAAAGCACCGGCTGCGCGCGTTGCAGGTGCGTGTAACCGGGCATGATCACGTCCAAGTGTTTTTCCGCCGCCTTCGTGAGCGCTCGACGCAACTGCTGCAAGCCTGAGATGATCGATTCCACTTCGTCGCGCAGGAAAAGCCGCATATCCAGCGCCACTTGGTCGTTGCGGCTGCGCGCCGTGTGGAGTTTTCCACCGGCGGAGCCGATGCGATCGGTCAGGCGCCGCTCGATATTCATATGAATATCTTCGTCCGCATCCGAGAAGGTAAACTTGCCGTCGTCGATTTCGCGCTCGATGGCTTGCAATCCACGGACAATCTTGCGCGCGTCCCGGGGCGGAATGATGCGTTGTTTGGCGAGCATTTTCGCGTGTGCGATACTGCCCATGATATCATGGCGATAAAGCCGCACATCGACTGCCACCGACGCGGTAAACGCTTCGACCGTGTCCGCCGTGCCGGTCGCAAAACGTCCGCCCCAAAGTTTGGTCTTTTTTATTTTGGCGCGCGCCACCGTCATCCTCGCTTGGCTTTGCGCAAGCGTTGCAAGCGCAACCGCAACGCATTCAAACGAATAAATCCTTCTGCGTCTGCCTGACGATAAACTTGATCCGCTTCGAATGTCGCTACGTCGGGATCGTAGAGTGAAGAGTCCGATTTGCGCCCGACCACCGCGACGTTGCCTTTATAGAGCTTCAGGCGCGCCCGGCCGCTGACGTTGGCCTGCGAGGCGTCGATCGTCTTTTGCAAAACCTCGCGCTCCGGGGCGAACCAATAACCGTAGTAAATCATCTCGGCATAGCGCGGTATCAAGGAATCCCTGAGCCGCATCACCTCACGATCCATGGCAATCGACTCGATGCCGCGGTGCGCCGCGTGCAGGATCGTGCCACCGGGAGTTTCGTACACCCCCCTGGACTTCATGCCGATGTAGCGGTTCTCGACGATATCGACCCGGCCGATGCCATGCTTGGCGCCGATATCGTTGAGGCGCGCGAGCAGATTGGCCGGCGACAACTTGTGCCCGTTGAGCGCCACCGGATCGCCGCGAAGGTAATCGATTTCCAAATATTCTGGACGGTTCGGCGCTTGCTCCACGGACCGGCACCAGACAAACATGCCCGGCGGCGGCTCTTTCCAGGGATCTTCGAGAATGCCGCCTTCGTAGCTGATGTGAAATAGATTGCGATCTGTGCTGTACGGTTTGGACTTGGTCACCGGCACGGGTATGCCATGCTTGCGCGCGTAGTCAATCAAGGTCGAGCGCGCATTGAGATCCCAAAGGCGCCACGGCGCGATAACTTTGATTTCCGGCTTCAGAGCATAATAGGTCAGCTCGAAGCGGACCTGATCATTGCCTTTCCCCGTAGCGCCATGTGAAACGGCGTCGGCTTTTTCTTTTACGGCAATGTCGATCTGTCCTTTGGCGATCAGCGGCCGAGCAATCGAAGTTCCGAGCAGGTACGATCCCTCATAAACCGCGTTGGCACGGAGCATCGGAAAGACGTAATCCTTGACGAAGGTCTCGCGTAGATCACCAATCACAACCTTGCTGGCGCCGGTCGCAATCGCTTTGCGCTTGACCGCTTGAAGATCTTCGCCTTGGCCTAAGTCAGCACAGAACGCGATCACTTCACAGCCATATTCTTCTTTGAGCCAACGAAGAATGACCGATGTGTCCAACCCGCCCGAGTATGCCAGAACAACCTTTTTGACGCTCATCGTGCTGCTTACTTTCCTCTGACCTTGCTCCTAGGTAATTGCCGTTTACCGGAAGACTTTGAACCTTGAACTTTTGAACCGTTGAACCCGTTGACCAGCCACACCATCACGGCCTTCTGCGCGTGCAAACGATTTTCCGCCTGATCGAAAGCGATGCACTGCGGGCTTTCCAAAACTTCATGGCTGATTTCCTCGCCCCGGTGCGCCGGCAGACAGTGCATCACCACCGCATCTTTCTTGGCCATCGCCACGGTCCGGCTATTCACCTGGTAGGCGCGGAACGCATTCAAGCGCGTCTGTGTTTCTTTCTCATGGCCCATGCTTGTCCACACATCTGTGTAAATCGCGTCGGCGCCCGAGACCGCTTCTTCGACAGCGTGGGTCACCGTGATCTTCGCGCCGGCGTTTACAGCTTTTTTGAGAATCGCTCCTTCCGGCTCGTAGCCGTTCGGGCAGGCCAACGCAAACGCAAACGGTACGATCGCGGCCGCCTCCATCCACGAGTGAACCATATTGTTGCCGTCGCCGACGAAAGCAATCTTCAAACCGCCCAGCTCTCCCTTATGTTCGATCAGGGTCTGACAGTCGGCCAGCACCTGGCAAGGATGAAAGTCATCCGTGAGCGCATTGATCACCGGCACCGATGAATACTCTGCCATCTCTTCGATAACCTTGTGCGCGAAAGTTCGCACCGTGATCAGGTCAAACCAGCGGTCTAAGTTCCGCGCGCAGTCCGCCGGCGTTTCCCGCGTGCCCAAGCCGACTTCAGCAGGTCCGAGATAAACGGCTTCTCCGCCCAGCTGCGTCATGCCCAACGCGAATGTGGCACGGGTGCGTAAACTCGGTTTCTCAAAGAGCAGCGCCAATCCTTTTCCGGCCAATAGCCGATGCGCGATGCCACGGCGCTGCTCGCGCTTGAGCTCCGCCGCGAGGCGGAGAACGCCCTCGAATTCGCGCCGGTTAAGACCTTGAAAATTTAATAGATCACGTTTGCTCATGACACGAATAGAGCGAAATTCGCTTATTGGCGGGCGAGCACGGTTTCGAGGATCGCCAAGCCGCGGTCAATTTCGCGTTTGGTGATCGTCAGCGGCGGCGCAAAACGCAGAACCTTGGAGGCCGTGCAATTGATCAGCAAACCCTCTTGCATGCAGGCATCGGCGATCTTGCTGCCGTCAATCGTCAACTCAACGCCGATGAGCAATCCCTTGCCACGAATCTCGCGCATGAAAGCATAACGTTTCTTCAGCGCTTCGAGACCCTTGACCAAATATTTGCCTATCTGCACGCAGTTCTTAAGCACGCCGCCTTTGATGAGCGCAGCCATCACCGCCAATCCTGCCGCGCACGAGACCGGATTGCCGCCGAAGGTCGAGGCGTGGCTGCCGGGGTTAAAGCTGGCCGCGACGTCTTCTCGGGCGAGCATCGCGCCGAGCGGCAAGCCACCGCCCAACGCCTTGGCCAACGTCATGATATCGGGCTTGACGCCGAAGTGTTCGTAGCCGAAGAGTTTACCGGTGCGCCCCATGCCGGTTTGCACCTCGTCGAAAATCAGCAACAGGCCACGTTGATCGCATAGCTCGCGTAGGCCGAGCAGATAAATTTCATTGGCGACGATGACGCCGCCTTCGGCCTGAATCAGTTCCACCAGAATCGCGACGGTTTTCTGCGCGTCGATCGCCGCTTCGGTCGCATTTAGGTCGTTGTATGGCACCTGGCGAAACCCGGTGGGCAGCGGGTCGTATCCGGCACGGATTTTTTCCTGGCCAGTAGCCGTCAACGTCGCCAAGGTGCGGCCGTGAAATGAATTGTGCGTCGAAAGGATCTCGTATTTGCCGCCGAGCTTTTCCAAGCCGTAGCGGCGCGCCAGTTTAATCGCCGCTTCGTTGGCTTCGGCCCCGCTGTTGCAGAAAAACGCCCGGTCGGCGAAGGAATGGCGGCACAATTCGCGCGCCAGCTCGGCCTGCGGCTGAATATGGTAGAGATTTGAAACATGCAGCAGCTTCTGCGCCTGCTGCTTGATCGCTTTGACGACTGCCGGGTTACAGTGACCTAGACTGTTGACCGCGATTCCCGCCAGGAAATCCAAATATTCTTTGCCGTTGGCATCCCAGACTTTTGTTCCCTTGCCTTTGACCAGCGCGATGGGCGCCCGCGCATAGGTTTTTGCGACGTACTTATCTGTTAGAGCGGCGACCTCTCGGTTCTTCATCACTTCCGCACCACCTCCGTCCCCACACCCTCTCTGGTAAAAATCTCCAAAAGCACCGCATGCTTCACCCGGCCGTCAATGATATGCGTCTTCTCGACGCCGCCCTTGAGCGCGTTGATGCAACACTCGACCTTGGGAATCATCCCCGCCCCAACGATTCCTTCTTGAATCATCTTGCGCGCTTGATTCTCTTTGAGCGTGCTCAGGAGCGTGCTCTTCTTGTCTTTCACTCCCTCCACATCGGTCATGAGAATCAGCTTTTCGGCGTGCAAGGCCTCGGCAATTTCGCCGGCCACCAGATCCGCGTTGATGTTATATGTCTCCCCGTCTTTGCCGACCCCGACCGGCGCGATCACCGGAATGAATTTGTTTTGATCCAGCGACTCGATCACCAGCGGATTGATGCCGATGATCTCGCCGACCATGCCGATATCGATGATCTCCGGCGTTTCGCCGTTTCCAGATGAAACCGTGACGTTCATTTTTTTGGCCAAGATCAGTCCGCCGTCTTTGCCGCTCAATCCCACCGCCATCCCACCGTGCTGGTTGATCAAGGTAACGATTTCTTTGTTGACCTTGCCGACCAGAACCATCTCGACGATATCGAGCGTTTCTTTGTCGGTCACCCGCATGCCACGCACATAGCGGCTGGTAATGCCCATTCTATCGAGCACCGTGTCGATCTGCGGCCCACCGCCATGCACCACCACGGGATTGATGCCGACGTATTTCAGCAACACGATGTCTTGCGCGAAGCTGGTTTTGAGCTCCTCGTTTTCCATCGCATGGCCGCCGTATTTGATGACGAAGGTCTTGCCGTAAAAGCGCTGAAAATAAGGCAGAGCCTCCATCAAGACTTCTGCCTTGCCGATAAAATTTTCCATGGGCGGTCCCCTGGGTTATCCCGATTTAGAGGATATAGCGCGACAAGTCTTCGTTGTTCAAGATCGGCGCAAGCCGCTCGCGCACGTACGCAGCGTCGATCGCAACTTCCTTGCCACGCATTTCGGGGGCCGAGAAAGAGACCTCATCGAGCAAGCGCTCGAGAATCGTATGCAGGCGCCGGGCGCCGATATTTTCCGTGCGCTCGTTGACGTCGGAGGCGATGAGCGCAATTTCCTGGACTGCGTCGGTGGCGAATTTGAGATGCACGCCTTCCGTTTCGAGCAAGGCCTCGTACTGTCTGATCAAGGCGTTCTTCGGCTCGGTAAGGATCCGCACGAAGTCCTCTTTACTCAGCGAGCTCAATTCCACGCGGATCGGGAACCGGCCCTGGAACTCGGGAATTAAATCGGAGGGTTTCGCCGTATGAAAGGCGCCCGAGGCGATGAAAAGAATGTGATCGGTTCGGACCATCCCATATTTGGTATTGACCGTGGAACCCTCGACAATCGGCAGCAGGTCGCGCTGTACTCCCTGGCGCGAGACATCCGGACCGTTCATCGACTCGCGGCCGGCGATCTTGTCGATCTCATCGAGAAATACGATTCCCGATTGCTCGACCCGCCGGATCGCTTCGCCCGTCACCTTGTCCATATCGACCAGCTTGCCCGCTTCCTCCTGCGTCAAGATATCGAGGGCTTCAGGAATCTTGACTGTTTTCTTCTTGGTCTTTTTGGGCATCAGGTTGGAAAACATTTCTTTCAGATTGAACTCCATTCCTTCCATGCCCTGGGGCGTCAATACTTCGATCATCGGCATGGCGGATTGGGTCAATTCGATATCGACGAAGCGGTCGTCCATCTTCCCTTCGCGGAGCATTTTCTTGAGCTTTTCGCGAGTCGATTGCAAACGTTGCGCGTCGATCGCTTCGCCGTCAGTTTCCTCGGCCGAGCTGGCCGGCAGCAAGAGGTCCAATACCCGCTCTTCGGCGACTTCGTGCGCTTTGAGCTCGACCTTTTGCTTTTCTTCCTCTTTGACCATGTTGACCGCAAGATCCGTCAAGTCGCGAATGATCGACTCGACATCGCGCCCGACGTAACCGACTTCGGTGAACTTGGAGGCCTCGACTTTGATGAAGGGAGCCTGGGATAGTTTTGCCAAGCGGCGGGAAATTTCGGTTTTGCCAACGCCCGTCGGACCGATCATGATAATATTTTTCGGCGCGATCTCTTCCCGCAGGTCTTCGGGCACGAGCTGGCGCCGCCAGCGATTGCGCAGCGCGATCGCCACCGCCCGCTTCGCTTCCCTCTGGCCGACAATGTATCGATCCAGCTCCGAAACGATTTCCCGAGGCGTCATCACCGGCGCCGGGGTCGTACCGGTCTCCGGCAGGGTAAACTTCGCTCCATCCTTCATAGGGAATATTCACTCCTAACAACTTCCGCAGGAAAAGCAATCTTTTAAGGGAAATGGGGCGTCGGAGTGATGGAGTAATGGATGGAATGTTGGGTCTCCGCCGATTACTCCATCACTCCAATACTCCAGTCTTCTGACGTGCAGCGCAGCCGCCAACTAAACGCCGCGGGCCGTTGCCGCGCTGATTACGATAACTCTTCAAAGGTAAGTTGATCGTTGGTGTAGACGCAGATGCTCGCTGCGACCCGCATCGCTTCTTCGGCAATGACGCGGGCGTCTAACTGCGTATGCTTGACGAGAACCCGCGCCGCGGCCAAGGCGTAGTTGCCACCCGAGCCGATGGCAATAACGCCGTCGTCCGGTTCGATCACATCGCCCGCCCCGGAGATCACCAGCAAATCGTTGACGTCGGCGATAACCATGAGCGCTTCCAGACGGCGCAAAATGCGATCCGTGCGCCAATCTTTGGCTAATTCCACCGCCGCTCGTTTAAGATTGCCGTTGAACTGCTCCAATTTTGCTTCGAATTTTTCGAACAACGTAAAGGCGTCCGCCGTCGCCCCGGCGAAGCCGGCGATCACGCGATCATGATGGAGCTTACGCACCTTGCGCGCGCTGTGCTTCATCACAGTTTGGCCTAGGCTGACTTGCCCATCGCCGACAACGACGACTTTGCCGCCGTGTCGGATCGCTAAAATAGTCGTGCCGTGCATCATCATTAAACTCAGGCTGAGGATAGCGGATCGAGGATTGAGAATCGCGATCTTCTATCCGCCATATTCCATCCTCGATCTTGTCACCTTACGCTCTCGGATGCGCCTTGTCATAGACGGCGGTCAATTGATCCAAATTCAAATGCGTGTAGCGCTGCGTTGTCGACAGGCTCGCATGACCGAGTAATTCCTGAATCGACCGCAGATCGGCGCCGCTGTTCAGCAAATGAGTGGCGAAACTGTGACGCAGGCCGTGCGGTCCCATCTTGATCTGCAGTCCGGCTTGCTTCAAATGCTTCTCGACGATGCGCGCAACGCTGCGCGTGGTGATGCGCCCGCCGCGGTTGTTTAGAAAAACTGGCGTTTCCCCCGTGCAAGCAACCTGCCATTTCTTGCGCTGCTCCACGCTATAATCTCGCAACGCCTGCAAAGCTATTTCCCCCACCGGCACGATGCGTTCCTTCGAACCCTTGCCGACCACACGCAGAATGCCGAGTTGAAAATCAATGTCGGCCCAATTCATCCCCACCAGCTCGCTCACGCGCACGCCGGATGAGTAGAAGACTTCAAGCGCCGCCCGGTCGCGCACGTCGAGCTGAGTTTTGATCTTGATCGCGCCGAGCAGCTGAAAGACGTCATCGACGGAGAGAAAAGCGGGCAGAGGCTCTTCTTGCTTGGGCGAGTGAATCGTCAGCAGCGGATTCCTGGTCATCTTGTGCGTCGCCAACAGATAGCGGAAAAATCCCTTCAACGCGGCGAGCTTTCTGCCGATCGAGCTTTTCTTTCGATCCTGCGTCAACGACGCCAAGTAGGCGCGTATCACGTGGACGGTGATTTGTTCCACGTTTACGTTGTCGTCGCCGTCGCGAGCCAATTCGCGCTCGATAACGAATCGCTGAAACTGGGTCAGATCGCTCAGATAGTTCCGCAGCGTGTGTGGCGAAACGTTACGCTCATGGCGCAGATGGGTAGCGTACTGTCTGATGAATTCTTCCAACATTTTCTGGTCACAAATAGAATACCATGCCTTGGCAGCGAACGAAATCATCAGGTTACCTTGCTTCTAGATTGGTCGTAATCGTGCTACCCGTGATTCACGAGTCCTATGATGGAAGAGAAGATTTCATTTCAAAATTGCCGCGGCGACACCCTGAGCGGCACGCTGCACCGTCCGCAAGAGCAGAGCGGGCGGGGCGCTGTGATTCTTTGCCATGGCATGGACTCGAACAAAAACAGCGAAAAGCTCGTGCGCTTGGGTCGGGCGCTGGCCGAGCGCGGCATTTTAGCGCTGAGGTTTGATTTTGCCTACGTCGGCGAATCGAGCGGTAAATTCCAGGACATCACTTACACCGGCGAGGTCGAGGACTTGAAGGCGGCATACGCGCTGATGCAAACCCGTCAGCCCGGCAAGACCGCAATCCTCGGTTCCAGCATGGGCGGCAGCGTGGCCTTGTTATTCGCCGCTCAGGAGCCGACCGTTGCGGCCCTCGTCACTTTGGCCGCGCCGCTTCATCCGGAGAATTTTCCTAAAAGGGTATTGACGGCTGAGCAGCTGCAACAATGGCGCCACGGAGGCTTCACTTTCTACAACGGCCGAAGACTCAATGTTTCGCTTCTCGACGACTTGGAGCGCATCGATGTGTCCGAGTCCGCGCGAAAAATTAAATGCCCAGTCTTGATTCTGCACGGCGACGCTGATGAAGTGGTTCCGGTCGAGGAAGCCTACGAACTCTCCATGTGCTTGCCAAATTCAAAACGGCTCACAATCTTGCCGGGAGCCGATCACCCGCTTTCCGATCCGGCGGTCATGCAACGCGCGCTCGCCGAGGCTTTCGATTGGTTGACGAAATATGTCGGCTAAACTTCGATGGATAAAATCGGCGAAGATCGTCCGCGCCGCTGTTACCTTCGCGGTCCTCCTGGCGGGTTCCTGCGGTCACGATCTAAAAACGGCCCAAGGGGTCGCCGAAGAATTCGTCGATCAACACTACGTGGCGATTGATTTGCAGAAGGCTAAGGCGCTCGCCGTAAGCGTAGCACTGAGTAAATTAGACAAGGAAATTCAGCTCACCGCCGGTCAGAAAATCGATGCCTCGACGCAGAAACCGCGCGTGCATTACACCCTGTTGGAAAAGAAAGAAGGCGATCAGCGGGCGACCTTCCTCTACGAAGGCAGGATTCAGTCGGACGATAGCACGCCGTTCACCCGCCAATGGTTGATTACCGCGCGTAGAGAGGGAAATCAGTGGCGCGTGTCCAATTTTACTGAATCGGACTAGACAAAATATAAGAGAAACGACACACTGGAAATACGACTTTATCCTTTATCCTTTTGCCCTTATCCTTGTACTTACGCTCCTGCAGGAAGGACCCCAGCCGCAGGTGGAATCGCTTCCTTCGGTTTCAGCTTGATTTGCAACGCCAGCCCCGCGGCGATCATCGCGATCACACCGCCGGATAAGAAAGCAAATTGATAGTCGCCCATCCAGGTGCGAATTGCGCCAGCCGTCGAAGCCATAATCGCCGCGCCGATCTGGTGCGACATAAAAATCCAGCCATAAACTCTGCCGACGTTTTGCTTGCCGAAGGTGTCGGCAGTAATTGCCATCGATGGCGGCACGGTAGCGAACCAATCCAAACCATAAATCACGGCAAAAAACAGCAAGCCGCTAAAGCCTCTGACAAATGGCAATATCAGCAACGACACGCCGCGCAGAGCATAGACCAGCGCCAACCATCGGTTGGGCTTAACGCGATCGATCATCCAGCCGGAAAAAATTGTCCCGACCATGTTCAAGGCGCCCATGATGCCGAGCAACGAAGCCGCGGCGATTTGCGGTATGCCGATCTCGATCTCGTGCGGAATTAAGTGTGTACCGATCAAACCGTTGGCGGTTCCACCGCAGACAAAGAAGCTCCCGGCCAACAGCCAGAAAGTCGGATGGCGCACCACTTCGCGCGCCGTGATCGTGGCATTCTTGGACGACATGCCGCGCAAGGATGCTGTTCCACTAGAGATAGGCGCCTGACCGGCACCATAGGGTTCCAAGCCCACGTCGGAGGGATCATCGCACATGAACAGGAAGATCAGCGGCAGTAGGATAATCGCAACGATAATTAGCGCCATCGATCCCAAACGCCAACCGGCATAGGTGATCATCGCCATAAACAGCGGCAGAAAGATAATCTGCCCGGTCGAGCTGGCGCTGCCGAGAATACCCAGAGCAAGACCGCGCTTGGCGATAAACCAGCGGCTACCCACAGTCGCCGTTAACACCGAGCCGACTCCGCCTGCGCCGAGTCCGACGATAACTCCCCATACCAGGAAGAATTGCCAAAACTGCGTCATGACCATCGTCCCGCTGACGCCGAGGATCAACAACATCAGACTCCCCATCATAATTTTGCGCGGACCGAAACGGTCGATCAAAAAACCGCTGATCGGCGCAGCGATGCCAAACAGCAAAAGATTCATGCTGACGGCGGAAGCAATCAGCGTCCGGCTCCAACCGAATTCAGCTTCCAGCGGATGAATCAACACCGACGGCGACGAGCGCACGCCGGCACTGGTTAAAGTAGTCAAAAAACAAAGAGATATGATGAGCCAGCCGTAGTGGAAAGGCAGCGACAACGGCGGCCGCTTGTGGTTTTTGTCTGGGGGGGCGCCGATTACCCCGAGGAAATTCCCTTCGTTTCCACGCCGGTCGAGGTCATCGACAAAATGCTCGAACTGGCCGAAGTCAAATCCGGCGATGTGCTCTACGATTTCGGCAGCGGCGACGGCCGCATCGTCATTTCGCCCGGCGCAGAAATATGGCATTCGCGCCGTCGGCATCGAGATGGGTCACTGGCTTCTAGACCAAGCGCGCAAGGACGCGAAAGCCGACGACGTCACTCGCCTTGTTGAATTTCGCGCCGAAGATGCTCTCAAAGCGAATATCTCCAAAACCACTGTGATAACGCTCTACATGCTGCCCTGGTTCAACGAAGCGATGAAGCCGAGCTTCGCAAAACAGCTCAAACGAGGCAGCCGCATCGTCGCCCACGACTTCGGCAGGCGACGCAAACAATCGGCGGTTTGGACGTATCAGTAGAAGAATTTGCATCCGAAAGAAAATCTCGACAGGCGTTTGATGCCGACGTGGCTCCAAACGGGCTCATGGCCGTACTGCTAAAAATAGAAAACAATGGCAGTCAGACGATTCGAGTTCAAGAAAGTATGGTCTCTGCCTATCTTGCTGATCAACTCTTAGGCTCTCTCGGTGGCGACACCGCGGCCAGTCAGCGAACAGTGAATATGCCGGAAAAGCATTGGGCTGGACAGTCGCCACGGGTCCTTTTGCTATATTGCTCTGGCCGATCACTATCGGCGCATCTGCTGCCCACACGGCGAGT
>WNGO01000947.1_pt1 | contig 18256 bp, 16 predicted proteins | sample 5400511 | NCBI WGS metagenome assembly WNGO01 (sample SAMN13153380, study PRJNA577476) | soil metagenome | isolation source: 20 cm soil or saprolite under Garry oak tree replicate 2 | place: USA:California | collected 2016-06-15 | reverse complement strand
GGCGCGGGCCGGCGAATTTTAGGTATTGCGCGGGGTCCCAGGCCATTGCTTCCCCTCACGCCGGGTCAAAGGCGGAAATGCCGCTGCGGGCGCGCCAGCGATGCGGCTTGACCCCGGCGCGTTCCATCAGATCGCCGAGCCGCCAGCTCAAAAGGCTGCGCCGCGCCAATGCCGCGCCGCTCCACCAATCGAGGCCCGGCCACGGCACAAACGGGCTGCGCCGCCCATAGGCCCAGATCTCGACCCGCACCGAGCGCCCGGCGCTGGGGCCGCGCGCATGAAAGCCGAAGGTGTCGGCGACGATCAGCGTGTTGGCCGGCACCGCGAAGGCGCGCGGCTCGGGGAGACCGAGCGCCGCGAGTTCCGCTGGGTTGATGCGGAACGAGCCCTGGCGGATCTCCGGATCGCGCGACAACGGCGCGGCGAGGCTCATCCGCCGCTCCCATGCGAGCCGCTCGGAGGTCAGCCGGTGCGATCCCGGCACATAGGTAAAGGGGCCGGCATCGGCCGCGACATCCGTCAGGAACAGCCACGCCTTGACCGTCGGGTGAAAGGTGTCGGCATGGAGCGCGGTCTGCGGGTCGGGCGCCCCGTCATGGGCATGCCGCAGGATGCTCTGGATCCACACGACCGGCTCGGCGTCGCGGCTGCCGATATAGCGGATCAGGCCGCGCCATTCCGGGTGACGCAGCAGCCGCCCTAACGCCGGCAGCGCCATCAGCGTTTTCGGATCGAGCGCGATCTTGCGCAGGATCGTGTCGCCCTCGCCGATTTCGCGCAGCATGCCGCGATAGGTTTTGACCTGTCGCAGCAATTCGGTGAACTCGCCATCCGGCAGGAAATTCGCTCGGATCACAAAGCCGTCGCGCTCGAAGGCGGCGCGATCCGCGGCGCTGACGAGACCGGCGAGACGGCGGCGGCGCATCTCGGCGATCCGGCCGGCGATCCGGACCCGCGCGGTGTGCAGCCCGTGCTCATTGAGCCGACGGCTGCCGATGACCGGGTTGCGCTCGAACGACTTCGTGCCGGTCACCAGCTGTGCCGTCCACAGCGGGACCCGCAGCGGCATCAGCGCGAGCTGGCCTAATTGCGCCAGCATCGGCCCGGTATCCGGCTATGGCGGGACGTGATCATCGCGAGTGGTTCAATACCGCAGCGCGGCCTGGGCGGCAAACCGCCCAGGGAAAACGCAACGCGGCTAGTTGCCGGTCCCCGAGCGGCCCGGGACCGGCTCCTCGGCGACCGGGGCGGGGACACTCCGATCGGGTGCGGCGAGCCACTCATTGAACCGCGAGGCGAAGAGGCGCGCCGTTCGGAAGAGCGCCGTCGGCATGCCGGGCAGGGCGATCGCTTGGCGCCGGTGCAGCGCAGCGCGGCGGATAAGTCTTGCGGCCTTGTCAGCGCCGACCGCGGCAAGCGCCGGCGCGCGCAACCGCGCCGCCAGCTGCGTCGCGGCAAACCCCGGCGCCGCGATCGACACCCTGACGCCTTCCGGCCGGAGCCTGTGCCGCGCGGCGCGGGCGTAGCGCAGCAATTCATCGTTCCGCTTGCCGGCCAGCACGATGACGCCACTTGGCCGCAGCGCCTGCTGCAAGCCATCGATGGCGGCCATCGCGCGTCCGAGATCGAGGCCGGCAAAGGCGGCGAGAACATCGATGTCCTGGAAAGCGCGCGCTTTCAGATAGGCCGCGAGTGACGCCGTGTCGCAATCATCGGTTGTCAGCGCCTCGACGAGCGCGCCGCGCCTTCGGCAATCCTCGGCGGCGCCCGCCAGCATGTTGCCGGCGCCGATCAGCAGGAGCTGCGTCCCCGGCATCGCATAAGCGCGCGCCAGAGCGAGCCCGTCCGCGTCCTCGAGCCCGGCGATCGCGATGGTCTTCGCCGGTTCGCGGACGCGCCGCTCGGCCAACTCCGCGATGTCGAGCGGCGGCAGCGGGTAGAGCTCGCCTTCGAGCCGCGTGATAAACCCGGCGATCGCTTGGTTCTGGGCGGCGCGCGTGTAATAGCCGCCCTTGACCTGCGTCGCGCCGATCAGGGCCCGCAGGAAGTCGAGCGTCAGCTGCTGATCGGGCGCCGTCGGCTCATGCCAGAACGCATCGAGCGGCTGCTGTGAGGTCAGCCCCGGGACGTCAAAGACGGCGTTGCCCAGCACCTTCACCGGCAGGCCGCTGCCGAGCGCCGTCGTCCCGATCGTGCTGTTGACCGTGACAATGCCGGCGGCATGGCACAGGATTTCGCCCGGGACGCCGCCCGCGAAGGCAAAGACGCGGTCGCCGGCACCAAAGCGCCGCGCCAACCCCCGGGCCAGCCCGCACCAGTCGATGAGCCCGTTATCCAGCGGATGCACGACGATGACGAGGCTGCGCTTACTGTCGCTCCGGGCGAAGGAGGCGATAACCTCGTGCAATGCCTCGCGCGCATCGGCAAAGGGCGAGTGGGCGCGGATCTGGAAATCGGTCGGGAGCTGCAGCGGAAAGACGAAATAGGAGCCCGGCGCCGTCCGTAACCGCGCTTGCAGCCGCACCGTCGCGGGCCGTCTCGCGAGCTGCTTCGCCCGCGAGCAGATCCAGCCGAAATATTCGGCAAAGGGGTGCGCGATCCCGTGATAGCGGTAATGCGGGTAGAGCGGCCGCCCAAAGACGAGGCCGATGTTGTACAGGATGTCGAGAACCGAGATCAGCCAGAACGGCGTGTGAAAGCGCGGCGGCAGGTCGGGGATCGCAAAGCACGGCGCGAGTGTCCGGATCGCCTCGGGGTCGCGCGGAAACCGCGAATAGGTCGACATGCCGTCACGTTCGAGCGTGATCCAGTCGGGCCGTACATAGCCCAGATCGGTCGCGATGACAGCGATCCCCCGGGCCCGCGCCTCTTCGGCCGCGACGATGTGATAGGGCCGTCGGTCGCCGTGCAAGACGAGGTCGGTGACACCGTGCTGCTCCAGCATTTCGCCGATAAAGCCGCGCCAATCATCGAACCGGCCGCGGAAATTGGTCGCCGGCAGATGCCAGAACAGCCGGTCGCCGCCATGCAGGTTGATCCGATGGACGCGGTGGCCGCGCGCCAGCAGCGTGCGGCCGAGCCGGTCGAAAAAGTCGGAGATCGGCCCCTGCAGGAAAAGGAACGAGCGTGGCGCGGCCGTCGCTTCTGCGGCCTTGTCTTCGATAATAATGTGCTTCCCCCCCATCGCGCTGCTCAGGCCGGGTCGAAGGCGGAGACGGCGGCGCGCGGGCGCCAGCGCTGGCGCCCGATCCCAAACCGTTCGAGAAGGTCGACCGATTTCCAGTAAAGATTCGGCTTGCGCAGCCCAAGCCCGGCGACCGACCACGGGTCGAGCCCGGTCCAGGGCAGGAACGGGTTGCGCCGGCCGAACGCCCAGATCTCGACCCGGGTGGTCGGCTCTGCGCTGGCGCCGCGGGCATGAAAGCCGAAAGTGTCGGCGACGACGAGCGTGTTGGCCGGCGCCGAAATCAGCTCCGGCTGCGGCAGTCCAACCTCGCTCAGCTCATCGCGCGAGATCGCCCGCACGAGCTGCGTCTCCGGCTGACCCGCGCGTTCGCTGGCCCGGATGCTCATGCGCCGTTCCCATTCGAGCCGCTGTGGCGTCAGACGGTGCGAGCCCGGGACATAGACGAATGGCATTGCCTCGGGCGTGACGTCGGTCAGGAACAGCCATGCCTTGACGGTCGGGTGAAACGTATCGGTGTGGAGATCGCGCTGCGGATCGGCGGGGCCGTCGACCGCGCGGCTCAGCACGGTCTGGATATAGACCATTGGCACCGCGGCCGATGATCCGGCATAGCCGATCAGATTGCGGTATTCCGGCAGCTTGAGGAGCCGGCGCGCCGCCGGGACGCGCGCCAATACCGCCGGGTCGAGCGGGATATGGCGCGTGACCGTATCGCCTTCGACCATTTCGCGCGCCGGCGTCCGCAACGCCCGGATCTGGGCGGCGAGCTCGGCGAACAGGGCGGGCGGCAGGAAATCGCGCTTGACGATAAAACCGTCGCGGTCGAGACGCTCGCGGTCCTCGGCGTCGATCAGCCTCGCCAGCCGGCGCCGGCGCGAGGCCGCGAGACGGTGCGCCAATTCGACACGGGAGGTGTGCAGCCCGCGCTCATTGAGCCAGCGGCTGCCAATGACGGGATTGCGCGCGAAAAATTTTTCCTGGCTCAGCACCTGGGCGAGCCAGAGCGGCATCAACAAGGCTCGGCGCACCAGCGACGGCATGACCGTTTCCCCTGTCCCCACCCCGGCCCGCCGTTACGCCGGCCGGACCATTGCCGGGCCGCCGCGAGCGTGCCGGCGCCGCGTTACATGCAAAAACCGTGCGCAAGCGGGATTCGCGTGCTGTGGCGACGCCAAAACTTCGGACAAAACGGGTTCCCCTTACCCGCGGACCAGGATTGGTTACACAACCCCACATCCGCTGCTGTGAATGTCCGCTGTCTGGTGAGTGGTGTCTATGATTTTTTGCAGATCGCGCGATCACATTTCTTGCGATCACATCGCAGTGAGCGTGGATACCGTAAATGGCTGTTCAGGTCGCTCGCGCGGCGCGGAAACCGGCGATCTCGTCCGAGCTGTATCCGAGTTCCCGCAGCACCGCCTCGGTATCGGCGCCCATCTCGCGCGGCGGATGCTCGATCGAGGGGCCGCCATGCGCGAATTTGAACGCCGCCAGCGGCACGCCGAGCGGGCCGTCGATGCCTGGCGTCGAGTCGAATTTGTGAAAGACGCGGCGGGCCGCGAAATGCGGATCGGCGAGCGCTTCCGCCATCGTGCGCACCCGTGCGGCGGGCACATGCCGCGCCTGGAAATAGGCTTCCCACTCGTCCGCCGTTTTAGTCTTGATGATATCGGCGATGATCGTGGCTTCGCGCTCGCGGTCCCCGATCCGCGCCTCGTTGTCGGTCTTGATCATGTCCGCGCGCTCGACCGCGCGCCAGAACCGCGCCTGCTGGCGGATATTGCTGGCGCCGATCATGACCATGCCTTCTTTGGCCTCATAGGCGCTGTTGGTCGCGAAGGGCTGTTTGTTGCCGTGTGGCTTCGGTTCGGTGGCGTTGCGGAAATAACCGGTCATCAGCGAGGCTTGCAGCATCATCGCGACGCCAAGCATCGCCAGATCGATGTGCTGGCCTTTGCCGGTGCGCTCGCGCTGAAACAGGGCGCTGGCGAGCGCAAAGGCGCCCATCGTCCCGGTCGCGTAATCGACCGCCGGGGCGCCGATCTTGATCGGGTTGACCTCCTCGGTACCGGTCGAGGCCATAATGCCCGAGGTCGCCTGGATCACATGGTCATAGGCGGTCTGCTCGCGCCGCACCCCGTCCTGGCCAAAGGCCGATATCGAGCAATAGATGAGCCGGGGATTGATCGCCAACAGGGCCTCATAGCCCAGGCCCAGCGCCGCGAAGGCGCCGGGCCGGTAATTCTCGACCAGAACGTCGGCGCCCTTAACGAGGCGCTTCAAGATCTCGCGGCCCGCCTCCTGCTTCAGATCGAGGGTGATCGAGCGCTTGTTCGAGCCTTGGGTCAGAAAGGAGGTGCCCATATTGCGGCGGTTGAGCGCCCGGTCGGTGCCGCCCTCGCGGCTCTGGTCGGGTTCATCGGGGTGCTCGACCTTGATGACGTCGGCGCCCAGCACCGCCAGCTGATAGGCGGCGAAGGGGCCGGCCAGCACATGGGTGATGTCGATGATGCGGATGCCCTCAAAGGGTCGGGTCATGACGGGCTCCTTGCCGGCCGGGTGAAGGGGTCTCCGAATTGCCCTGCGGCGCAACCGCCCAACCCCCGCCATTCCGCTAGAAATCTATGGAATCGGCTGGTTTTTTGCCGGTCTTGCTGTTGCCGCACCGCACAGCGCCCCATATATTCCAGAGTTTCCATCGTCGCGGGCGAAAGGTCAAAGGATGGCACGAGTTACCGTCGAAGATTGCGTCGTCAAGGTTCCTAACCGGTTCGAGCTGGTCCTCGTGGCCGCGCAGCGGGCGCGCGAGATCACCTCGGGGGCGCCGCTCTCGGTCGACCGCGACGATGACAAGAACCCGGTCGTCGCGTTGCGCGAGATCGCCGACGACACGATCGAGCTCGACCATCTCCAGGAATCCCTGATCCGCGGCATGCAGAAGCATGTCGAGATGGACGAGCCCGAGGAGGCGCCGGAGCTCGAGCAGACGCTGTTCGGCATCGCCGACCCGGCCGGCCCCGTCGTCAGCGAGAACGAAACCGACGAGGAAGCGGTCGAGGAGGAGCTCGAGGAGGACCTGCTCGATATCGAGGACGAGGCGGCGGATCTCGAGGAAGAGGCCACGCCCGATGCAGAGGCCGAAGAGGGGCCCTGATCATCGCTGCTTCCCTCGCGGCGGGTTGCCTCGCCAGACCGGCGGCTGCCGATAGCGCGGCGACACGGCCATAAACTGGTTGGGCCATAACAGGATTGGGGCGTAACAGGATGGGGGCGGCCGCCCGATGATGCGGCAGTTCGAACTCGTCGAACTGGTCAAATCCTACGATCCCAATGCGGATGAGGGGCTGCTGAACCGCGCCTATGTCTATTCGATGAAGGCGCATGGCTCGCAGCTGCGCGCCTCGGGCGACCCGTATTTCTCTCATCCGATCCAGGTGGCGGGCCTCTTGGCCCAGATGAAGCTCGACAGCGCTTCGATCGTGACGGGCCTCTTGCACGACACGATCGAGGATACGGTCGCCACGCTCGAGGATATCGAGCGCCAGTTCGGCCCCGAGGTCGGCCGGCTCGTCGATGGCGTCACAAAGCTGTCACGCATCGAACTGCAATCCGACCAGACCAAGCAGGCGGAGAATTTCCGCAAGCTTGTCCTCGCAATGTCGGAAGACATTCGCGTCCTCTTGGTCAAGCTCGCCGACCGTCTGCACAACATGCAGACGCTGCACTTCATCAAAAGCGAGGACAAGCGGCGGCGCATCGCGCGCGAGACGATGGACATCTACGCGCCATTGGCCGAGCGGATCGGCATGCACCGCATGAAGGATCAGCTCGAAGACCTTGCCTTCGCCGAGCTTTATCCCGATGCCCGCACCAGCATCATGGCGCGGCTTGGCTTTCTGCGCGATCGCGGCGGCGACATCGTGCCGCGCATCATCGCCGAGCTCGGCCGCAAGCTGAAGGAAGGCGGGCTCGACGCCACGATATCGGGCCGCGAGAAGTCGCCGTATTCGATCTGGCGCAAGATGCAGCGCAAGAACGTCTCGTTCGAGCAGCTCGCCGATGTCATGGCCTTCCGCGTGCTCGTCGACGGCATCGGCGAATGCTATCACGCGCTCGGCGTCATTCACTCGGCCTATCACGTCGTTCCCGGCCGCTTCAAAGATTACATCTCGACGCCGAAGCCGAATAACTACCGCTCGCTGCACACCGGCGTCCTCGGGCCGGAACGCCAGCGCATCGAGATGCAGATCCGCACCGCGGACATGCACGAGGTGGCCGAGCTCGGCGTCGCCGCGCATTGGATCTACAAGCAGCAGGAGGATCGCACCGACGGACGCCAGTATCGCTGGCTGCGCGAGCTCCTCGACATCCTGGATCACGCATCCGGACCGGAGGAGTTTCTCGAGCACACCAAGCTCGAGATGTTCCAGGACCAGGTTTTCGCCTTCACGCCAAAGGGCGATCTGATCGCCTTGCCGCGCGGCGCGACCCCGGTCGATTTCGCCTATGCCGTCCATTCCGAGATCGGCGATACCTGCGTCGGCGCCAAGATCAACGGCCGCTTGTTGCCGCTGCGCACCCGGCTGCAGAACGGCGATCAGGTCGACATCGTCACCTCGAAGGCGCAGACCCCGTCGCCGACCTGGGAGCGCTTTGTCGTCACCGGCAAGGCGCGCGCCCGCATCCGCCGCTTCATCCGCACGCAGCAGCGCGCGCAGTATCTCGATCTCGGCCGCTCGATCCTGCAAAAGGCGTTCCGCCAGGACGGCCACGAGTTCTCCGAGCGGCCGCTCGAAGCGGTATTGCCGCAGTTCAACTGCGCGGCGGTCGAAGATCTCTATGTCGCGGTCGGGGAGGGGATCGTCACCGGCCGCGAGGCCGTCAATGCCGCCTTCCCGCAACGCGCCGAGGACAAGAACAAGGTCGTCCCGCTGGCCCGGGCGCGGCGCAAGGGAAAGACCTCCGAGACCGCAGTGCCGATCCGCGGCCTCATTCCCGGCATGGCGGTGCATTTCGCCGGCTGCTGCCATCCGCTACCGGGCGACCGTATCGTCGGCATCGTGACGACGGGGAAAGGTGTGACGATCCACACGATCGATTGCGACACGCTCGAAAGCTTCGCCGACGAGCCGGAGCGCTGGCTCGACGTCGCGTGGAGCAGCGAGGAGGCGGATGCCGCCCATACCGGCCGCATCAACGTCACGATCGCCAACGAGCCGGGCAATCTCGGCAGCTTGACGACCACGATCGGGAAGCAGGGCGGCAATATCAGCAATCTGAAGATCACCAACCGCTCGACCGATTTCTTCGAGATCATGGTCGATATCCAGGTTGCCGATGTGAAGCATCTCTCGACGATCATCGCGGCGTTGCGCGCGACACCGGTCATCAACTCTGTCGAACGAGCGCGCGGCTGAACCGATGACCCGTCAATGATCTTGGGCCTCGGCAGCGATCTGATCGATATCCGGCGCGTCGAGGCGGCGATCGCGCGCTTCGGCGACCGCTTTCTCGACCGCATCTTTACTGAGACCGAGCGCCGCCGCTGCGAGCGCCGCGCCAATCCCGGCCCGAGCTATGCCCGACGCTTCGCGGCCAAAGAAGCCGCCGCCAAGGCGCTTGGCACCGGGTTTCGCAGCGGCGTCTTTTGGCGCGATCTCGGTGTCGTCAATCTGCCCTCGGGACAGCCGGGGCTGCGGCTGACCGGCGGCGCCCTGAAGCGTCTGGAGGCGATGACGCCGCCGGGAATGACGGCGCGGCTCGACGTGACCTTGACCGACGAGCCGCCGCTCGCCCAGGCCGTTGTCATCATCACCGCCCTTCCGGCCGTTATCCCTGCCGCGGTTCCGGCCGAGTGAGCGGAATTCCGGCTCTGCTCTTGACTAGGAGCGCGCCGCGTGCGTCCGTCGCGCCGCGCAATATTGCCGCCGGGCGAGCATGAAATCGAACTCGACCTCGAAATCGGTTGCCAAGAAGAAGGCTTCGGGCGGCATGCTCGAGACCGTCAAGACGATCGTCTATGCCGTCTTGATCGCGCTGGTCGTGCGCACCGTCGCCTACGAGCCGTTCAATATTCCGTCGGGCTCGATGATCCCGACCCTCTTGGTCGGCGACTATCTGTTCGTCTCGAAATTCACCTACGGTTACAGCCGCTATTCGCTGCCCTTCGGGCTACCGCTGTTTTCCGGCCGTATCTACCTGCCGTTCTCGCGCCTGCCGGAGCGCGGCGATGTTGTCGTGTTCAAACTGCCGACCGATCCCTCGACCGATTACATCAAGCGCATCGTGGGTCTCCCCGGCGATCACCTCCAGGTGCGGCACGGCGAGCTCTACATCAACGACCAGCTGGTGCCGCGCAAGGAGGACCCGAACTGCATCGATAAGGAGGCCGGTCCCTTCATTGTGCAGCTGGGCTATCGCGAGAGCCTGCCGCGCGCCTCCGGCGGCGGCGCCGTACAGCACTGCATCATCAAGGAATTCGGCTTCGGCGGCCGTGAGGACGGCCCGCTCGACAACACGCCGGTCTATGACGTGCCGGCCGACCATTATTTCGCGATGGGCGACAACCGCGACAACTCGCAGGACAGCCGCGTCTTGTCGGCGGTCGGCTACATCCCGAACGAGAACCTGGTCGGTCAGGCCCAGTTCATCTTCTTCTCGACCGATGGCTCGGCGCATTGGTGGGAAGTCTGGAAATGGCCGTTTGCGATCCGCTACAGCCGGCTGTTCCGGGGCGTGAGCTGAGCGCGGATCCGACGCCGGCGGAAGCGGCCGCGACAGGAGCGGCGACGGAGAAGCTGGAACGGCGGATCGGGCATTCCTTTGCCGATCCCGATTTGCTCGCCGAGGCGCTGACCCATCCGAGCGTCTTGCCGCCGCGCCGTCACGGCCGCAGCACAAGGCGTGCGCGCCGCGCCGGAGGGCCACGCAATTACGAACGGCTCGAATTTCTTGGCGACCGGGTGCTCGGTCTCATCGTCGCCGATCTCCTTTGGCGGCAATACGCCGCCGAGCCGGAGGGCGATTTGACCCGCCGCCTCGCGCAACTCGTGCGCCGCGACACGTTGGCCGAGATCGCCGCCGCGATGGACCTAGACCGCTACGTGCAGCTCTCGCCGTCCGAAAGCGCCGCCGGCGCGGCAAAGAAGCCGGGGATCCTCGCCGATGCCTGCGAAGCCTTGATCGCGGCGATTTACCTCGATGGCGGGTTTGCCGCGGCGTTCGCTTTTGTCGAGCGCTTTTGGACGCCGCTGATCGCTGCGATGCAGGCGCCGCCGCGCGACCCCAAGACCCTGTTGCAGGAATGGGCGCAGGGCCGCGGCCTTGGGCTGCCGAATTATCGGCTGGCCGCGACCGACGGCCCGGACCATGCCCGGCATTTCACAGTGGCGGTCAGCGTCGCGGGACAGCAGGAGGCGGAGGCCACCGCCTCTTCGAAGCGCGCCGCTGAAACCGCCGCCGCCGCCGCGTTGTTGGAGCGGTTGAGCTTGCCAACTCCGGCGCAATCAGATGCCGCGAAAGACTAGGCCGAAAAGCGCGCAACCCCCCTCTCCCGCACAGCGGGAAAGGGAAGCGGCGACGCGCTGCGGGTTTGTCGCGCTGATCGGCGCGCCCAATGCCGGCAAATCGACGCTGTTGAATCAGCTCGTCGGTTCAAAGCTGGCGATTGTGACACCGAAGGTGCAGACGACGCGCACTCGCCTCCTCGGCATCGCGATCGAGGGCTCCACCCAGCTGATCTTTGTCGACACGCCCGGCATCTTCGCGCCCCGCCGTCGCCTCGATCGCGCGATGGTGGCGGCCGCCTGGGCCGGCGCGGCCGATGCCGACAAGACCGTGCTGCTCGTCGACGCCGCGCGAATGGCGCAGCGCGGCGTCGATGACGACACCAAGGGCATCCTGGATCGCCTCGCGGCAACCAAGCGCCGCGTCATCCTCGCTCTGAACAAGGTCGATCTCGTCCGCCGCGAAAAGCTGCTGGCCGTTGCCGATGAGCTGTTTCGCAGCGGCGTCTTCGAAGACGTCTTTATGGTCTCGGCCCTGACCGGCGATGGCGTCGCCGATCTGAGACGCCGCCTTACCGAAAGCTTGCCGCCGGGACCCTGGCTGTTCCCGGCCGATCAGCTATCCGATGCACAAGAGCGCTGGCTTGCCGCCGAGGCAACGCGCGAGCAGGTCTTTCTGCAATTGCATGACGAGCTGCCCTATGCCGCGACGGTGGAGACCGAAAGCTGGGAGGAGCGCCGCGACGGCAGCGCCCGTATCGAGCAGGTCATCTATGTCCAGCGGCCGACCCAGCGCGCGATCGTGCTCGGTGAAGGCGGTCGTCGCATCAAGGCGATCGGGGCGCGCGCCCGCGCCGAGCTCGAACAGATGTTCGACCGCCGGATCCATCTCTTTCTGTTTGTGAAGGTGCGCGAGAACTGGGTCGAGGATCCCGAGCGCTACGCCGCCCTCGGCCTCGATTACAATGCGTAGGTGGAACGGCGCTTAGATGGAATGGCGTGACACCGGGTTTGTGCTGGCGACGCGGCGGCATGGCGAGAGCGCGCTGATCGCCGAATTGCTGACCCGCGAGCACGGCCGCCATTCCGGTCTCGTGCGAGGCGGACAGTCGCCGCGCCGTCGTGCGCTGTTCCAGCCCGGCAACTATATCCTCGCGCATTGGCGCGGTCGGCTGCCGGAGCATCTCGGTTCCTTCGACTGCGAGCTCGTCGAGGCGTATGCCGTGCGCTTTCTCGACGATGCCGACCGCCTCGCCGCCGTGACCGCCGCGGCCGCGCTGCTGCTCGCTGCCTTGCCGGAGCGCGAACCCAATGTTGAACTTTATCAATCCTTCGCGGAAATGCTGACGGCGCTCGAATCGAACCAAGCCTGGCCGCAACACTATGTCGAGTGGGAATGCGGGCTGCTGGCGATGCTTGGCTTCGGCCTCGATCTGTCATGCTGCGCGGTGACCGGCGCGGCAGAGGACCTCGCCTACGTCTCGCCGCGCACTGGCCGCGCCGTGTCGCGCGTCGCGGCCGCGCCCTATCGCGACAAATTGCTCCCATTGCCCGGCTTTCTGTGGCGCGATTCGCCGGCCGCCCGGCGCGACATCGCCGCCGGGCTGGCGCTGACCGGGTATTTTCTGCTGCACCATCTCTTGGAACCGCACGGGCGGCAATTGCCGGAAGCCCGCGAGCGGCTGGCCGAGCGCATGCGCCGCCCGGAACGCGGGTATAATCCCGCTTAATAGAAACGAGGTTCGGTTCGTATGTCCGATGTAGCGCCGGGTGGCGAGATCCGCGATGTCGATTTCGCCGATGCTCTCGGCGAGCGCTATCTCTCCTATGCGCTATCGACGATCATGGCGCGCTCGCTGCCCGATGTGCGCGATGGGCTGAAGCCGGTGCATCGCCGCATCCTGCACGCGATGCACGAACTGCGTCTCGATCCCGGGTCCGGCTACAAAAAATGCGCCCGCGTCGTCGGCGATGTGATCGGCAAGTTCCACCCGCATGGCGAGCTTGCCGTGTATGACGCGCTGGTGCGCCTCGCGCAGGATTTCTCGCAGCGTTATCCGCTGATCGACGGCCAGGGAAATTTCGGCAATATCGATGGCGATAATGCCGCGGCGATGCGCTACACCGAGAGCCGCCTCTCTCCGGTGGCGCAGGCGATGCTCGACGGCATCGATGAGGACGCGGTCGATTTCCGCCAGACCTATGACGGCGAAGACCGCGAGCCGATCGTCCTGCCGGCGCGCTTCCCCAACCTGCTCGCCAACGGCGCCGCCGGCATCGCGGTCGGCATGGCGACGAGCATCCCGCCGCACAACGCCGGCGAGATCTGCGCCGCGCTGCTGCATCTGATCGCGCAGCCGAAATGCAGCACCGCCGAGCTTGTCGCGCATCTGCCCGGCCCCGATTTTCCGACCGGCGGCATCCTCGTCGAAGCGCCGGAGAGCATCGCCGAGGCCTATGCCACGGGCCGCGGCAGCTTTCGCCTGCGCGCCCGCTGGGACAAGGAGCAGCTGAGCCACGGCCTTTATCAGATCGTTGTCACCGAGATCCCGTATCAGGTTCAAAAAGGCCGCCTGATCGAAAAGGTTGCCGCGCTTCTCGAGGAACGCAAGCTGCCGCTTCTCGCCGACATCCGTGACGAATCTGCCAGCGATGTCCGCATCGTGCTCGAGCCGAAGAACCGCAATGTCGATGCCGATGTGCTGATGGAACAGCTGTTCCGGCTGACCGAGCTGGAACTGCGCGTGCCGCTCAACCTCAATGTGGTCGACGCGCTCGGGGTGCCGCGCGTGATGAATTTGAAGGAGGTATTGCGCGCGTTTCTCGATCACCGCCGCGAGGTGTTGCAGCGCCGCAGCCGGCACCGTCTTGCCGCAGTGGCGCACCGCATGGAGGTGCTGCACGGCTTTGTCGTTGTCTATGTGAACCTCGACAGAGTCATCAAGATCATCCGCGAATCGGACGACCCGAAAGCCGAGATCATGCGGCGGTGGAAACTCACCGAGGTGCAGGTCGAGGCGATCCTCAACATGCGCTTGCGTGCGTTGCGCCGCCTTGAAGAGATTGGCATCAAGAAAGAGCTCGACACTCTCGGTGCGGAGTCTTCAGAGCTGGAGAAATTACTTGGCAGCGAGCGCCGGCAATGGAGCGTGCTTGCCAAGGAGGTCAAGGCGACGCAGGCCGAATTCGGCGGCGACACGCCGCTCGGCCGTCGCCGCACCTTGATCGGCGCCGCGCCCGTCGCGGTCGAGATCCCGGTCGCGGCCTTGGTCGAGCGCGAGCCCGTCACTGTGCTGTTCTCGCAGAAGGGCTGGATCCGCGCCGTCAAGGGCCACAACGTCAATCTCGCCGACCAGAAATACAAGGAAGGCGACGGGCCGCGCTTTGCGGTGCCGGCCGAAACGACCGACCGCCTGATCGTCTTCGGCACCAACGGCCGGTTCTACACGCTGGCCGCGGACAAGCTGCCCGGCGGCCGCGGCCAAGGCGAGCCGATCCGCCTGATGATCGACCTGCCGAACGAGCACGACATTGTCGCGCTGTTCCCTTACCGGCCGGGCTTCAAGCTGCTCGTCGCGTCGAATGACGGCCGCGGGTTCCTCGTCGATGGCGAAGAGGCGCTGGCGCAAACCCGCGCCGGAAAGCAGGTATTAACCGCGGCATCCGGCGCGCGCGCCGCAATCTGCGTCGCGGCTGGGGGCGACACGGTCGCCTTTGTCGGCGAGAACCGCCGCATGCTGGTCGTCGATCTCGCCGAAATCCCGGAGATGGCACGCGGCCGCGGGGTCATCCTGCAGCGGCATCGTGCCGGCGGCCTCGCTGACGCCAAGGTGTTCGCTGCGGCAGAAGGGCTCTCGTGGCGGCAGGGCGAAAACCGCACGCGCACCGAATTTGACCTGACCCCGTGGCGCGGCGCGCGCGGCGCCGCCGGCCGCAGTGTGCCGCAGGGCTTCCCCCGCTCTAACCGCTTCGGCTAGCCGCCAGCCCGACTGAAATCAATGGCATCGGTATTGGCGCCGCACAGCACGACGCCGATCCGCTCGCCGGGCGCGGGCTGATAGCGCCCCGAAATGAGCGCCGCCATTGCCGCGGCGCCGCCCGGCTCGGCCGCGATGCGGAGCGCCGACCACAACCGGCGCTGCGCCTCGCGGATCGCCGCGTCCTCGACGAGTACGGCGCGTTCGACAAAGCGCTGCGCCAGCGGGAACATCAGCGCGCCGACCCGTGCGGGCGCCAGCGAGTCGGCGGCGATGCCACCAGCCGGCGCATCGACGGGATGGCCGGCGGCGAGTGCGTTGTGGAGGGTCGGCGCGCCTTCCGGCTCGACCGCGACGAGGCGAATGCGGCCCTCATACCAGGCGGCGATGCCGCCGATCAGCCCGCCCCCTCCCGCGGCAACGAGCAGCGTGTCGATCTCGGCTGCGTCGGCCTCGATCTCGCTGCCGACCGTCCCTTGCCCGAGCAGGGTTTCGGGCTGGTCATAAGCGTGGACCTGGAGCGCGCCATTGCGCTCGGCAAAATCTTGGCTGGCGCGCAACGCATCGGCGTAAAGCGCCCCCTTAACGATCAGTTCGGCGCCGTAGCCGCGGATGCGGTCGAGCTTCGCCGGCGCGGTAATCTGCGGCACAAAAATCGTCGCACGAATGCCGAGCCGCATCGCGGCATAAGCAACCGCGGCGCCGTGGTTGCCGCCCGATGCCGCCACAACCCCGGACGGTGGCGCCGGGCGGGAGAGGAGGCTCGCGAAAGCGCCGCGCGGCTTGAAGGAGCCGGTGTGCTGCAGGAACTCGAGCTTCAGAACGAGCGGCGCGCCCCCTGGTTCGAAGCTGACGTCGAGATCGCCGGCATCGACGCGGATGACCGGCGTGCGCCGGATATAAGGGCGGATCAGCCGCTCGGCCGCTTCTATGCCGGCTCTGTCGATCAGCGGGCGGTCGATGCCCGCTTCGCTCGCGCCTGCGCTCAGAACTGCACCTTCCCGTCGGAAGGCGGGCGGGCCGGCGGCCGCTGTACCGCCGGGCGCGTGACCTTCGGCCGCGGCGGCGGGATCGGCCGAATGGCAGCCGGCTGGGGGGCCGCTGCTTCGGGTGGGGGATCCGGTATGCGCGGCATCGTCAGCCAGCCGCCCGGGATCAGCTCGGCTTGCGCCGTGGCGCCGAGTGACAGCGCCGCCAGCGTCGAGAGCGCCATCGCCGCAACAAACATCGCAACCTTCTGCATTTCTGACCGCACCCCACATTGCACAAAGAGGCGGCAGCATACGACAAGCGGGCGCGTTCGGGCACCCGGCAGCTGCGCCCGTTGCCGCTCCGGCCGCGCATCGCTAAAACCGAAGGCGTCCGGTGCGGTGTTGCGAGGAGAGGTTATGGCGGAAACGGGTGGCGGCTCGACAACCGAGCCGGCAACGACGCTCGATGCGACCGGGCTGCTCTGCCCGCTGCCGGTCCTGAAGGCGCGCCGCGCGCTGAAGACCGTGCCGCCCGGCGGCATCCTCGAAGTCCTCGCGACCGATCCCGGCGCCACCAAGGATTTCGAGCATTTCTGCCAGACGACCGGCTGCGAGCTTGTCCAGTCGAGCGAAGAGGCCGGCGGCGTTCTGCGCTTCCGCCTGAAAAAGCCGGCTTAGCGAGGAGGCTGCGATGGCCGCATTGATCACGATGCCGCGCCTGATGTCGGTTGGCGGCGGCGCGCTCGCCGAATTGCCGGCCTTGATGGCGCGGCTTGGCCTTAAGCATCCGCTCGTCGTGACCGATCCCTATATCGCGCGCTCTGGGATCCTCGACCGCGCGACCGGGCTGCTCGACAAGGCGCAGATCCTGTATTCGGTGTTTTCCGATACGGTCTCCGATCCGACAACCGATGTCATCGACATCGGTGTTGCGATCCTGCGCGATGGAAATTTCGACAGCCTCGTCGCGATCGGCGGCGGCAGCTCGATCGATACCGCGAAGGGCATGTCGGTATTGTTCGCGAATGGCGGACACATGCGCGACTGGAAGGTGCCGGCCGAGATCCCGCAACTGGGCCCGCCGCTGATCGCGATCCCGACAACCGCCGGCACCGGCTCCGAGGTCACCCGCTTCACGGTCGTGACCGATACCGAGACCGACGAGAAGATGCTGATCGCCGGCCTCGCATGCTGCCCCGCGGCAGCGATTGTCGATTACGAGCTGACGCTCTCGATGCCGTACCGCCTCACGGCGGACACAGGCATCGATAGCCTGACGCATGCAATCGAGGCTTATGTGAGCCGCCGGGCCAGCCCGTTCACCGACGGGCTCGCGCGGAACGCGATGGGCCTCATCGCGCGCCACATCCGCGCGGCCTGCGCCGAACCCGACAACCGCGCGGCGCGGGAAGCCATGATGCTCGGCGCAACGACCGCCGGGATGGCGTTCTCGAATGCCAGCGTCGCGCTGGTGCATGGCATGAGCCGGCCGATCGGCGCCTTCTTTCATGTGCCGCACGGCCTCTCCAACGCGATGCTATTGCCCGAGATCACCGCGTTTTCGGCGCCGGCCGCGCTCGAGCGCTATGCCGATTGCGCGCGGGCGATGGGTGTCGCCGAGGAAGGGGAGGGGAGCCAGGCGGCGGTCGCGCGGCTTGTCGACGAGTTGCACCGCCTCAACGGAGATTTGAAGGTGCCGAGCCCGCAGGCTTACGGCATCGACCAGGGCCGCTATGACGAGCTGCTGCCGGTCATGGCGTCGCAGGCCTTGGCCTCGGGCTCGCCGGCCAATAATCCGCGCGTTCCCACGGCCGACGAAATCATCGACCTCTACCGCCGCGTCTACGCCTGATCAATCCAGCTTGATCTGGATCTCGTCGCCTACGATGCGCACGGGGTAGGTCTTGATGTCGTCGGTGACCGGCGGGCAGAGCGCCTTGCCGGTCTTCACATCGAAGCGGCCGGCGTGCAGCGGGCATTCGATCTCGCTCTTGTCGAGCCAGCCATCCGATAATTTGGCGTAGGCGTGGGTGCAGATGTCGTCGGTCGCGTAGACCGTGCCGTCGAGATCGTAGAGCGCGATCTCCTTGCCGCCGACGAGAACGCCAAGGACGTCCCCCTCGGCGAGAGAAGCGCGGCTGGCTGCCTTCACCCACCCCGCATTGTCGCTCATCGGCGCCTCGTCACCTGCCCGTCGCCGGCGAGAATGCCCGATGAGCGATGAATGTAAAGGCGGGATTAGGCTTCCGCGGCGACGCGCGGCGCGCGCCTCAGGAAGGCCGGCAGGTCGTCGCCGAACCCGACGACGCGCGGCTCGGACCGGTGGTCCGGAGCGGGCTCGCGCGGCGGGCGGCGGCGCGGCTCGGCAACGGGGGCGCCGGCCGGGCCGGGGAAGGTCAACACTTCGGCATCATGGGTTTCGTTATGCGGCTGCTGGCTGGGTTCATGGCGAGCTTCCTGCCGCGGCGGCCGATTGTCGCGGCGCGGCCGGCGGTCGCGCTGCTCGGCATTGCGCGGGGACCGCTCATGGCGCCTCTCGGCGCCCCGATGCTCCCCGCGCCGGGAACGGCGGCCGTCCGACGCCTCGGCGTCGAGCGCCGCGGCGGCGATGCCGTC
>WNGO01003525.1_pt1 | contig 18268 bp, 19 predicted proteins | sample 5400511 | NCBI WGS metagenome assembly WNGO01 (sample SAMN13153380, study PRJNA577476) | soil metagenome | isolation source: 20 cm soil or saprolite under Garry oak tree replicate 2 | place: USA:California | collected 2016-06-15 | reverse complement strand
TACCCATTTGGCCTCTCTTATCGCAATGCGATATGAGCACGTCACCTGCCATACCGGTCTAACTCGAATATGCATGTCAGGCCGGAACTTACGGCGGCAGTCTTGCCGGTTCCAAAGTGTCTGTGAACGATTCCGAGACGGTTCGTCCCGTAATCGACCACCTGTTATGGTTCCACTCCGGCGAGCAATCGGACGTGTAACGGGCAAGCGGGAAGTAATCCCAAGGTAAGGGTTGCCGACAATCCGCGAACTGGCCTTGTTGGTGATCACAAGGGCATCTAAAATCACAACCGGCCCGAGAGGTTCCAAATGATCAAACCCGGTGCGATTTCCCGATCACTAATGCCTTCCCCGAGCATGATCAACAAGCTTCTGGCTTGCTTCGTCCTGATTGCTGCCTCAGTGACCAGCGTTCGTGTTGCCGCCGAGGCACCAGCTGAACGTTACCGTAATGAGTTGCAGCCGCTGATCGAAGACTTCGTGCACCAGCAGCAGATACCGGGATTCGCTATCGGCGTCATCCAGGACGATCGGCTGGTCTACGCCCACGGCTTTGGCGTGAAAAATCTGGTCCACAACCACGATCCCGTCACGCCACGCTCGCTGTTCCATATGGCGTCCATCACAAAGACGTTCGTGGCCACGTCTATCATGCAGTTGGTGGAGGTAGGCAAAATTAATCTCGACACCCCGGTGGTGCAATACCTGCCTTATTTCCGTGTCGCGGATGATCGCTACCAAACCATAACCGTGCGCCAAATGGTCACCCATACCTCTGGCATGCCTGATGTCGAGGACTACGAGTGGGATAAGCCGCAATACGATGATGGTGCACTCGAGCGCTACGTCCGCAGCCTGAGCAATCAGAAGCTGATCTTTGCGCCTGGTACAGACTTCCGCTACAGCAACATGGCATTTGAGGTCCTGGGTGATCTGATTGCCAAAGTCTCGGGAGAGAGCTTTGACGACTATGTGCAGCATCACATCCTCACGCCGTTGAAGATGAGGGACTCCACTTTGCTGATTAAGAAGACCGATCCTAAGTTGATGACCTGGGGACACGAGCGCGACAAGGACGGCCACGTCTTCCCCAGCAAGGTCTATCCCTACAATCGCATGCATTCGCCCAGTTCCGATCTGCACTCCAACATAGAGGACATGGCACGCTGGGCCTTGGCCAATCTGAACCATGGCGAGCTGGATGGTAGGAGAATCCTGAACGAACAGACCTATGACATTATGTGGAAGCCCGCTCACAAGCTGAGCGACAGCGACGGCGTTGGCATTAGCTGGTTCCTGGGCGAGTACCGCGGGCAAGCCACGGTTTCGCATGGCGGCGGCGACACCGGTTATGCCACTTTCCTAGTGCTGCTTCCGGAAAAGAAGATAGCTGTGGTTTTTATGGCCAATTGTGATTGGGCGGGTAAGGGGCGCGGCCAAATCGCCCACGCCGCCCTGGACGTGGCCCTGGGGCTGAAACCGCAGCCGATTGCCGTCACGCCCAGTCCACGATAACTACACTGATTCACACTCCTTGTATCCTGGGCACAGTGGAATGGGGATTCATGCCTGCGCTCCCAAGGGTACCGACTGTCCAGCTTTGGCACTCGGAGGTTCCGACGCTCGCGAAAGTGATCCTACCCGACGCCCTCCAGCGGATGGATCACGGTCAAATCGGAAGTAATGCAAACGGTGGAGGCGGCATTCGCGCGGGATGAGAGCCGCCCAAAACTCGGCCGCTGGCCACTCCCTCCGCTACGACCTAAGCGCGACGCCTCTGGCGTCGCAGGTCTTCGCTACGGGAGTGGCCAGCGCAAGACAAACCGTGCTCTAATGTCGGAAACGTCGGCGGACAAACCTCAGCCCGAAGCTATTCCACTTAACAAATACAAACATCGTAACTTCTCCTTTTGATGCCCTGAGTCTCTCAAGGCACACCACCCGGAGGGCGCGAGCGGGAGGCGGCTCCCAAGTGCCAAGGTCTGCTTTCTTGGAGGGTGCCCGCAAAGCGGGAGGAACCAAAACCTGCACAGGCCCGATAGCGAAGCAGAAGACCCGCCGCGCCGCAGGGCGCAGCCTCTCTGTCGCTCGCGGTGCTTGAGAGCGATGGGAGAAAAAGGGAAGGGAGTAGCGACGAACAGTGCGGACTGGCGTGTATTAGGAAGACGCGGGGAAAAACTCGGGACGGAGACAACGTTCGGGCTATCCCACGACTGACGGTCGGTAAGGCGACGGGTGCGTACACGAGGTAATCTCCGCTTAGCTTGCTGCCACTCAGTGGCGACTCGAGGAACCGCGAAGAGAGAAGAGCGAGTTGGCGCAGCTACGAAACGGCCGCAAGCCTGGGGCCCAAGAAAACGGCCGGCAGAAAAAAAGTTGGCTTACCGACGCGGCGAGAAGGTATCACTCGGAAAACGCGAGGCTGTTCTTCGACGGTGCCGATCGGCGCGGTCTTGGCGGTGAACCAATTGCGGGCAGCCTACTGGCTGCCCGCCGCGGAGCTCCCCGCCTTCAGAATGGAAGTAGCAGCCGCGAAGATGCGGGCCGCGCTTTGGTTGGGGATTTCCTTTTCGGTTTTCAGCCAGTGCTGAATATAAGCACGACAGAAGTCAGGACCCTCGAGGCCAAGCGTTTCGCAGCAAATCAGTGCGACGGACTCCGCCTCAACCTCGCGGATGTGCCGTGCGGTCTGTTCGCTGTCCACGAGCCTTTCCGATGTCGTGTGCCCGAGCACAATGTGGGCAATCTCATGGAACGTCGTTTTGTGCGGGAGCGCGGCAACAGGATTCACGGCGATTTCACGACCGTGGGCGAAGCCCTGAATGTTGCCGTTTAACTCAGCGAACGGCGTGCGCGTGATGTTCAGCGCGCAAAGTGCTGGGTCGATGTCAAAGCCGGGAATCGGCGGAATCGGGGTGTCCTCGCCTTCGGTCTGTGCGAGCACAAACCAATACGCCCGAAACCGGAAGACGTAGCGTGTGTGCGGTTCGGCTGTCTCGTCTTGGACGCCATCGGTCTGGGTGGCTCTTTTGAACGGCATCGGCATGCAAAGGGTGATTCCTTTCTCCCCTTTGCGAACTTGCCGTTTGCGTTCGAGCCATCCGTGATAGGTATTGAGTGGTCCGGGTTGCAGATTACGGCGGATGCACTGTTCCAGCGCAAGCAATGCATTCCCGAGGCTGTAGTTATGAAACGCGGTGTAGGCTTCGAGCAATCGACCAGGTTTTTCCACCGCATCCCGCAGTAATTCTCCCCAAGTGGTGTGCTGTCTTTCTGTCATTTTGTTTTCCTCTTTCTCCTTTTTTCGAGCGTGATTTGCGCTTGAAAAAAAGAAGCAAATGCTCTTCCTGGCGGTCCCCTGCGCTGCACCGCCCGCGCTGTCAAGGCCGCGCAGTTTGCGTTCACGGGAGCGGAGCGGACGGCCTTGACAGAACAAGCGGGTGGGGAAGCGCACTCTTACGGCAGGAAGGGCAGAACAATAAGAAAGCCCGAAACTAGCTGTAGGCAAAAAATGCGGGCAGAAAGAGCCCCCTACTGAACGCAGCGAAAATCGGTCGACCGGCCCAGACGGTCACGTGAAACACTACAGCTCGTTTCAAAACCTCTTTTAATCTCTTTAGAATCCATGAGTTAGAAAGGGCAAAGGTAGGTTTTGAAATGGCTTCTAACCAAAGGACGGACGTTTTCGTCTATACTCGTGTCAGTAACTGAGGTAAGCGACCGTGACCAAGCCGAAGGACCTTGTGCAGGGGACCTTGGACCTTTTGATCCTGAAGACGCTGGCGCTGGAGCCGATGCATGGTTGGGCCATCGCGCAGCGGATCCGGCAGATTTCTGGTGAGGTGTTGCGCGTCGGGCAGAGTGCGCTCTACCCCGCGCTTCACAAGGTGGAACAACAGGGTTGGATCAAGGCGGAGTGGAAACTCTCGGAAACCAACCGTCGCGCAAAGTATTACTCACTGACGCGCGCCGGGCGAAAGGCACTGGCTGACGAAGCCGAGAATTGGGAGCGTCTGTCGGCAGCCATTTCCGCTTTGGTTCGGGCCGTTTGAAGGGAGACCAACGATGTCACGCTGGCTCGCGCAAATTCGGTTAGCTGTTCGTTCCTTGTTCCGCAGACCGCAAGTTGATCGGGAACTCGACGAGGAATTCCAGTATCACCTGGAACGCCAGATCGAGGAGAACCTCCATCGCGGCCTCGCACCGGAAGAGGCGCGTCGCGCAGCGATGCGCGAGATGGGCCCAATGGCCAAAAGCAAAGACGAATGCCGTGACGCGCGGCGTGTAAATTGGATTCAGGACTTGGTTCAGGACTTGCGTTTCGGACTGCGGATGCTACGCAAATCCCCTGGCTTCACTGCCGTCGCCGTGCTCACTCTCGCCCTCGGCATTGGGGCAAACACCGCGATCTTCAGCCTTGTCGATGCCGTGCTAATCAGGATGTTGCCCGTGCAAAGACCGGAGCAGCTCTTCCGACTCATAGACGTGAATAAGGAGGGCAAGACCATCGATGCCTTTTCGTATCCGACCTTCAAACTTATTCAGGAAAAGAATCAAACTCTCTCTGGCGTCATTGCCTTTCACCCCCTTGGCAATCTTGATTTTGAGATGAACGGAAAAGGGGAGCTTGCCCACGCGCAAGCCGTGTCCGGCAGCTATTTCACAACGTTAGGCGTCAAGCCCATGTTCGGACGCACCATTACGACCGCAGATGAGGCTCGCGGCGCAAGCCAGGTCGCCGTGATCAGCTACGGCTATTGGACAAGGCGATTCAATCGTAATCCCTCATTGGTCGGCGCGGAGATTGTGCTAAACGGAGCGCCCTTCGCCATTATCGGGGTCACCCCGCCCGAGTTCTTTGGTCTTGAGCCCGGCCAGTCCGTGGATGTTTCCATACCGGTTACTTCCTTGGCTCTAGTACAACCCCAATTTGCAGCGGCAGGTTCTCCCTTCGACGTCTTGACTGCCCCATTCCGGCATTGGCTTCATTTGATGGTGCGACTCAAGGATGGGGAGACCGAAGTGGAAGCTCTAGCTAATCTCGGACCGGTCTACGAGGAGGCTATGCGCCAGGCGGCGGAGGGAATGAGGGGCCTGCCCTTTGACTCTCCTAGCGCAAGAAGTGATTTAGCCCAAAGCAGGCTCAAATTGGAATCCGGCAGCCGGGGCCTCGCCGCTCTTCGCGAGCAATTTTCAAAACCTCTGGCGTTTCTGATGGTGGTTGTTGGAATGCTCCTTCTCATCGCCTGCACGAATGTGGCGAACCTGTTGCTCGTGCGCTGCAACTCTCGCCAGAGCGAAATAGCAGTGCGACTTGCACTCGGTGCCGGGCGGGCGCGCGTCCTTCGCCAGCTGCTTACGGAAAGTGTATTGCTGGCGGCAGGGGGCGGTGGTTTCGCCGCAGTGGTGGCTTTTTGGGGGAGCAACGCGGTGGCGAACATACTGTCCCGTTCAACCTCTGCCATACATTTGGACGTCCACCCGGACATGCGCATTCTTGCTTTCACGGGATTAGTTTCGCTTCTCGCAGTCATTGTTTTTGGACTCATTCCCGCGTGGCGTGCTTCAAGGCTCGACCTCTCTCAAGCCGTCAAGGAAGGCAACCGAGGGGCAACCGCCGCTCTAGGACGCCCGCGAATAGGGGAAGGTCTGGTCATCCCTCAGATCGCGCTCTCGCTCGTTATGACGGTGGGCGCGGGTCTTCTTGTGCGCACTCTCGAGAACCTCAAGAACTCCTATCCAGGTTTTCGTGAGCAGAACGTCCTCCTCTTCTCAGTCAGGCCCGGCATGATCGGTTATACAGACGCCCAGGTTGGCGAGCTCTACGAGCGGCTCTTGGAGCAGATTAAGGGGACTCCGGCGGTTAGCGCAGTGACCTTCTCGGCTTTCAGCCCACTCGCAGGGTGGTCCGGTTTCACCGATGCTCGAGTCGAAGGGTACATGCCCCGACAGGGGGAATACCCGGCAATCAGCGTGAATTTCGTGGGGCCGCGCTATTTCAGGACCATGGGTACGGCAGTTCTGTTGGGGCGAGATATTGCAGAAGAGGACAGGGCTGGTACTCCAAAGGTTGCCGTAATCAATGAGGCGATGGCACAACATTTCTTTGGTGATAGGAATCCGATCGGCAGACGGTTCAGCATACCGGGATGGAAGGCCGATACCAGCCAGATGGAGATCGTCGGCGTCGTTGAAAACGCTAAATTCATCAATCTGCGCGATCAGGTTCCACCGGCTGCGTACATTCCGTTTTTCCAGTCGCCGGATTCATTTCTTGCGGCGAATTTTGAAGTGCGTTCCAGCACAAATCCAACTGCTCTGGCCGCTTCCATTCGTGAAATGATTCAGCAGGCCGACAGTCGGCTGCCGCTCTTCGGACTCAAGACTCTTACCGAGCAGATAGACGAAACCCTTGTCCAAGAGCGCATCGTTGCGATGCTTTCGAGCCTCTTTGGGATGGTTGCCCTTTTCCTTGCGTGTGTTGGTCTTTACGGAGTGATGTCGAGTTTGGTCGTTCAAAGAACGCACGAAATCGGCATCCGGATGGCTCTCGGTGCCGAACGGTTGCGCGTGCTAAGGCTCGTCCTCGGACGGGGCATGGCGATAGCTCTGATTGGAGTCATTGCGGGTATGGCTGGGGCTGTGGGCGTAATGCGCTTCATGGGCACACTACTTTTTGGTGTAAAGCCCACAGATGTTCAAACGATGCTCTTCGCATCGCTCGCTTTGATCGGAGTCGCCACATTGGCTTGCTACATCCCAGCACGGCGCGCGATGGGTGTTGATCCCATAGTCGCCCTCAGATACGAGTGAGCACCGCCATTTTGGGACAATAATGAAGGATGAAGGTGGGATTGAGATGCCGTTTGAAGGGAGACCAACGCGTTGCGTATGTCCCGGCCAGACGCGCATCCAGCATCGACCCGCTGGCGACGCTCCACCGGGAACAGATTTCGACAGCAATCTTTGGACTTCTTAGGAATCCGGGCCTCGGCACAACAAAATTCGAGAGCCGCCTTCTGGCGGGAAGCGAGAGAGGCCGCGTTCAGAACGCGGCCTCGGCTCACGATAATTGGGGGTTATTTAGTGGGTTTGGGCTTTCGGGAGTTCGAAGTTTTGCGGCTCTCCGGTTGAGTTTCCCCTTTGACTTTGCTCTTTGGCCTCGAGAGTTCCGCTCGAACGGCTGTGGCGATGTTTGCGGAATCGACCTTGTACCGCCCTGCCGTGCGTGCGAGGTTGGAGTTCTTCTCAAGCGATTTCCTCGGGTTGTAGCCGGGGCAGTACAGGTCGGAAACGAGAGCGCAGACAACGAGAAAACGCTGGAGGTCCGCGGCGGTCATGGCTTGTACGGCAGCCGCCGCGATCTTCTCGTAATCCACGGTCTGAGCGCCCCATGAGGTCTTGCTCTTCTTCTCTTCCCATGCGTAGAGGTTGGAAGACGGCGGTGGTTGTCGTGGCCCAAGCGATGGTTCAAGTCACGAAGCAGTGCCAAGCAAAATGCTCATCACGTCGAATCTTTTTGAGTCCAGTACGCCCTTTTTCCGAAGTGTTTGAAAGTTGGCCACGTTCCCGGTAGCACGCCTCGATTTTTTCCCTAAGCGCCAAACTGCCGCAGATGATGGTCCATGTGGAGATAGGCGTGGCGCATGCGTTCTTTCCTCGACATCTGACCGAGCATCGCGTGAGGAGCGAACTCGCCCTGCGAACTACAGAAGCGCTCAAGAAGAATGCGGAGCGTCTCCAAATCGGATACAAACTCCGCGGGTGGCGTACCACCTTGCCGCTGATCCATTTCAGGCCGTGTCTTGATGCCGCGAGGCCACTGGAGCGGGACCCATAACGCTACCCACTTCAGAAGTGTGCGCTTCAGGAAAGCGCTCGACGGACTGATGTACTTTTCTTTCAAGGAAGCCCGAAAGGAATCGCTCAGATGACAAACCATCTGATGCGCGGACATAGTTCCCCAGCAGGGCGGACTGTCTGGATGCACCTTGGCGAGTCGATCGAGTATTTCGTTCCGATCGCCAGGACTCAAGAGAGTTTTCATTGGGAAGGATTCTACTCGCGAACCCAAGCGGACATTTCATTTTTTGAGGCCGCACCCGTCACCCTGACCCCTCACGCAACGGCGAGGATTTCCACCGACTTTCCGTGACGGAGTGGAAGCCTCCTTCCTGGACATTTAAGGCGATTGAGGCCACATGTCTCGCCTGCAGCCCGAGTCCGAACCTTACCGGTTTAGGCTTAAGCGATGGAACGACGCACCACCGATTTCGATGATTTCCTAGCGTACGTTGCGCAGTTATGCGAGACGACCCCCCTTCATCGCCCCGCAAAGAATTTCTAACGCAACAAAAGAGCATGCGGCGCATCTCAAATAGTGAATTGGAAATCACTTTGGAGAAATAATGGACTACGTCAATCTTGGCAAGACGGGACTTAAGGTTTCGCGCATCTGCCTGGGTTGCATGACCTATGGGCAACCCGCCACCGGAAAAATCAAGCCGGGCAGCCACGCCTGGGCCCTGAATGAAGAAGAGAGTCAGCCTTTCTTGCGTCAGTCGCTTGATTTGGGAATCAATTTTTTCGACACCGCCAACGTTTATTCAGCGGGGGCCAGCGAAGAGGTCCTTGGGCGATTTCTGGGTACACATGCTCGACGCGAAGCCGTTGTCATCGCGACTAAGGTGCATGCCCAGATGCGCGACGAGCCGAATGGCCAAGGCCTCTCGCGCAAAGAAATCTTTTATGAACTGGACCAGAGCCTGCGTCGTCTCGGAACCGACTACGTGGACTTGTATCAAATCCACCGCTGGGATTCCGAGACACCGATCGAAGAAACGCTTGAAGCGCTGCACGACGTAGTGAAGTCCGGTAAGGTTCGCTATATCGGAGCGTCTTCCATGTACGCGTGGCAATTCACGAAGGCGTTGTATCTTGCGGATCGCCACGGTTGGACGCGATTCGTTTCCATGCAAAATCATTACAATCTGCTCAATCGTGAAGAAGAACGAGAGATGATGCCGCTCTGCCAAGCCGAGGGCATTGGTGTACTTCCATGGAGTCCGCTCGCGCGCGGACGTCTGGCACGCCCGTGGCAGACCGAGAGCACGAAACGCTTCGAGACGGATCAGTTTGGCAAGACGCTGTATGCGAAGACGGAAGACGCAGACCGCAAAGTGGTCGACCGGCTCGGTGAGCTCTCCGAAAAGCGTGGCGTTCCCCGCGCTCAACTTGCGCTTGCCTGGATGCTCAGCGAACCGTTTGTCACTTCGCCGATTGTGGGCGCTACCAAGCCGAATCATCTTACCGATGCAGTCGCCGCACTATCGCTGCGGCTCACACCCGAAGAGATTGCGTCGCTCGAAGAACCGTACGCGCCGCACCCGGTACTTGGTTTCAGCTAAGCTGCTAGCCTATTACCCGCAGCATGCAGTGAGCATCGAGCAGTGCTGGCGCGACTGGCGCGACTGGCGAGAACACGCGGAGCGCCCGACCCTTGAAGGTGTTCGCAGCCGACGGGGTGAGGATTTTGTCTGGGACTTTTGGAAGAGAGCGAGAAGTGAGGACAACGGGGCCGTCCTTCACCTGACGGCCCCGTTCGGTTTTGCTGCGTTGCTACCTGCTGACGGTATTTGTTTTCGGCGCGGACTTTTCCTTCGCGCTGGCCGCCTCGTTCACACTGCGACGGCAAGCCCGAGACATGGAGCGGGCAGCCTAGCGGCTGCCCGTTGCGGGGGTTCCCGCCTTGAGAATGGAAGTGGCAGCGGCGAAGATACGGGCCGCACTTTGGTTGGGGATTTCCTTTTCGGTTTTCAGCCAGTGCTGAATATAGCCACGGCAGAACTCGGCACCGTCGAGGCCAAGCGTTTCGCAGCAAATCAACGCAACAGACTCCGCTTCAACCTCGCGGATGTGCCTGGCGGTCTGTTCGCCATCCACAAGCTTTTCGGATGCGGTGTGCTCGAGAACAATGTGAGCAATCTCATGGAACGCGGTTTTATGTGGGAGTGCGGCAAGAGGATTCACCGCGATTTCACGACCGCGAGCGAAGCCTTGAATGTTGCCGTTCAACTCGTCAAACGGCGTGCGCGTGATGTTTAGGGCGCAAAGTGCAGTGTCGATGTCAAAGCTGGGAATCGGCGCAGTATAGGTGCCCTCTCCCTCGGTCTGTGCGAGCACAAACCAATACGCCCGAAACCGGAAGGCGTAGCGTGTTTGAGGTTCGAGTGTCTCGTCTTGGACGCTGTCGGTGTGGGCGGCTCTTTTGAAGGGCATGGGCATGCAAAGGGTGATTCCTTTCTCCCCTTTGCGGACTTGCCGTTTCCGTTCAAGCCATCCGTGGTAGGTGTTGAGTGGGCCGGGCTGCAAGTTGCGGCGGATGCACTGTTCCAGCGCAAGCAGGGCGTTCCCGAACGAGTAATTGTGAAACGCGGTGTAGGCTTCGAGCATTCGCCCCGGCTTTTCGACCGCCTCCTGCAGTAGTTCTCCCCAAGTGGCATGTTGTTTTTCTGTCATTTTGTTTTCCTCTCTTCTCCTTTTTTCGAGCGTGATTCCCGCTTGAAAAAAAAGAAGCAAATGCCCTTCGTGGCGGTCCCCGGCGCTGCTCCGCCCGCGCTGTCAAGGCCGCGTAGTTTGCGTTCACGGGAGCGGAGCGGACGGCCTTGACAGAAGAAGCGGGCGGGGAAGCGCACTCTTACGGCAGGAAGGGCAAGACAAGAGGATGTTTGTTTCTTTTAGTTGGAGGAATTTCCGATTCGGAAACGATTTCTACTGCGTTGGTGGTCGTGGTTCAGTCTCGGAGTAGCTCGCAATTCGCCTGGGACAATGCCCGCAAACGCCTATGAGGGAAGGAACACTCATGAAGAGCCCTTGTCCGAGTACGGCACATTACCGGGACTTTGGAGTCAGTGCTTGCGCATGTCGCCGGTCTGGGCGAACATGGACCGTCAGTTTCAACTTCACAAAGCAACGAGGAATGATGGATTGAGGCAGGTTGAACCAAAAATGACTAAACCTTATTTTTCCTCGCTGTTCGCACTGTTGCTTTTACCCTCCGTTTTGGTGGTAGCAGAAACCGTCACATTTCCAAGCGGAGAGATTACGCTGCACGGAGTGCTCTATAAACCCGAAGGAACTGGACCCTTTCCCGCAGTTATTTTTAATCACGGAAGCGCGCCGGGCATGATGAGCGAGCAGGGATTTGCTGCGGTCGGTCCAGTGTTCGCAAGCCATGGATGGGTATTCTTTGGACCTTACCGGCGGGGCCAGGGATTGAGCGCCTCCGTCGGTCCGTATATTGGCGACCAGATCGCGGCGGCCAAGAAAGCCGGAGGAGTGTCCGCGGCTGCCGCAACGATGGTGCGATTATTGGAAACGGATCATCTGGACGATGAGTTCGCGGCCCTGGCGTGGTTGCGAAAACAGAGTTTCGTTCAACCGAATAGGATCGCAGTGGCGGGAAACTCGTTTGGTGGCATCGAAACTGTGCTGGGAGTAGAACGAGGAGGATATTGTGCGGGGATCGATTCTGCGGGGGGCGCTCAGAGTTGGGCGCAGGCTCCTGAGTTACAGTCGGTTATGACTCGTGCAGTACGAAATGCAAAAGCGCCAATCTTCTTTTTTCAGGCCGCTAACGATTTTGACCTGTCACCAAGCAACACACTCTCAGCAGAGATGAAAAAGGTGGGCAAAACGTACAAACTGAAGATCTATCCCTCCTACGGCGACTCCTCTGTAGACGGCCACACCTTTGGCTACTATGGATCCGCCGTCTGGGCCGAAGACGTTTTCGCGTTTCTGAACCAGTATTGCACCAAGTAAAGCCCCCCCGCGATGTTTTTTCGACGAATGCATTGAAACCGGTGAAGAACGCTCAAGTCATGATAAACAGCGTTCGCGTCAATTTGAAACCTTCGCCGAGGCCAATGCCAGATGGCTAGCAAGTTTCCGGGTTCACTGCTTTATTGGGCATGTATGATTACTTCCGGTTTCCCCGTGATACGACCGCAATGGCGCGTTTCTGAAGTTTCCATGCCGTCAGACTCTCACTTTCGCAAATGGAGAGCCGATAATTTTCGCGACCCCTGTCTTACGCCTTAGTCTCGTGAGCCGCGGAACGCTCTTAGGCTGTCTATTCTCTCTCCGTTCCTCATACGGTTCAGACTGCTCACAGCCAGTCATTTCAATGTTTGGCCTATTCCGTTCTCGTGGAACCGTAGTTTGTCGGCTGCGATGCGGGGCCGCGAATTTGCTCGATGAAAATCGGCACTTCCATGTTGAGTAGATCCGCGCGGTCTATCTGTATGTAGTGGCCACTACCTTTAGCAACGATCCTTCGGCTTCGTGTGGACAAGTTCTTGAGATCCTCTTGCATTTGATTCCACATTGTCGCGTATTCCCTTTCCAATTTCCGTGGGACCTGAAATGGCAGCGGAGTATCCGGATCGTGAGAGAAAATCAAAATCGGGAGACTGCCATATGGCCCCGAGGGAATCGTCTCATTGCCTGATTGCTTAATACTTTCAAACTCGAGGCCCATCGCCGTGATAGGTGCTCGACATTGGTCTTCCGCCAGTATTTTGCCAGCGTGGGCTTCAAAACTCGGCATCGGATGGGAGCATACGCCCATAATGCGCGGTATCCCTAGAATGAACACCGGTTTCATTAGCAAACGCACGAGTGTGGGATTTGGACCCTTTGACGCAACAGCTTTGAATTCGGCGCGTTCTTCTTGTAGGGGCGTGGAGCCGTCCACGAATATCAAACCGGCTAGATCTTGGGGGTAACGCGTAGCGTACGCGCGGATGTATATGCCGGCGATCGAGTGTCCCATCAACACGGTTGGTCCCGTGACTCCTGCCTGGGTCAAAAGCATGTGTAATTCGTCTGCAATCCGGTCGGCGTCACGCGGGCCGGACCGTGGGTCACTCCAACCGTATCCAGCGCGATCATAGGAGCACACGCGGGTGGTTCTCGATAATTCCGGTTGGACCTTACCCCAAATGAGTGAATCATTTCCCAGTCCAGCGTCGAGGATGATCGTAGGAGAACCATCGCCTGTGCAGTACAGGTGCATGTTGTGGCCGTTGACGCCGTAAAAACTTCCCGGAGCCGGATAAATTGCGCGGTAATGGTGGATGGCAAGTGCATTGAATGTGGTACTCCCACCAACGGCTACGGCGAAAAAGAAGACAAGTGAAAGAACAACGCGCTCAGAAATTCGCCTCCATTTTCCGTAACGGTTTATGCGGACGAGCATGCGATGCAAGCACAAACCGGAGATTAGCACGGCAACAAGCAGAATGAGACCTGGAGCAACAACGTAGTCGAAATCCATAAAAATACCTCCGCTTTCGTGAGTGAAATGGGCAATGAAGGCTTGAAACTGTGCACGAAGGACAGTCTGGCCCGCTATGCACAAGACTCCAAGAGGGATTTATGCGATTGCAGGCGGAGGGCGCTGAAAAAGTGACGCGAGAGCAGGCGCTTGAGGAGAATGAACTTTGTTCGTTTCCCCTATCGGCCACGGCGTTCGCAACTGGTCCACAGTTCCGAAGAGGAGTGCTGGCAGCGGCACGGGGCAGGCCAGTGGAACGCCATGGTGGTTTGCAGAGAAAGGAAGCAGAAGTAGCAACAAAAGGCTTGTAGCAACGGCAGTTGCCGCTAAGACCCTGAATCCGCACGGATGCTGCGATAGGTCCCGAGTGATTTCAACTCGCACCCAGACTCTCTTCTTCCGGTTCTCGGATTGTCTAGAGGTGCGCATATTTAGGCGACGACCGGATTGTGAGCGGACGGGTGTGTTCTGTCAAGACCGCAGACTGTGCAGCTCACGCGACGTTTATGGACGAGTGGTCGGCAACCCTTACCCTAAACGCGTTACGTCAGAGTTGCCCGTGATACTTCCGCAGTGGGCAACGCCAAACAGAGAAAGGCAAGGAGCGCTGACGAGAGCCGCACGACTATTGCGGGAGACCCGTTTTATAGAGAATGGGCTTTGTGGCGAGGGTCAGGGCTGTAGGGGTCGGATACTGGAGCGCCTTTACATCGATAACTGCTTGCCTTTAACAGTGGAATTATTTCGTCAGCTTGCCTTTTTCATTCTGAGCTGCGAGCCCATATCGTATTGCCGCTTCAAGCGTATCGATGTTTATATCCTTTAGAGCTTTAAACCGAATGCAATATCCGGTCACGCTCGCCTTGCCTAGTTTTTTTCCATACGTTTTGGCTAAGTACTTCTTATCTTTGAGACCAAGAATATAGACAGAGATTCCGGTTTTGTTTCCGCTCACACCAATTTGAAAAAACTCTCTACTTTTCCCATTGGCATATTTTATTGTGTGAAATCCATATCCAATCGTAGGGTTGGAAACAGTATGATTTTTTCTGTCTTTACCATCGAAGAACGATAATTTGCATTCTGGTGACACTTGAAGTGTGAGCCGATGCAACTCTCGCATGTCACTGCGTTTTGGCTCCGGTTGGCTGGTAATATACTTCTTGATTTGTTCTTGTACGTTCATATGTTCTGCTCCGCAGTTGCGCGCACGAGATTATATGGCGTTTAATCCTTTTGAACCGCTCCCATTCTCTGTCACACCGGATACTAGAGGTTTTGGGTCACCCCACGAGTAGTCCATCGACTCCAGCGAGCAGGACAGCAACCTTCGCTCTTTGATTAGCGTTCAGTGCCGATACGGATGGCGTGAAACCTTGGGGATGCATCATTCGAGAACTTGGATCTCGGGGTAAAGCGGAGACGCGACCTTAGGCGGCGAGACACTTGCGCCCTTGAGGTAAGCGTCGAAAAAGCTGCGCACGCAGTATGCGGTCACAGCAAGCTGCCGACGACCGTCGATACCAAGCTTACCGAACACTCGGAGCAGCCCCCGCATGATATGGCTCTTCAACAGAGCTCCGTCATCGGAGAAGGTGAAATGGTTCGCGCCCCGGATCGTGATGCGTAGCCTTCCACCCGATGGCAGACGGTCATAAACCGATTGGATGTCGGCCAGTATCTGACGGACCTCCGCGTCGGACGAGAAATCGCCGCGTTCGCTCCCGAGGAACATGAACGGCTTGTGGATCCCCGCCTGAATGACGCTGCCGTGCAGAGAACCGTCCACATCAATGCCTGCCTTACACCTAGAATCCTGAGAGCAGAATTGTGCAGCCGTCGCGCCGCCAAAAGAGTGGCCAAATACTCCCACGCGCGACATGTCGAGCCGACGTGTAAATTTGCCGGACGGGTCCGAGGCGTTCAATTGCTTCAACCGCTCAAGCGCGAAGCCGAGGTCGCCGGTCCACGCGGCCAATAGCTTGCTGGCTAGAAGGGTCAGTTCTTGTCCCGAGAAGAGTTCCGGGTTGTTCTCTGGCCTCCGCGTGATCACTCGGCCATCAGGGAAAACGACGACACCCGTGCGATATGGGGCGTCGAAGCCGACGACGATGTAACCATGACTCGCCAGATCTTCGGCAAGTGTCGAGTAATTCCAGACTTCGAGAGAAGCCCCAGCCCGCATGACCACCACAGGGTACGATCGCTGTTGCTGTGAGACGTCGGGGTTACGAAGACTGTGCCCATGGACCTTCGACACATCCCGCGTCAGAAGTCCAAAGACTCGGCTCAGAAGTCTGAAGATCAGGGGGCCGCTGGCCGGACGCGCTGGCGCCCGCACTTGAGGCGGCAGGTACTCGTCAATCGCAGCGGATTGCGCAGCTTCTGCCGGGTACCAGATCCAAACAAGAAGTTCGCGTTTAGTTCCTGGGACGGGCGCTAGTGTGTCCAATGTCTTGTCATCGGTCCAGTCATATATGCCGCGGCCGACGGCGAATGCCCCCGTGGGTGTCGGGAGCGTGACCTCGGTCCTGCTCTCCAGCCAGAGCGACCCCAACAACACCGCAACCCCGAGAACGCCTAACATTGCCAATACTGCGAATGCTTTGAATATCCGACGCGCCAGTGAGCGTGGCTTGCTAAGAGAGGTTTGCATTAGGAACCTCCGAGGCCTTCGACCATACAAAGTACTTTGTATGATGAAGCGCAATGCGCTTTTCTGTCAAGGTGCCGAACCATGCGGATGGGGACGAGAACCGAATATGCTGACAGGATGCCGGTTAGGGATCGTTGCTTGGACGTGAGCGCCTGCGTGAAATCAGCGCGGCGATTGAGATCGTGATAGCCATCATCAGCCATGACGCTAGGGGAAAAACAACGAATGCGAAGGCGGTCTTCGTCCGTGGAGGCCCGAAGGCAACGTCTCCGTAGATGGCCAATGAGCTCACGGTGAGAACCAGCATCACGCCATAGAGCGTCGCCCGGGTAAAGGCCGACCAGTGTTTCGAAACGAAAATTGCGAATAGGAGTGCCACAAACGGGGAGAGGACCCACATCGCGAAAAGTACAAGGAGGAGGCGGGAAGGATTCCGATGACCTGCACGGAGCATGAAAGCAACCGAGCCGGCGGCCCCAGCCAGCAGCGCGATCAGGGCGGTTGCCCGTAGGACGCTAAGACTGCGGAGTTTGCTTGTCCCTTGCATTGGGCGGTCGATTGTTCTTCATGCATAATACGTGAGAGATAAAGCTAGACTCTCTGAATTTTGCCGAAGAAAAAAGATCCCGCCGCCGTCAAGCTTGGACGGAAAGGTGGGAAGGAAATCGCCAAGCGAGGGCCTGAATACTTCTGGCAGTTGCAAGCTCGACGGAAGAAACGCAAGGGCGGTCGGCCTCCCAAGTCCAAGAAATCCCGCTGAATAGTCCGTTCCAGCCTAGACGCTCCGCCTCTGGCGTCGCAGGCCTTCGTTCCGAGAGGGGCCAGTGGGGCGTAAGAGCTGCCTCGGCCAAACGGACCATCCTTCTCGAAGAATCCCTTGCCAAAAGTTATTCCGTTATTCCACATAACTATCACTCGCGGCTGACATGGCGCGCGAGGAACTCGCCCGGCTGTTGCCCTGCCTTCTTAAGCGCGGCCAAAGCGCCCGGTGTTGCGACGATCTGGCCCAACTCGAATGCAGGTTGTCTGTTGATTTGCTGCATTGGAAAAACTCCTTTCGTTGGTTTCGTTTTTTGCTTCTTAGCAAGGCACCGCAGAGAGCGGTGCATTAAAAGCAAATGCCCTTCCTGGCGGGGCGAGGCGCTTGGCCGTCCGCGCTGTCAAGGCCGCGCGGTTTTCGCGTTCATCGGAGCGAAACGGGAGAGCCTTGACAGAAGAAGCGGGCGGATCAGGCGCAGGGTTTAGCCAGGAAGGGCAGTAAGGACGGAACTCTGTTTAGTGGGACTGCTTTTGAATCTGCGACAATGGACTGGTGTGCAACAGATACCGATTGACGCACTCGAAGCAGTATTTAGCCGAGCGATTAAAAGTGTGGGATGAAATCGAGGAGCGTCCGCGCTACAACATTACGCCAACACAGCCGGTCCTGATCGTCCGCAAAGAAGTCCTGATCGTCCGCAAAGAACAAGGCAAGAAGATTCGCTGCTTCACAACCATGCGTTGGGGATTGATTCCATCCTGGGCAAAGGACATGAGCATCGGAACTCGGACGCTCAATGCCCGGTCGGAGACCGTAGCAACGACACCTGCTTTTCGAGGATCGATTCTTAGGAAACGCTGCCTCATTCCTGCGGATGGATTTTACGAGTGGCGAAAAATGGGATCTGTGAAGCAGCCTTACTGCTTCGAGGTTGGTGAGGGTGAAGTCTTTGCATTCGCCGGACTGTGGGATGAGTGGAGGAGCCCGGATGGAGAGATCATTGAAAGTTGCACGATCTTAACGACCGGTCCGAACTCGCTCGTAGCCGATCTGCATGACCGTATGCCCGTCATCGTGACGCCGGACAAGTACGATGTGTGGCTCGATCCCTACGTGAATGACTTCGGCACGATTCGTGACATTCTCAAGCCCTACGACGCGAACTTGATGCGTCGGTATCCTGTCAGCAGGAAACTCAACAATTCAAAAATTGACGATGCGGAGGCCGCGTCGCCTGTCACGTTAGACACTCCAACTCAGGGGCAGTTGTTCTAGCCTTTCACGCTTTAAGGGAGTTGAGATTGGGGAGGCTTAGTGTTGAGTCGTCAAGGTTGTCAGTAGTCTGCCCTCGCCGTTCAACTTCCGGTTTGCCCATGACTCGGGCAGAGCGAGTGATCGAGTTCTGAAATACGCAGCTTACGAGACCGCGGTAGAGGTGGGGCTAGTCGGGTCCGTTTATTGTTGAAAATGAATTTATGCTTTAGCGAAACGGAGCGGTCATCCCACCGTCGAC
>WNGO01001875.1_pt1 | contig 18278 bp, 14 predicted proteins | sample 5400511 | NCBI WGS metagenome assembly WNGO01 (sample SAMN13153380, study PRJNA577476) | soil metagenome | isolation source: 20 cm soil or saprolite under Garry oak tree replicate 2 | place: USA:California | collected 2016-06-15 | reverse complement strand
TGACTTTATCGAACAACGAGGAATCGCGCTGCGCGGGACGGTTCTCGGCAGGAAGTGTCGCGCCGAGTTGCTCGAGCAGGCGGCGTTGCTCGCGGGTCAGCTTCGTCGGCGTCACCACATGAATATTCACGTACAGATCACCCTTCCCTCCCCCATGCGGATCGGGCAATCCCTTCCCTTTCAAACGAACGATTTCGCCCGTTTGTGTACCTTCCGGAATTTTGACCGTCTCTTCTCCGCTTAGTCCGGGCACTTTGATTTCTGTTCCCAGCGCAGCCTGTGCGACGGTCACAGGGACCGTGCAATATAGATCCGCATTCCGCCGCTCGAAATAGGGATGCGACCTGACTTCCAGGACCACGTACAAATCACCCGGAGGACCGCCATTGTCGCCGGGCTCGCCTTCTCCCGGCACGCGGAGCCGCGTATTCGAATCGACGCCCGGGGGAATTCGCAAATCGATCGTGCGGGTGCGTTCGATGCGGCCTTGGCCCCGAGCCGCGTATTCGAATCGACGCCCGGGGGAATTCGCAAATCGATCGTGCGGGTGCGTTCGATGCGGCCTTGGCCCCGGCAGTCCGGACACGCCTCTCGCACGATTTGCCCCGCGCCGCGGCAATCCGGGCATGTGCGGGAAATCGTGAAAAAACCCTGCTGGTAATGGATCTGGCCGCGGCCGCTGCAGGTCACACAGGCAACGACTCCTACGCCCTTTTTCGCCCCAGTTCCGTTGCAGACTTCGCAGAATTCCAGCCGCGGAAGCCGGATTTTTGTGCTGACGCCGGCCGCCGCTTCTTCAAAGCTCAATTTCATATCGTACCGGAGGTCCGCGCCACGTTGCGAACGGGCGCGCGCGCGGCGTCCCCCGAAAATATCCTCGAAGCCGAAAAAATCGCCGAAGATATCCTGAAATTCGTCGAAAATCGTCTGATTGACGCCGCCGTCAAAACCGCCGCGTGAAAGTCCAGCAAATCCGAAGCGGTCGTAGGTGGCGCGCTTCTGCGGTTCGGAAAGAATGGAGTACGCTTCAGTGGCTTCCCGGAACTTTTCCTCCGCTTCCTGTTTTTTTTGAGGGTTGCGGTCCGGATGCCACTTCAACGCCGCCTTGCGGTAGGCGGATTTTATTTCGTCGGCCGAAGCGGCACGTTCGACTCCGAGCACTTCATAGCAGTCCCGTTTTTGACTCATCGGTGAATTTAGCTGGGCCCCTAATTTTCAAATGTTCTTGAATTCGTGTCCCCATCGGTGTGGACGACGACACGGACAATCGCGGGCCGCAGAATACGCCCGTGAAATATGTACCCGTCTTGGAAGACGTGGAGAATGAATCCGTCGGGATGGTCTTTCGATTCGGCGCGCTCGATGGCCTGGTGAAAGTGCGGATCGAAAATTTTCCCGGCGGCATCGATGCGCTCCACGCCGTGCCGCGCCAGGGCATCCCAGAGCTGCTTGCGGATCAGCATCATGCCCTTGCGATATTCTTCGTAGGCGGGATCGTCGTGCGCCTGGAGCGCCCGGTCGAATCCATCGAGGACGGGAATCAAATCCGCGATCAGGCGTTCGACGCCGCGGCGCGCCTCATCATGGCGGTCACGCTCGACCCTCTTGCGATAGTTTTCGAAGTCAGCCTGGCGGCGGACCAGTGTCTGAAGGAGATCTTCTTTTTCCGCGCGGAGCCTGGCGACCTGCACGGCGAGCGCTGACTCCTCACCCGGCGCGGAACCACCCGGCGGAGGATCGTCCCCCAAGAACGACGGCTCGCTGGACGGCGGCTCACCGGTGTCGTACGAAAAGATTTTTTCTTCCTCGCGCTTGGGCTCCGCCACTTTTGCTAACTCCGATCCAAAGTTTCGCTGAATGCGCGGGCGACAAATGCCACCGCGGTTATGGCGCGCTCGTAGTGCATGCGCATCGGGCCCAGCACGCCGACCGTGCCCTGCGCCTGGTCCTGGAACGAATACGGGGCGCTGATCAGGGCAAGGTGCTCGCCCGCTGGATCGATCCCTTTCACACCGATCTGAACGTGCACCGGATCAGGCGTGTCAATGCAGCCGGCCAAAAGGGCGATGAGCTTGTGCTTTTCCTCAATCGCCGCCAGAACTTCCCGCAACTGGGCCTGATCGGTAAATTCCGTGGTCGCCGCCATCTGCGCGGCCCCTTCCACGTAAATCCGTTGCGTCGAGCCCTGCCCCAACATTCCCGGGTCGCACAGCGCCAGGGCATCGCGGACCAGAAGATCATAGCGTTCCTGCTCCATCGCCAGGCGGGCAAGGAGATCGGTCCGAATGGCTTCGAGCGTGCGTCCGACGTAATGGCGGTTCAAATAATCAGCCGTGCGGTCCAGATCCGGCTGGGCGTAGGCCCTCTCCGGCCGAATGATCTTGTCTCGCGTGGCTCCGCCCGTCGAAACCAAAACAATCACAACACGCCCGTCGGGCAACAGAACAAAACGAATGTGCTCGAGGACTGTCTTGGCGATCGGGGGCGAAACGATAATTCCCAGGCCGCGCGAAATCTCCGCCAGGACGTGCCCCGCGCGCTCGGTCACTTCATCCGTGGTCGTTGCCGACGCGAGTTCACCGCGAATCCAGCGCTGGTCTTCCGGGCTCAACGTGGCTTGCGCCGCCACCTGCTGCGCAAAAAAGCGATACCCTGACGCCGTTGGAACTCTGCCCGCCGAAGTGTGCGGCTGGTAGAGATAGCCTTCCTCTTCGAGGTCCGCCATCACGTTCCGAATCGTGGCAGGGCTAAGGGATTCGACGTGCCGCCGTGAAATGGAACGCGAGGAGACGGGTTCCCCCGTCTCTATGTACACGCGGACAATGGCGGAAAGAATCTGCCGGTTGCGCTCGCTGTGTGGGGCTGAATGTGACATCGCTTGAACGACCCAAATCTCTTCCTTTATTGATTTTATGCGCAGGAATCGTTCCCGTCAAACGAGATGAGGGGAACTTGTTCCCTCCTGCTGAAACCAAAGCCTGGGACTGCCCCGTTGACCGATTCCGAGAGATCCAAGCGGCAGCATGAATAGAGGCACACTCGGTTTCTGCTCAAGTGTGATCAGAAGTATCAATCTGTGCGCGCTGCAGGCGGTCCGAGTAGTCGATATAGAGCGTCTTCCATTCAGAGTAGAAGTCGATGGCGGCCGTTCCAGCTTCGCGGTGGCCGTTGCCGGTGTTCTTGGTTCCTCCAAACGGAAGCTGAATTTCAGCGCCGATTGTGGGCGCATTCACGTAGACAATGCCGGTTTCGAGATCCCGCATGGCCCGATACGCTTCGTTTACATTTCGGGTGTAGATCGATGCCGAGAGGCCGTACTTCACACGGTTCGCGATCTCGAGCGCTTCGTCAAAGGAGTCGAACGGAAGCAAGGCAACGACCGGGCCGAAGATTTCCTCCTGGGCGATGCGCATCGCCGGATCTACATCTGCAAAAATCGTGGGCTCGTGGAACCAGCCATTGGCGAGTCCGTCGGATTCGGCTCGATGTCCTCCGACAATAAGTCTCGCGCGCTCGTTCTTCCCGATCTCTACGTACTTCATAACAGTCTGCAATTGCGTTTCGTTGACCAAAGGTCCAATTTCGGTTTCTGGATCAAGGCCGTCGCCAATTTTGAGAGCTTGTCCGCTCGTCCCGAACCCGCCCCACACCGCGCCTTCGACAGCGAGATCCAGGTTCGCATCGTCCATGACGAGGATGATGTTCTTGCCGCCCATTTCGAGATGGCACGGCTTGAACGAGGACGCGCAGGCCTGGTTGACCAGACGGCCCGTTTCGGTCGAGCCGGTGAAGCTCACTGCCGCCACATCCGCGTGGGTCACCAGGGGCGCTCCCGCGTCGGGGCCCATGCCGTAGATCACATTGACGACGCCCACAGGCAGGCCCGCTTCGGTCAGAATCTGCACTAGGTTATATGTCGAGAGCGGCGTGTCTTCCGCCGGCTTGATCACCACCGTATTGCCGCAGATCAGCGCGGGCATGATTTTCCACGACGGAATCGCCATCGGAAAATTCCACGGCGTAATCAGGCCGACCACTCCCAGCGGATCGCGCACCGACATGGCAAATTTGTTGGGCAGCTCGGAAGGGACGGTCTGGCCGAATAATCTGCGTCCCTCCCCAGCCATGTAGTAGGTCATGTCGATGGCTTCCTGTACGTCACCGCGCGTTTCTGATAGCGGCTTCCCCATTTCCCGCGTCATGTCTCGCGCGAGATCCTCCTTACGCTTCACCAGAGTCTCCGCGGTACGGTAGAGAATTTCGGCGCGCCTGGGCGCAGGCAAGAGCCGCCATTTCGCGAAGGCCGCCTTGGCCGCCTCTACCGCGTCATTCACATCTTCCTGAGTGGAGGAGGGGAAAATGCCGATGAGTTCCTCACGATTGGCGGGATTGCGGTTCTCAAGCGAGCGTCCAGCGCGCGCCTCGACCCACTCCCCGTTGATGAAATTCTTATGAATCTTGGGAACGGCCACTGTCGCCATGCTGCCTCCTGAAGGTCTGCTGACGGGAGATCCGCTGCACAAGCCGGATGACTGCGGACGGAATTTCCGCTCGAAATTTGAATGTAACAGAGGCGCCTGAACGCGTCAAACAGCGTTGCGCGCCACGGCGTGGGCAATCTATTGGGCGGAAGCAGCAGGCGGAACGGTGGTAGAGGCGGTGGGAATGGGAGCGCCTTTGCCGGCAGTGTCAGAACCTAAGCCAAGCTTCACCAAAGTCACAGCATCGATTTTTCCGGTGGGATTGAGGCCTTGATTCTCTTGAAACTTGCGCCCTCACGGTTCAGTGCACTCTGAATTTCCCGGATGCGGTCGGGCGTAGGAGCTTTTTGGCCACGCACTGTGGCTTTGGACTTCCTCCTTTTCTTGGAGGTAGTCTGTTTCTTGTTCACGGACGACTGCGGGGCAGCCGTACTTCCGGCGGCGGAGACAACAGGGGCCGCGCTCACCAAGAGCACGGCCCCAAGGGTATAGAGCCAGGTTCTCTTAATCATCAATGTTCTTCACAGGTTCCAAATTCCGGCGGGCCTCAAGTAAAGCCCACTCGGTAAAGCCCGCACCCGTGCTATTACTTCTCCGGGGCCGGGATCGCACCAGCCAGGTAAACCGTGTCAAACTGGGTCCCACCCGTGCGCCGCCGGATTTTGAACAGGACGTTTTCCCCCGGTTTCATGCCAGAGACGGTATGGCGGTAGTCCGCCACAGAGGAAATGGCCGTGTGGTTAATTTCGGTGATGAGATCGCCGCGGACAAAACCAATGTCTTCGGCGAAGCTTGCCGGATCGACCTCGGTGACCAGCACACCTTTCATATCCTCGAATCCGGCGCGCCGCGCGCGATCTGTTCCGAGGTCTTCGACACGCAAACCGAATTCAACCGGCGTCGGTCCACTGTCGCTATTGCCGCCGTTCGCGGTGTGATCCGGGAAAATCTTTGTGCGATCCGCGACCGTCAAGCTTGCTTCATGCTCTTTCTTGTCGCGGACATAGGTTACATGGATGTTATTGCCAACCGTGGTGGAGGCGATCGGGTTCACAAGGTCGCTTCCATTGTGAACAGGCTTGCCATTTACGCTGGTGATAACATCACCTGATTGCAAGCCGGCCTTCTCCGCCGGACTGCCTGACTCAACACGTTGCAGCACAATCCCGTAAGGCGCGCCCAGCTCCTTCAAAACGATCGGATTGCTACCTTGAGTCTCCGTGAAACTGACGCCAATCGAACCGCGCGTGACTTTGCCGTTGGCGATGAGCTGATTATAAACGCCAATCGCCGTATTCGAAGGTAGTGCAAAGCCAACGCCCTCGTTGCCATGGCCCCCCGTGATGATGGCCGTGTTGATGCCGACCACTTGCCCGGACATATTCACCAGCGGGCCGCCGGAATTTCCCGGATTGATAGCCGCGTCTGTCTGGAGGAATCTCTGGAATTGCTGGCCCACATTGCCGCGATCCTTGGCGCTGATAATTCCGGCGGTGACGCTCCCCTGCAGGAAGCCAAACGGATTCCCAATCGCGAGAGCCCAGTCGCCAACTTGAACGGAATCGGAATTACCCAGCTTAGCCGCCGGTAAATCATGTCCTACATCGATCTTGATGACGGCGAGATCGGTCTCTTCGTCAACGCCGATCACCTTGGCGGTGTAGGGCATTTGTTCGCCGTTTAGAGTCACCTGGACTTTGGTGGCCTGGTCCACGACGTGATTGTTCGTGAGGATGTATCCCTTTTTGTCGACAACCACGCCCGAGCCCAAGCTGCGCTCGGCAGTGGGACCTTGATCGGGAAAATCAAAGAAGCGATTAAAAAAGTCCTGGAATGGCTGTTGGTCCTGATCGTCCTGCGGACCCATTTGGCCGTGGCCGCGCGGGACGGGCCGCCCTTGCCCCGGCCCTCGGCGCTCAATCACCTGGGTCGTCGAAATATTCACAACCGCCGGCTGCACTTTGCTCACAATCGAAGCAAAGGCGCTCGACAATTGCACAGGGTCCGGAATCGCCAACGGCGTGGCGTCGGAGGTGGACGCGGGATGCGATGCTCCCACGCGTCCGGAAGCCACCGTACCAATCACAATGCCGATGGCCAGTGTGACTGTAACCAAAAGGGACGCGAGAATTTTGCGATTTCGCGCCCAAGCAGCGAATTCAATTAGCTGCATTCCCATGTTGTTCACTCCTTCGTACCAGATCGTATTAACAAAACTCGTTCAAGATTATACCACTGTATCACGCTGGCACGTGTCTTCGACGTGCGACATTGATTCTTGAAGGCAACTCGGGCGCAAACGGGCAGGTTGCGATTTTTCCCGGCCCTGCTAGACTAGGATGCATAAAAATGGCTCCGCGCACAATGTATCGGAAAATCTGGGATGCTCACGTCGTCCATGAGGCGGCGGGAGAACCCTCGCTGATTTATATTGACCGCCATCTCGTCCATGAAGGCACCTCCCCGCAGGCGTTTTCCGGCCTGAAGGAAGCGGGCCGCAAAGTGCGGCGGCCCGACCTGGCGTTCGCCGTCATGGATCACTCTGTCCCCACAAAGAACCGCCATCTGCCCATTCTGGATGCGGATGCGGCAGGACAATTTTCGGCCCTGGAACGCAATTGCCGCGAGTCCGGCATTACCCTGTTCGATATGTTCAGCCACAATCAGGGCATCGTGCACGTCATTGGGCCGGAGCTGGGCATCACGCAACCTGGGCAGACGATCGTTTGCGGCGACAGCCACACTTCGACGCACGGAGCGTTTGGCACGTTGGCCTTTGGTATAGGCACGAGCGAAGTCGAGCACGTTCTCGCTACGCAATGTCTCTCCCAATACGCTTCCAAGACGATGCATATCGTCGTCAATGGAATCCGCGCAAAGGGTGTCTCGGCGAAAGACATTATCCTTGCGATCATAGGAAAAATCGGCATCGCCGGCGGAACGAGCCGTGTCGTCGAATACTCGGGCGAAGCGATACGTGCGCTCTCGATGGATGGTCGGATGACGGTCTGCAACATGTCGATCGAGGGTGGCGCTCGCGCCGGAATGATCGCGCCGGACGACACAACTTTCGCCTACCTGGAGGGACGCCCCTACGTCCCGCGCGGAAAAGACTTTCAGGAAGCCATCGAGGGTTGGAAAGCGTTGGCCACAGATGTCGGCGCGGAATTTGACGCCACTGTCACGCTCGATGCATCGAAGATTGCGCCGCAGGTCACTTGGGGGACCAACCCGGGCATGGTGACCGGAGTAACCGAGCGGGTTCCCGAACCGGGATCATTCCGTGAGGCCGACGATCAGAAGGCTGCTGCGCGCGCGCTCGAATATATGGGGCTAAAAGCCGGGACAGCGCTTGTGGACATACCGGTTGACCGTGTGTTCATCGGATCGTGCACAAATTCGCGATTAAATGATTTGCGGGCCGCCGCGCGCGTCGTTGCCGGTAAGCATGTGTCCAAGAATCTCAAGGAAGCGCTCGTGGTGCCCGGCTCGATGACCATCAAGGCGAAGGCGGAAGCCGAAGGCCTCGACAAGATTTTCCGAGACGCCGGATTCGAGTGGCGCGACGCGGGATGCAGCATGTGCATCGCGATGAATCCGGACGTGCTCCCTCCCGGTGAGCGAGCCGCCAGCACTTCCAATCGAAATTTTGAAGGACGGCAGGGTAAGGATAGCCGGACGCACCTGGTAAGCCCGGTCATGGCGGCAGCCGCTGCCATCGCCGGCCACTTTGTGGACATCCGCGAGTGGAACGTGGACGCAACGGAATAAGTTATGCAGCCATTTTCAAAACATACGGGATTGGTCCTGCCTCTCGACCGTATCAATGTGGATACGGACCAGATGGTGCCGAAGCAGTTTCTGAAGGCGCAGACAAAGCAAGGGTTCGGGCGGGTATTGTTCTACGATTGGCGTTACCTTCCCGGTGAAAAGCCGAATCCCGACTTCATTCTGAATCAGCCGAGATATAAGGGAGCTTCGGTGATGCTGGCTCGGGCGAATTTCGGGTGCGGTTCAAGCCGAGAGCATGCGCCCTGGGCTGTCGCAGACTACGGTTTCCGCGTCCTGATTGCTCCAAGCTACGCCGACATTTTTTACAACAATTGCTTCAAGAACGGGATCCTGCCGGTTACGCTTCCCGAGGGAAAGGTAGACGAGCTTTTCAAGCGGGCCGAAAAAGAAGAGGGCTACTCGCTGACCGCGGACCTGCCCAGCCAAACGATCCATGACGCGCATGGGCTCAATCTTACTTTCGAAATCGACAAATTCAGGAAGCATGTTCTATCGGAAGGCCTCGACGATATAGGTCTTACGCTCAAGCACGAGGCTGCCATCACCGCGTTCGAACAGGCTCGGCGCCCTGGCGCCACGATGTATGAGGCTGTGGACGCGAAATATTCCCCCAAACATCCATAAGTAGCGAGTCTGCGAATGCTCTCGAGGAACGCCCCGAACTTAACGTTGGCAATGTTTCCCTCGAGCCGCCGGCTTTGCAGGTCGTGGCTGCGAAGGGAACCCAGCCGAACAATATTTCCATGAGTATTCGCGGGGCCTGAATCATCGCAAATCCCGAATATCCGCGTGTGGTACAACGAGCGTAAGGATTAGTGGGAATGACTCTTCGCATCGAACAGACTCACGCATGCCCGTTGAGTGAAGAAACTTGCGAAGCCGGGCTTGGGGGTGTAGAGTCCCGGCTGCCGGGAAATTACAAATGGAAATTATACAGGGAATCAGCGGACATTTCCGGAACGCCGGCAGGATTCCCACGCGGCAAAGAAATCTCATGGAGATAAGATGAAAAACAAAATGCTGAAACACACTTGGTTTTTTCGTTTGGGAGTGATTCCTGTTGTGGCGGCGTTGGCGTTCGGCGGCGTCGACGGCTGGGCGCAGGGTGCAACGCCCGCTCCGTTCAACAAGGTGACCGTATCGCCGGAAGTGGCGAAGCGGACGTTGATGAAGGCGGTTATCAACGCCGATGCTGCCAGGGCAATCGTGGACGCGTGCGTGGAGTGGCAGAAGGCGCAGCCAGGGAACGTGTCGATCGCTATCTTTGTTCTCTCGCCAACGGGCCAGATCGTCGACTCCCACCAGATGGACGGAGTGTTGCCGATTGGTGCGGAGACAGGATTGATGAAGGCCAAGACCGCGCTGTACGCACGATCGTCGTCGGCCGTCGTCGCGCAGCGATTCAAAGACGTTGATGGGCGGCTGATTCGGTTGGACCTCGGAAAGGCGGAAGGATTGTCCTACTACTTCGTCTCGGGCGGCCTGCCGATCGTTGTGGACGATCAACTCATTGGCGCGGTCGGAGTGGGCGGCGGAAATGCGGACGAGCAGTGCGCCTACCAGGCGCTGCAGAAAGTGCTCGGACCGCAGCCTCCGCTCCCGCAGGCGCCGGCGGGTGGTGGAGGGGCGGGACAAGGACAACGGCCGCCGCAGTAGTCCCGGCACGGATCACGTGGTCAGCGGCGGGGTCGCCTAAAGTGGCGGCCCCGCCCGGTGGAGTTTGAGCGCTTCACCCGGAGTTAGTCTCGACGACCAGTGCTTGCGGAAATTCAGGAAGGCCCTCGCGCTAAAGGAGATTCTTGGGGCGATGGTCATGCACTTACGGCACAACGGACTCACGACCAAACGCAACTGCAGCCGTTGAAGCCGCCTCAAAAGAATCTCTCTCCTGCTGGGCGGAAGAGTCTGTGTGGCAGATCGGTGCCGGACCCTGTAGCGCTCACCTTTAGGTGAGCATTTGCTTGAGTTTACAGTGCCCGCCTGAAGGCGGGCTCTACAAGAGCGCCCAAAAACTGCGTTGCCATAAAGACTTTGAATCCCAGCCCTCTTTCTAAAATATTTTGATAGCTAGTGAACGCGGACGCGATCCGACTGCGATTATGGTGATGAGGCTTTGCGTTCGAACGCGGATGACGGCGAGGTCGTTGGAGTCTTCGTTGGCGACGAGGAGGAGGTCGCCGCTCGGATCGAGCTCGCACGCGCCGGGATGGCGGCCCGTTGAAATCGGGGAAAGCAAGCGGCGCACGGCCATCGCAATGGGTGTGACGCTATTGGCCAGCGCATCGGAAACGTATACGAGGGAGGCATCGACCGTCATGGTGCCGTCAGTGGGAGCGGAGCCCAGCAACATGGAGTCGGAGATTTCCGTTCTCCATGTGTCGATGATTTCAAGGTCGTGCGAATCCGGGATACTGACGTAGAGTTCGCCACCGTCGGGCTTGAGGAGCAGCGATGCCGGCGCGCCGCTCAAGCGCAGGTTCGAAATCAAAGTTCGTTTGCGAAGATCGACCGCTGAAATTTCGTTTGTGCCCGTGGCAGAAACGAAGGCCATCGAATTGTCCGGGAGGACAACAACCTGCTCCGGATGGTTTCCCACCCCGATGGTCGCTTCATGAGCGAGGGTCGAGGCGTCAAAGATTTCGAGGGTAGAATCGTCGCGATTGGGAACAAGCACATGCTTGCCGTCTGGCGTTACGCGAGCGAGCCAAGGCCGCCGGCCCGTCCGCGCATGCCCGACAACCTGCCCCGTGCGGCAGTCAATGGCCACCAGCGTGGCCGAGCCTGAGGCCGCAACATAGGCCATGCGGCCGTCAGGCGAGAAATCCACGGCGAAGGGAGATGCGCCGACCGGGATGCGGGCTGCAACACGGCCGTTGTGCGCGTCTATGACGAAGGCATACCCGCCTTCCGTGGAGACTCCCCAGACTTGATCGAGTGTTGGATGCGCGCGAAGACCCGAGGGCGCCGGCCCTACCGGGATCGTGGCGATTGTTCCCAGACGGATGAGATCCACAACCGAAACCGTGGCGTCGCGCGAGTTGCCGACGTAGGCGTAGAGACGCAGGTCCGGACGGAGGAACGACGGTCGCCGCTCCCGTAGGATTTCGACCGTTGCCGAACCTACGATCAGCAAAAGTGCGATCAGTAACCGGTAGTTGAGGCGGCGCGACATGCGAGCCTGTGATTCTGCCACAGAGACACAGAGGCACGGAGGAAAGAAAAGCCTTTGCAACCACGGATGCACACTGATGAACACGGATAAGAAATGCTGGGGAGGACCCCAAGTCGAAGGGATTGCCCAGGATCGTATACTCCTGATCTGTCGTGATCTGTCTTAAATCTGTCTTTATCCGTGTTCATCAGTGTGCATCCGTGGTTACATTCTCCTTATTCTCTGTGCCTCCGTGCCTCTGTGGCTGTTTTGATTGCCGCTGGGGCGGGCATCCGTTAGAATGGTGCGCTTAACGCTCACCTGAAAGCATTGCTGAGGGAATGGCCGACTCGTTGGACAAGACAGAACCCGCGTACGATTCTAGCGATGAGTATCGCCCCGAGCCTGAGCCCATTCCCGAGCCGCCTGCATGGCAGGACGGCAGTTTTCGTATCGGCATCCATACTTCGATCGCCGGAGATATCGCCGGGGCGCTCGATATCGCGTCCAAACTGGGAGCGAACGCGCTCCAGATTTTTTCCGCCAGCCCGCGGATGTGGCCGCGCGGAGGCACGCGCATTGCGGAGGCGGACGCGGCTCGCTTTCGCTCGCGGCGCGCGGAATTGGGCTTGGGGCCGCTGGTCATCCATGACAATTACTTGATCAATTTGGCGTCGCCGGACCGGGTGATGCGCACGCGTTCCATCCAGGCGTTTCACGATGAATTGGTGCGCGCGGTGTCTCTCGGCGCGGATTTTCTGGTGGCGCATCCCGGGGCCGGCCTGGGGAGCGAGAAATCGCAGGCCATTTCGGAAATTGCGCAGGGGATGCGGCAGGCCGCGCGCGGAATGAAACTCGGCGACCTGCGGATCTTGGTTGAGAATACTTCGGGGATGGGATCGGCCGTGGGGGCGCGGTTCGAAGAGATCAAAACCATTCTGGATGAGACCCGCGACTTGCCGATGGGTGTATGCCTCGATACGGCGCACACGTTTGAAGCCGGATACGACATTACGACCGAAGAAGGACTCGGCCGGACGCTTGACTTGGTGGAACGGACCGTGGGGCTCGATCGCGTGTATGTGCTGCATGTGAACGATTCGAAGACGCCGCTTGGTTCGCGTGTCGACCGGCACGAACATATTGGCCGCGGCAAAATTGGACTGGAGGCGTTTCGGAGAATTTTGAATCACCCGCGGTTGGGGCCGGGGTTACAGGGGCTGGCCGGGCGCGCGTTTATCCTGGAAACGCCGATCGACCTCCCCGGGGATGACCGGCGGAACGTGCGGGCGCTCTGGGAATTGGTGGGAGTGGATCCGAAGCAGGCTCCTGAGGCTGTGGATGGATTTTCGATGGCGCGGAGGAAGAAGGTTTCATCACGAAAGCCACAGAGAACACAGAGAAAGAAAGCGAAAGGCAAGAAAGTAGGAGCGAAGAAGAGGAAGGGCGGGAGCAAATAGAGATTGGAAATTTAACATCTGAGATTGGGAAGGAGCGGAATTAGGCCGTGACGGAGTACGATCCACAGGCGATTGAGCGGAGGTGGCAGGCACGGTGGAACGTCGACCGCGCGTTCGAGGCGGACGCCGATCCCACGAAGCCGAAATATTATGTGCTGGAGATGCTGCCATATCCTTCGGGCACGCTCCACATGGGTCATATGCGCAATTACACAATAGGTGACGTAATTGCTCGATATAAACGCATGTGCGGGTTTCACGTGATGCATCCGATGGGATGGGACGCGTTTGGCTTGCCGGCGGAAAACGCGGCGATCGAGCGGGGAATCCATCCGCGCGAATGGACGAACACGAATATTGAATCGTTCAAGCGCGTGTGCCAGCGGTTCGGGTTCAGCTACGACTGGCGCAGGGAAATTTCCACTTGCGAGCCGGAGTATTACCGGTGGAACCAATGGTTTTTTCTGCGAATGCTCGAGCGCGGTATCGCTTACCGGAAACGCAGCCGGGTGAACTGGTGCCCGAAGTGCCAAACCGTGCTGGCCAACGAGCAGGTGGTGAACGGGTGCTGCTGGCGTCATGAGGATACGCCGGTCGAACCGAAAGACATCGAGCAGTGGTTTTTACGTATCACGAAATATGCCGACGAGTTGCTCGAAACGCTGCACCAACTCGAAGGCGGGTGGCCCGAGCGCGTCTTGACGATGCAGCGGAACTGGATCGGGAAGTCGCGAGGGACGCGCATCCGATTTGCCGTGGACGGGCTCATGGGCGCGTCGATCGAAGTGTTTACGACGCGCGTGGATACGATCTATGGGGCGTCGGCGCTGATCCTGGCGCCGGAGCATCCGTTATTGAGCACTCTGATTGTGGGCGTCGCGGGTCAGGCGGAAATTGAAGCAAATGTACAGCGGTTGCGGCGGCGGCTGACGCGCGCGGCGGACATTGCCACAGCGGAGAAGGAAGGTTTCTTCGTCGGGCGATATGCCATCAATCCATTCAACCGCGAAAAGATTCCGATCTGGGTTGGGAATTTCGTCTTGATGGAATACGGAACGGGCGCGGTGATGTGCGTTCCGGCGCACGATGAGCGCGATTTTGAATTTGCGGTGAAATATGAATTGGCGACGCCGATCGTCGTGCAGCCGAGCGAAGGGAAAGAGCTGACGACTGCGACAGTCGATTGGCGGGCTCCAAGTGGAGCCCGCACCCTGAGGGCGGCGTTCACGGAGTATGGCAGGTCGGTGAATTCGGGACCTTACACCGGATTCACATCTGAAAAAGCCATCGAGATCATGACGGCGGACGCCGAAGCGCGCGGCTTTGGCAAAGGCGAGATTATTTTCCGGCTGAAGGATTGGGGTATTTCACGGCAGCGCTACTGGGGCACGCCGATACCCGTCCTGTATTGCGAGAAGTGTGGAATGGTTGCGGTGCCGGACAAGGATTTGCCAGTGGTGCTGCCACCGATGGCAAAGTTCTCCGGGGTGGGACAGTCACCTCTGGCCAGCGTGCCCGAATTCGTGAACGTGAAGTGTCCAAAGTGCGGAGGCGCGGCGCGGCGCGAGACGGACACGATGGACACGTTCATCGATTCTTCGTGGTACTTCTACCGCTACTCGGACGCGCACAATGACAAGGCTCCGTTCGATCCGGCGCTGGTGCGGTATTGGCTGCCAGTGGATCAATATATCGGCGGGATCGTGCACGCGATTCTGCACCTTTTGTACACGCGATTTTTCTGCAAGGTGATGCGCGACCTGGGGCTTGTGAATCACAACGAGCCGGTGAAGAGACTGTTCACGCAGGGGCTGGTGCTGAAGGGCGGCACGGCGATGTCGAAATCGAAGGGCAACGTCGTCGGGGCCGAAGAGATGGCGCAGAAATACGGCTGCGACACGGGGCGTTTGTACACGTTGTTCGCTGCGCCGCCGGAAAAAGATCTGGAATGGAGCGAGCAGGCGATTGAAGGCTGTTCGCGGTTTCTGCATCGTGTGCACCGGCTGGTGTTGCGCCATGCGGAACGTTTGCGCGAGGTGCCTGCGGGAACCGGGCTGGCTAGCGCATCGCTTGGTTCCACGACGCCGAAAGAGAAGGCTCTGCTCCGGAAAGCGCATCAAGTTCTGCGGCGCGTGACAAACGATTTCGAGACGCGGTGGCATTTCAATAGCGCCACAGCGTTGTTGATGGAACTGGTCAATGAAATGCACGCGCAGGAGCCGCTGGAGGAAGGTGTACGGCCCGCAGTGGCCAAGGAAGTGTTTGAACTGCTGACGCTGATGCTCGCGCCGATGGTGCCGCATTTGGCCGAGGAGCTTTGGGAGATGCTCGGCCACGCAGGGGAGACGCTGGTGCACGCGCCGTGGCCAAAGTTTGTGCCGGAACTGGCGGCCGAGGATCAGGTCGAAGTCGTGGTACAGATCAACGGGCGTGTGCGGGGCAAGGTGCAAGTCGAGAGCGGGATGGGCGAGGAAGAACTCAAGAAGTTGGTGCTTTCCGATCCGAAGATAGCGAAACTTCTGGACGGGCTGCGCTTCATGAAGGTGGTCGTTGTGCCGGACAAGCTGGTCAACGTGGTGGTGGGATAGCAAATGCGTATCGCATTTTTCGAGGTCAAAGACTGGGAGCAGGCTTATTTGTCGGAACGATTGCCGCACGACACCGCGCATTTTGAAGCAGGGCCACTGCCCGTCGGCGCGGGTGGTCTTCCCTCGGGCGGGCTCCCGGTAAAGCACACACTCCGTGCAATTGACGCTCTCTCCGTGTTCATCCACTCGCAGGTTACTCCACAAGTTCTCGAAGCATTGCCAAACTTGAAATTTATCGCCACGCGGTCGACAAGTTTTGATCACGTCGATCTCGATGCCTGCCTGAAACGTGGCATCGTGGTGTCGAACGTGCCATCGTACGGAGAAAACACCGTTGCCGAACATACGATGGCGCTGTTGCTCATGCTGTCGCGGAAGGTGCACCAATCCGCGCTGCAGGTGCGCAGCGGACACGTAGACTTGGCTGACCTGACTGGTTTCGATCTGCAGGGGAAAACGATTGGCGTGATCGGGGCAGGACACATCGGGCTGCATGTGATCCGCATCGCGCGCGGATTTGGAATGCGCGTGCTGGCGTACGATGTGCGCAGCGAGCCTTTCCTGGCCGATCTGCTGGGCTTCACGTACGCGACCATGAATCAACTGCTGGCCGAAAGCGACATCGTGACGCTGCATTGCCCGCTGACGGAGAAGACGCATCATCTGGTCGGGCGCGCGCAGATTTCTCGAATGAAGCGCGGGGCGCTGCTGATCAATACATCGCGCGGGGGCCTGGTGGATACGGACGCGCTGGTGGGGGCGCTCGAAAGCGGCAGGCTGGGCGGCGCGGGGCTGGATGTGCTGGAAGGCGAGGAACTCATCAAGGAAGAAAAGCAGTTGCTGCAACAGCCGGTGGATGTGGAGCGGCTGCGCACGGCGGTGCGGAATCGCGTGCTGCTCTCGCGGGAAGACGTGGTATTCACGCCACACAACGCGTTCAATAGCCGTGAGGCGCTAGTCCGAATTCTGGAAGTCACGCTGGCGAATCTGGAAGCGTTTCGCGCGGGCCAGCCCATGCATAAAGTATTTTGAAGGCGAGGAAATGATGAGTGAGCGCGGCGGCATCGTAGTGCTTGATTTCGGCGGGCAATATACGCAGCTGATCGCGCGGCGAATCCGCGAACAGCAGGTGTTCAGCGCGATTTTGCCATGCACGGCGAGCGTCGAGCAAATCCTGAAGTACGAGCCTGCTGGCGTGGTGCTGTCGGGCGGACCGAACTCCGTGTATGACGCAGGCGCGCCGCCGTGCGATCCGGGCGTATTGTCGCTCGGCGTCCCGGTGCTCGGGATTTGCTACGGCCTGCAGTGGATGACGCACATGCTGGGCGGACGTGTGGAACGGGCCGACCGCAGAGAGTACGGGCGGACGGAGCTTGATGTAAAGAACGGTTCGGCATTGTTCGCGGGCCTGCCGCACCGGCTGCGCATTTGGAACAGCCACGGCGATCACGTGCGGGCCCTCCCTGCGGGATTTCACGTGACCGGAGAGACGGGAAACGCGGTGTCCGCAGCCGAAGACCCGGCGAGGAAACTTTACGCCGTGCAATTTCATCCCGAGGTGCGGCACACGGACTGCGGTGCCGAAATCCTGCGCAATTTTGTTTTCGGGATTTGCCACGCGCGGCCGCTGTGGAGCGGGACGGCCTTTATCGCAGAGACGGTGGAATCGATTCGCAAGCAGGTTGGCGAATCGAGAGCGATTTGCGCGTTGAGCGGAGGAGTGGATTCGGCCGTGGCGGCCGTGCTAGTGCACCGCGCCATCGGCGACCGGTTGACGAACGTTTTTGTCAATAACGGGCTGCTTCGGAAAAATGAATTTGGCGAGACGTTGGAACTGCTGCGCGGGCGGATGGGACTCAAGGTGGAAGGTGTGGACGCTGCGCAGCGTTTTCTCGAGCGCCTCAAGGGTGTCACGGACCCGGAGGACAAGCGGAAGCGGATCGGCGGAGAGTTTATCGCCGTATTCGATGAGCAGGCCCGCCAGATGGCCAGCGGTCCGAACCGGGCGGCTTTCCTCGTGCAGGGGACTCTCTATCCGGATGTGATCGAGTCGGTAGCGGTTCGAGGCCCCTCGCAAACCATCAAGACGCACCACAATGTTGGAGGACTTCCGAAGGACCTGCCGTTCGCGCTGATCGAGCCGCTGCGGGAACTGTTCAAAGATGAAGTGAGGAGAATCGGGCGCGAACTGGGTCTGCCAGAGGAGATGCTGACCAAGCATCCGTTCCCGGGGCCCGGCCTTGCGGTGCGGTTGCTGGGAGAAGTGAGCGAAGAGCGATTGTCCCTGCTTCGCGATGCGGACGCCATCGTCGTCGAGGAAATTCGCCGGGCCGGCCTTTATGAAAAGGTGTGGCAGGCTTTCGCCGTGCTGCTTCCCGTGCGGAGCGTCGGCGTGATGGGCGATGAACGGAGCTACGGCTTTACCGTGGCCGTGCGGGTCGTGGAGTCCGAAGACGCGATGACGGCGGATTGGGCGCGGCTTCCGATGGACGTGCTGGAGCGAATTTCCACGCGAATTGTGAATGAGGTTAGCGGGATTAACCGCGTCGTGTATGACATCAGTTCAAAGCCGCCGAGTACGATTGAGTGGGAGTAGTGGCAGAAAAGTTGTTCCCCGCGTTCTCTGTGTTAAATTTCGAAAAGCTCAACACAGAGGTCACAAAGAATCACAGCGCGGCGGAGCCGCAACCAAAAGTGGAAGGCGCTTCGATTCTCGATAAGATGAGGAGGTTCAGCGAGAACACCACATCTTGGGAGGAGCAAAGCGCCATGAAAGAGTTTATCGCAAAACACCGAAACGAGATCG
>WNGO01001398.1_pt1 | contig 18281 bp, 10 predicted proteins | sample 5400511 | NCBI WGS metagenome assembly WNGO01 (sample SAMN13153380, study PRJNA577476) | soil metagenome | isolation source: 20 cm soil or saprolite under Garry oak tree replicate 2 | place: USA:California | collected 2016-06-15 | reverse complement strand
CGCCGCCGGTCTCGTACGGGTGCGACAGTATGGTGCTCGCCGGGTCTGTGGGGAGCGTGGGGACCATGCTGGGGTCAAAGAAGAAGTCGGCGCCGCCCGCCCAGGGAGGCTCGTCGGTCGCCCAATCCGACATCCAGCCATTCAGAGTGTCGTAGAACATACCGAAACCGCCGCGCAGGCTGGTCTTCCCACTCCCAAAAGGATCCCAAGCAAAGCCGACGCGCGGGGCAAAATTCTTGCGGTCCGGGAAATACCAGCCCTTCGGTGCTCCAGGATCGCCCGGGAATAACAGCCCGAGTGGCGCATTCACGAACCTTTTCGACTGAAGGCCAGGGATAATGCTGAAAGTATATCCCTTCGTATCTGTTTCCGGGGTGGTGTACTCGTATCGGAGCCCCAGCGTCAGGGTGAGGCGCGGCGCAGCTTTCCATTCGTCCTGCGCAAATAGCGCGTATTGCTTTTGGTGCTCATTATCCGGAGCCTTGGAGTATTCGAAGAATTCGTCCGAAGCACCGAACAAAAAGTCGGCCAGGTCATTTCCGGATCCGATACCGTCTGGTCCGGAGAAGACAAAAGCTCCGTTGGTCTGGTAGGCATAAACGGTATTCGCCTGGAAAATCGCAAACCGTCCACCAAACTTCCAGGTGTGCCGGCCCCGATTCCAGGTCAGCGTGTCCGTAAAAGCATAGGTATTGTCAGCCTTCCAGTGAATGTTTGGGTCGAAGCCAAGGGAGAGGCCGCTAGCAAAGTAAAGGTTTGGCGTGCCGAAGGGATCGTCCGATTGTATATTTACGCCCAAAGCCGCCACAGTCGGCGGGTGAGATGCCGCAAGTTGCGTCTGGTACCAACGCTGCCCTGTCGCGTGAAACTCATTCAGCATGGTCGGCGAAAGCGTTTTCGTGTAGCCCACATTCGTAAAATAGTCCCAGTCCGTTGTAATAGCGGTGAATCCCGGAACGTTGGCCCCAGAAAACGGATTGAATACCGGTCTCTTGTTATATCCTACGGTGAGCGAGACGCGGTCGTTCTGCGTGGCATAAAAATCGAACCTGCCAGTGAGTTGGTATGGATTCTCTGTTCCCGTCCCCACGGGAAACGCTTGTCCGGTTGGGGACGTCGGGATCAAGCCGGCTGCGATATAGTTTTGCGCAACAGGATTGATGGTCGTGGGATCGATGATCGCTTGCGCTGCCTTAGCGGGATCTGACTGGTAAAACGGGTGGCTCTGAAGAAACGCGACCACCCCTGGATCAGGCCCCAAGCCGTTGAAATTCGAGAAGTCGCCGGTTAGCTGATCTGGAGTGTAGGTCGAGACGAATCCTAATCCCTGATTCCCCGTTTCCGTCAGGCGCTGCCCCTGGTAGCCAGCCATCAATCAACTTGGGCACCGTAATCGGGCCGCCGATCGTGCCCCCAAACTGATTGCGCTTGAGGACTGGGCGGGGGTTGCCCTGTGCGTTGTCGAAGAAATCGCTAGCGTTTAACGCGTCGTTGCGTAGGTAATCATACAGGCTCCCATGGAGGGAATTTGTGCCCGACTTGGTAACCACACTGATCGTGCCGCCGCCGTTGCGTCCGTACTCAGCCGTATAGTTATTTTCCAGGAGACGGAACTCCGCGACGTCTTCTGGATTCGGATTGAAGACAACTTGATTGCTGGTCACCCGATTGTTGACGCCGCCGTCGAGCAGATACGTGACCGAATCTCCGCGTCCCCCCGCCACGCTGATACCATCGAAGCCGTTCGATCCCCCGTTGCCTGTGCCGTAAGTTCCCAAGTCGTCGGCAATCGGGACCACACCGGGCTGCGTTAGGGCCAGATCCAAGGTATTTCGGCCGTTGAGAGGCAGATTTTGAATTGGTGCGCCGGTGACTGTCCCGCCGATGGTAGGGCTGATGGTTTCCACCTGGGCAGCCTGCGCTTCAACCCTCACCACATCCGTAAGGGATCCCACCTTCATGTGCACATCGATTCTCAGCGCTTGATTGATATCCAGTGATTCCGCTTCCGTCACGACTTTGGAGAAGCCATCGTGCTCCACTGTGACCGTGTATGTACCAACCGGGAGCTGTAGTAGCTGGTAGAAGCCATCGGCATTGGTGACCGTGTTCGAACGCACGTTCGTGCCGCTATTGGTGACCGTTACCTTGGCACCTGCAATGGCCGCACCTTGCGCATCGGTTACCGTCCCGATGACTCGGCCGGTGGCTGTTTGCGCGTCTGCAGAAATACTGCTGACAATGAAACCGACGGCAGTCAGCAGCACGTACAGGGTGTTGTGATACTTAAGGTTTCGATGCCACATTTTTCCGCTCATGAGCTGACCTCCGAATTTGGTACGAAATCTTTCCGAGCTCTCGCGTGTTCTACGAACCGAGATTGAAAATCAAAGACGCCGACGTATGAGACATTCTCGTATGCAACCGCGCATCTATGATTGGAACAGAGACAAAACGGAGGCAGGGGGTGACGTCACGTTGTGTCGTCGAGTAAGTCGACAGACACCATCGGGGAAGAACGTGTGTTGCATGGAAACCGCCTCACCCCTGAGCGATTCCTCGAGCATCGCTTGTCCAACCAAGGGCACAACAAGGGCCCAACCTTACTATAATCATGGAACCTTAAAGAAATCACCGTGACGTGTCAAGCCAAAACTGTACGTATAGGAAGATACTACGCCAGCTCCTTAACAGCTCGGAAGGCTTGGTCAATCGCCTGGTCGGTATAAGCCGCGGCAGCGGCGTCGGAGTTGGCGATCGCAATCCGTCCGAAGCGTTTCCTCGCAATGTCGCACGGCCGCTGTCCCTCAGGCCAATCGGGATCCCAAAGTGGATTGTACTCGTAGGCATAACCGTGCGGCCATCGATTAACGGTAATGGCCTCAATGTCCTGGGCAGGATCGAAACCTCCCGGCGAGAGTATCCGCGACAACTGATCGCGGATATTGCGCTCAAACGCTTCGAATGGCGTCGACAGCAATTCTCCGCGCCCGACCCGATGCTGATCCCGCTCCGAGAGCCCCGGCTTGCATGGCGTGCGGGTCATGCGCAGCAGAATGGGCTCATCCGGTGTCTGGGAGCATTTGTAATCGCCGATGCTGACCGGCTGATCCAGGCCGACGCCCGTGTGGTACATCCCAGGAGAAGAAACGCGCTGAATGCCCAAGGTGTGAAATGCCTTCCAGTTCTTGACGGCGACTACGCTATATACCAAGGGAACCTTTGCGCCAAAACGCAGCGCTTCCTTTTGCATGTCGGTCAGTTCCGGACAAAGATACGGGATCATCATGTTCCAGCAAGCCAACACCGTGCCCTTTGCCCGGACGTTGTAAGTTTTTTTCTCGCGTGCGTAACTGACTTCTACTTCTTTCGCCGACGTGGGGTTGCCGATATGCCGCACTCGCACCGCTGTGCTGCTCAACCGAACCCGTACGGAATTGCTGTTCCTATCGAGCTTCGCATAGTCGAATTTCGCCGTGACGATATCTTCGGCCGAATGGCCGGTCGCCGCTTCTGGGATGAGCGCCCGTACGATGGCCCGCGCGATCGAGGCGTTTCCATCTGGAAAGTGGAAGTGATAGGGCTCCTTTTCGGGTGTAGCCTCCCCCATCGCGGTGTAACCCATGCGACGATAAGGGCCTGGCGCAATATCCATTCCCTGAAAACCGGGAAACCGAAGCCCCCAGCAGTCGAGAGCCGAAACTCCGTCGATCCCCACTCCAAACAGTCCGTGAGTGCGGGTTTGATAGAACGGAATCACCCCTGGATCGACCTTGACGAGCTTCAAGAGAAAATCCTTGTAACTCATTCGAGACAACTTTTCCTTTTTTTCGTCGGAAGAAATTCTCGGCAGATAGTCGACCTTCGCTTCCTGCAAGCGGACGATGTCTTTCCGGACGGCTTGGCTTAGAGGTGTTTTCGCGAGGAAATCGGACCAAGAAACGGCACCTTGCTTGCCGTACGGGGCCGGCCCTCCAACGACGAGCCGGTCCGTGCCGAATGTTTCCTTGTCAAAGAAGTAAGCCGATTTGAGGCCTTTGTACACCTTGCTGTCGTCGAACTTTTCTTCGAACTTAGCGGGCTCTATTCCCAGTTCCGTAAGCAAGCCGCGCGCTTCGGCACTGTAGGGAAAAGGCGATTCGATTGAAACTGTGCCACCGTTCGCGAGCAGCATGTGGCCGTTGACGTGAAATTCGTTTCGCTTGGCATGACCGCCAAAATCGTCGTGATTATCGAGAATCAGGATGCGCGCGGAAGGATTTTGTTTGCGGTGAAAATAAGCTGCGGCTAAGCCGCTGATGCCGCCGCCCACGATTACCAGGTCATAGGTCTCGCCGGTCTCGCCTGGAGAGCCCGCACTGCTCCAAAAACTGCCGTCGCGGGCTAAGTGAGCGGTCTCGAACGATCCGTCGTGGCTGCCGCGCATGCCTGTAAGAGCAGGAGGGTAGTAGCCGGGTTTGTCCTGAGCAAATTGTTCCGAGTCTTCTGCCAGCCATTTGAGTCCGGGCAGAAAGCCGCCCGCCAGGCTCGAACCCGCGGCGATTGCGACGCCATTGAGAAAGTCGCGCCGCCCGATGGGCCTGTCCATACCCAAATGTTTGTCTTGGTTTTGTTCCGCCATAAGAAAACCTCGTCGCTTCGAATCCAGCATTGATACGTACGGGAAAGCAGATGGAACGCTCTAACCTTACTATAGGGATGTAAGGTCTGGATGCCGCGGAGGAACGTTAGAGAAGTAGACTCCCGCAGTCAAGACAAATCACAATTTGCGCCAGACGCGGGTGCTTGAATTTCATTCGGAAGATCGGTACTCCAGACAGCTGGCTCCGTGGCACGAGGCACGGCCATGGTTGGCTTATGTTTAGACCCCGCTCCACCATACAATTCTTCCATCGACCATCGTCAGCAAGACCTTGGTTTTGCCAATCTGTACAGCGGGAATCTTGTAAAGGTCTTGAGACAACACAACTAGATCGGCCAATTTGCCGGTCTCCAGCGAGCCGATTTGTTTTTCCATGAACTCCGTGTAGGCATTGTTCGGGTATAGCCCGCAAGCATGTGGTCGAGTGTGAGTGCCTGGTTTGGAAAGAACGCGTCTTTGCCGGGGCCGGTCCTTCGCGTCGCGCCTGTCTGGATAATCGGAAAGGGATTCAGTGATTCCACCGGCCAATCCACTGCCCATACTGAGTATAGCTCCCGGCTCGATAAGGTCACGCCATGGAAGACCTGCGCTAAGTCTTTCCTTGCCGACATGGTCCCCACGGGTCTCCCAATTGTGGACAGCACCAGGGTTGAAACGCGGCGATGATTCCGTGTTTCGCAAACCGTGGACGGTCCGCTGGGTCGACGATTTCCGCCCGTTTTGTTTTTCGACAAATTCAATGCGTCGAGGACACTACGGACCGCGCCATCCCCGACTGCGTGAGTCATTACTTGAAATCAAGATCGCTTCCATATTGTTCAGATTTCGGGCGGCATTGACCTTTATGCCCGTGATCCGTCCGGCTAGATCGATCACGTGGGTCTTCGCTCCACGGTATCGCTTCAATGCTACATTCGTACCCACATCCTGAATTCTGCCGCCGCGAATGGCTACCGCTTCTGCCCAAGGTTGCTTTGGATTGGACGTATAAATATGTCCGTTTAGGAACAGTATGTTCGCGGATTCCCTCGCTGGTTTGGCGGCTTCCTGGGCGGCCACTCTCCCCGAACAAAACCAAATGCCAGCGTTGGCCAAGATCCAAACCATCACTTGAAGCCGCATAGTCAGTTCTCCAGGATTTTTAGGTTTTCCACCCGCCCGAACCCTTGTGAATCCTTCTGGGCCTCGCGTGATTCGAATCGCCAATTAGCGTATACAGGGAAGTTCACTCCGGCTATTCTCACTCCACAACGGCTTTGTCTGTGGCTTCCAGCCCTCGATCAATAATCGCGAAGCCTTCGCGGAGTTCCTTCTCCGTGATGCAAAGCGGTGGATTGGTGAAGAACGTGTTCCAGCGTACGAATGTGTAGAGGCCCTGCTCGCGGAAAAATCTCCCCAGGGCCGCCATTTCCTCGGAGCTGCCGTTGAAGGGCGCCATGGGCTCGCGCGTGCTGCGATTCCGCACCAACTCAACGATGCCGAAGAGGCCAATCGAACGCACCGCACCCACGGTGGGATGACAGGACTGCAGATTGCGAAGCAATTCTTTCATCACAGCGCCCATTTTTCTTGTGTTCTCAAGCAGGCGGTCTTCTTCATAGACTTGGATCGTTGCCAGTGCCGCAGCGCATCCCATGGGGTGACTGTTGTAGGTGAGCCCGCCGTAGAAGACTTTATCTTGAAAGTGCTGCGCGATGTGATGGCGCATACCGACTGCACCAAGGGGTATGTAACTGCTCGTGAGGCCCTTGGCCATGCTGATCAGATCCGGCACCACCTTCCAATGGTCCACGGCAAACCACTCGCCGGTGCGCCCAAAACCGGACATAACTTCATCCGCAATCATAAGAATTCCATGTTTGCTGCAAATTTCACGCACCCCCTGCAGATAACCATCCGGGGGCACAAGGATTCCGTTGGTGCCGGTTACCGGCTCCAGGATAAAAGCCGCGATCGTTTGCGGTCCTTCGAGTTGGATCACCTCTTCAATATTCGCCAGACCTTGCGCGACCGAGTCCCAACCCCGTTCAATGCCGTGATACGGATCCAAAACGCGGATGATCCCCGGAATGCCAGGTTCGGCTGCCCAACGCCTTGGATCGCCAGTGAGAGAGATACTTCCAGCTGTAGCACCATGATAGGACCGGTACCGCGTCAGAATCTTGTGGCGGCCCGTGAAAAAACGCGCGATCTTGATCGCATTCTCATTCGCTTCCGCCCCTCCATTGGTAAAGAAAAAAGTATCGATATCACCGGGTGTGATTTCCGCAAGTTTGGCACCCAGCCTGGCGCGCGGTTCCGTGGCCATCAACGGGTTGGCATACGCCAAAATCGAGGCTTGCTGGTGGATTGCTTCAATGACCCGTGGGTCGCCATGTCCAATGTTGACGCTCATCAATTGACTGTTGAAATCGGTGAAGCGCTTGCCTTCGGGGGTCCAGAAATAGATGCCCTTGGCTTTCGCTACAGGTATGGGATCGACTTTCGATTGCGCAGACCATTCATACAGGGTGTGTTTTTTTGAGAGAGCAACAATTTGCTCGCCGCTCATTGCCGGTACAGCTACATTTGTCGTCACGTCGAAACCTCGGTCGAAAATCTAATTTCCATTGCGAAATCCATTACCCAGGCACAAGTTCCTGCACGGCGCGGTATGCCTGATCGATTGCCACGTCCGTATAAGCGGTGGCGCCAGAGTCGGTGTTGGCAATGGCGATTCGTCCGAACTTCTTCCTCCCGATAATATTGGGGCGCTCAGCCTCGGGCCAATCGGGATCAAAGAGGGGATTGTACTCATATCCGTACCCGTGCGGCCACCGGTTCACCGTAATTGCTTGGATATCTTCTGCGGGATCAAAACCACCCGGACCGAGAATGCGGGCCAACTGGTCCCGCGTCTTGCGTTCGAAATCCTCGAAGGACGTGACCAGGAGCTCCATGCGGCCGGCTTTGTGCTGTTCGCGGGCGGGCAGGCCGGGTTTGCAGGGGGTCCGGCTCAGGTGCAATAGGATTGGGTCGTTAGGTGATTTCGGGCTGTGATAATCACCGATATCGATGGCGGCATTCAAACTGATGGATTCCCAGTAGGCACCCGGTGCACTTACATTCTGTATGCCGAGCTTTTGAAATGCCGTCCAGTTCCGGATGCCCACGCTGCCATACACCAGAGGCACTTTGACCAGGTAGTGCAGCGCATCTTTCTGCTTCTCCGGCAGTTCGGGGCAAAGAAACGGGATCACCATGTTCCAGCAGGCCAGCACACATCCTTTTGCGCGAACCTTAAATATTTCTTTCCCTTGCGCGTAGATAACTTCCACTTCGCGGGCAGCGGCGGGGCTGTCGATGTTTCTTGCGGCGACCACAATGCTATTCAGGCGAATGCGAATCGGAAAACTCGAGTTGTCCAGGCGATTGTATTCGACTCTTGCGGTTACTACGTCCTCAACCGCGTGGCCAGGGACGGCTCCGGGTATCAGATCGCGAACGAGTAGACGCGCGATGGAAGCATTTCCGTCCGGGAAGTGGTATCGGTACGAACCACCGTTTGCATAACCTGCTGCGGAATAGCTCATATTCGGAGCGGCGCCCGGCTCGAGGTGCATTCCCTGAAATCCCGGTAACCCAAGGGCCCAGCAGTCCAAGGCCGGCTCTGCGTCGATTCCGACTCCCCACTCACCGTGGGTGCGCGTCTGATAAAACGCGATTGCCCCAGGGTCGGCTTTCACGATGTTTAGCAGAAAATCGCGATAACTAATCTTGGCAAGCCGAGCTTTCTTCTCCGCCGACAACAGACCCGGCATGTAGTCGACTTTCGATTCCTCAATGCGCACGATGTCGCGCCGGGCGGCTTCGGACAGAGGCGCTTCCGCGAGGAAGTCATCCCAGGAGCGAGTTTGCTCTCCCTGACGACCGCGACGACTATCGGGTTGGCCAACCAAGAGTTTGTCCGATCCGAATTTTTCTTTGTTAAAGAAAACCGCGGACTTCAATCCTAATGAGCGGTACAGCTTGTGATCGGTCGTTGCTTCCTCGAGTTTCGGCGGATCGATCCCGAGTCTTTTCAACAATCCGTCGGCTTGCATGCTATAGGGCGTTGGGCTGTCGATCAGAAACGTGCCGCCGTTGCAGAGCTGCAGTTTTCCTCCGAGGTGGAACTCGTTGCGTTTGGCGTGGCCGCCGAAGTCGTCGTGATTTTCCAGGATCAAAATGTGCGCTGATTCTCCGACGCGGCCCCGAAAGAAGTGCGCTGCCGCGAGACCGCTGATACCAGCTCCCACGATGACAAGATCATAGAGTTCTTTCGTATCGCTTGGAGGAGCAGCCGTCTTCCAAAACGTGCCGTCACGCAGTGCGTGGGAGATCTCGAAAGAGCCCGGATGGCTTCCTCGCAATCCTGTCAAGTTCGGCGGGTCAATCGGGGATTGGATCTGTGGTCTAGTCTCGGCAGAATTCCCAGATAAGGTCGCGCCCGAAAGCAAAGTACCGCCCACCATCACTGCCGCGCCGTTTATGAAATCGCGGCGTGTGACGGTACGGTCCATTCCAAGATACTGGTCTCGGTCGTCGCTCATGAATTCGGTCCTCGGTGCATCAAAAATCGTTTTTGCCACGCTGCGTCAAAACGTGCCGCTCGAACCTGCAGACTGCACTCACTCATGACTCGTACACCCATTTGCCGCCCGTCATGGTGCGTTCGATTGGAATGTCAACCAACTTCGATGGATCCTCATGGAAAGGGTCGCTCCCGAGCACGACCAGATCCGCAAGCTTGCCCGGCTCAATCGAACCCTTGTGGCTCTCTTCGTAGGAAGCGTGCGCCCCGTTGATAGTTCCCACCCTGATGGCTTCCTCTACGGAAATTCGCTGCGAAGGACCCCACACGTGGCCGTCCATGTCGGTGCGGGTGACTTCGGATTGCAGAGCCATCATTGGAGGAAATTCACCGGGCGGATAGTCAGAAGCTTGTGTCGGCCGCAATCCCGCGTCCAGGAAAGTCCGCAGAGCGAACATGCGCTCCAGGCGCTCTTTTCCGTAGTACTGCATTTTTTCTCCGTGATAGTAAACATAGGCCGAGAAAGGCGTGGGGATGACACTCAACGCCTGCATGCGTTTAACAATCGAATCCGTGATCAGCGTGCAATGCTCGATGCGGAAGCGTGGATCCTTGCGAGGAATTTCCTTATTCAAGCGTTCATATACGTTCAAAACTCTTTCGATCGCGACATCACCGTTCGCGTGCGTCCCGAGTTGCCAACCAGCAGCGAAGGCTTTGCGTCCGTTTTCATACAATTCCTCTTCGCTTGCGGAAAACGTTCCATAGTCATCCTTAGAACCGACGTAAGGTTGGGAAAGCCTTGCTGTGCGCCCCGACACCGCACCGTCGGCGACCTGTTTCATACCTCCAACGCGCACCCATTCGTTGCCGAATCCCGTACGGACGCCCGATTCGATCATTTTGTCAATGCTTCCTGCGCCGATAAAGCAATAGACGCGCAATCCCAGATCACCGGTATCGTAAGCGTCTTGATACGCTTGGAGATCCAGTGGACCTCCCAGAGCATCGCCCACGGATGTGATTCCAGTCTTGGTCATCGCCTTGGAGATAAACTTCACACCCTCGCGGTAGTCCTCCCTTGTGTAGGTCGAAGGAATGAGCCCTTGAAGAGATGCACCAGCACGCTCAATGATCCGGCCGGTGAGATGTCCCAAGGAGTCCCGGTCATATTTTCCGCCAGGCGGGTCCGTTATTGTGTTATCTATGCCCGCCAATTTGAGCGCCATTGAGTTTACAAAACTTTCGTGACCTCCCCGATGCGTGATCAGAACGGGATGATCCGGCACGGCCTCATCCAGGTCTTTGAAGACAAGCATTCGTCCTTCCAACGTTTTCGTGTCGTCGTACTTGAAACCGAGGACCCATTGTCCCGGAGGAGTCTTGGCCGCCCGCTCGCGAAGAGCCTGTTGAATCGCTTTGATGGATCGCAGATCGCAATCCACGTTCCGCAGGTGCGAACGGCCGGAGGAAGCAGGGTGCGCGTGGGCATCAATGAATCCAGGCAGAACGGTTTTTCCACCCAGATCTATTTTCCGGCTTCTGGCACTGGCAATGTGAAGAATCTCGTCGTCAGAGCCCACGGCCAGGAACCGTCCGCCGCTGATCGCTACAGCTTGAGCGTGGGAATTTTCAGGATCGACGGTCCAAAACTTCCCGTTGTGGAGAATCACGTCAGGCTCCTGCCGCTCCAAGGGCATAAGGGCAAACGCCCCGAGTGCAAGCAGGAAACTGCGACGTGATGTCTCGATCATCTGCATCCTCCATTGCCGCTGACAATCCGTGCTCTATCGTTGAACACCTGCTTTGCAGCCGCGGCTATTGTTGTGTTGTAAATTTGTATATTTCTAGTAAGGTTCTGGTCGGGCGAATTGCCGGGCGTATCGAGATCGTGTGATATCACAGAAACTGTCCTTAACGGGAAGGCGTGCTTGCCGCAGGCAGTGATTCTATCTCTTGCCAGCGGAGCGAAGCCGGTATCCTGGGAACGAACCAACAATTTGTTCAAAAACTTTCAGGCCGAGAATTTTCGTTCCGAGTAGCGGTACGCTATTCCGCACCTTTGGGAAAGTCAAGCGAAAATAGCTTTTCGGCAATTCGCGAGGATCTTTTGGTCTGACGGGTTACGGATCTCATAGCATCTATCGGAGCTATCCCGTGCGGCGACTCGCGTCAATGGCCGATCCGCCGCGTTCCAGGACTTGGGCGCCGGTGCGGGAACGGCTCGTTCCTTCTTGGTTAAGGAGGGTGCACATGTGGGGCATAAAGAATAAATCTCGGACGGCAGGGTTTGCTGTTTTGCTCGCATTTTCCGGACTCGCGGGTTGTACACATACGCCGCCCAGTCGGCAGGAACCGTCACAACCGCAAGCGGAGCGGAGTGCGTCTCCAATCGGAATCGACGCGACCGAAGACCTGATCAAGCAGGCGGTCGCGAGCGTAAGAGCTGGACGCAGGCTCACACCAAGAGTTTGGCCAAACGGAGCTCGGGTAGCAGTCTGCCTATCTTTCGATGTCGACAACGAGGCTCTGTGGAGGGAGAACCCGTTGCCCGTGCCGCTGTCGGAAGGCGAATACGGGGCTACCACTGGTCTGCCCCGCATCCTGACACTCCTCGATCAGCAGCAAGTTCCGGCTTCGTTTTATATCCCCGCCATGAGCGCCATGCTGCATCCCCAAATGATTAAGGACATCATGAAAAGTAGCCGCCATGAAATCGGCGTCCACGGCTGGGTGCATGAGCGCTACCCGCAGGTCAATAATGCCCAGAAGGAACAGCAGCTGTTAACCCAATCCATCGACTACTTGACTAGAGCTATCGGCAAGCGCCCTGTTGGATTTCGCGCACCGAGTTGGGAGTACAGCCCGCATACACTGGAGCAAGTCCAGAAGGCGGGCTTTCTGTATGACAGTAGCTTCATGGGCATGGACGAGCCTTACGATCTTGTATCGAATGGCAAATCGACCGGCTTACTTGAGCTGCCCATCAACTGGATCGCTGACGACTATCCATATTACGAGCCCGAAGCGGCTGGCTCTCTGCCCTCTCCTGACGCGGTATTCCAAATCTACAAAGCCGAATTTGACGGCGCATTCCAGGAAAGAAGCCTGTTCATTCTCACCATGCATCCACATATCACCGGGCACCGTTCGCGAATTGTGCAGCTACAGAAGCTGATCGCTTACATGAAATCCAACCCCGGCGTTTGGTTTGCAACGCTCGAGCAGATTGCAACTTACGTGAAGAAGTCCAATGCAGGTCATTAACCTTTTGTCGCCACCGATGCTGCGGCGTATGGCAAGGTTAACGCTGTCCCAGCAGGGTAGGTGGTCCTTTCAGGAGCCGTTCCACGATACAGGAGAACCCTCGCGGCAACGAAGTCCCAGTCGCGTAAACTGACTTGATAAGCTATTCGGGAACTTTCCGCTTGACAGCCACACGCTCCTTACTTAGCTTTGCATAACTATTGTAGGGTTGCGGGAAGTATTCAACGGTGCCGGGCTAAGGATGGCTTTGGGGGTAGGCCGATTCGAATGGACGCCGTGCGGATAAAGTTCTCGCGTTCGGTGGGTAACTTCACAACCATCCCGTGCTGTTCGTGCGTTCCTGGAGTGTCGCGCCACGCAACTTGGGTTTCCTTCGAAATATTCCCAATTAGGGCAGCGAAAATTCCCGCAAACATTCGGTTTGTAGGAGACTTCATATGAGGCACTTGAAAGTATTGGTGGTATTGGCTCTGATTCTGGGCTTAGCTGACTGCTTGCCAGCGCAGACCGGACTGACCTCCCTACGAGGTACGGTGACCGATCCGGCAGGAGCCGTCGTGCCCGGAGCCCAAGCGGAGCTCAAGAATAACGCGACTGGATTCCGCGCAGCTGCTAAGACCGACTCGAATGGAGCTTATGAATTTCCGCAGATTCCTCCCGGCCGGTACACTATCACTGTAGCTATGACAGGCTTCGCTGCCCAGTCTAAACAGGCGGAACTTCTCGTCAGCCAGCCTGCGACCATCAATTTTATCCTCTCGATTCAAGAATCCAAGAGCGTTGTTGAAGTGACGAGCGAAGCACAGACGATCAATGCCACCGATGCAAGCATTGGAAATTCTGTCAGCAACGCGACCGTCGAATCGCTACCCATGGAAGGACGAAATGTTCCTGATTTGCTAAGCCTTCAGCCGGGCGTGTTGTACCTCGGTCAGAAATTTAACAACATCAGCAGTTCAAACCGCGACACGGATAGCCGCAGTGGAGCAGTCGCAGGAGCGCGCTCAGATCAGTCGAACGTCACCCTGGATGGAATCGATAACAACGACCAGCGACAGGGTTATGCGTTCACGGGGGTTTTGCGGTCGACACTCGATTCCCTTCAAGAGTTCCGCGTAACGACGTCCGATGCCAACGCCGATAATGGCCGATCCTCAGGCGCACAGGTCGTTTTAGTGACCAAGAGCGGCACGAACCAACTTCACGGAAGTGCCTACGCGTACAACCGGACCAATTTCGGGCATGCGAATGATTTCTTCAACAAGACAGCACAATTGCAAGCTGGACTGCCGAACAAAGCTCCGGCCCTCATCCGGAACACGTTCGGAGCATCTCTCGGAGGCCCTATTAAGAAAGACAAGCTGTTCTTCTTCCTGAACTACGAAGGCCAGCGGACCGCCGAGAACAAGCAGGTGACTCAAACCGTTCCGGCGCCATCGTTCCGAGATGGCAATCTCAAGTATCTTGACACGAATGGGAATGTCGTCACTCTCTGCAGTGGTGCTTCGATTTCGAAAAATGCATGTCCCAATGCCAGCCCAAAGGATGACTTGGCTGCGATGGATCCGAACTGCCAGGCAGCGGGGGCGTGTCCATGGGGGGCCGGCGCAAATCCTAACTCCCTCACCACTTTCAGCGCCTATCCTGTACCGAACACCTTTGGCGGTGACGGGCTCAACACAGGAGGCTTCACCTTCTCCGCCCCAAACCCAATAACATTGAATACGTATCTTGCGAAGGTTGACTACGAACTTTCCAGTCACATGCATCTTTTCTTACGTGGCATTCAGCAAGGCGACAGAATTTCGGGTGCTCCACAGTTTCCCGGGGACCCTCCGAGCTCGGAGATTACTGACACTTCGAAAGGCATTGCGGCGGGGTACCTTTGGACCATTGGAAATAACCGGTTCAATAATTTCCGCTATGGCTACATTCGGCAGGGACTGAACGTCACAGGCGCTGGAACTGCCTCTTTCTCTGATTTTGCCGGACTTAGTCCGCTAACAGGAGAGAGTCGAAGCACTCTTCTGAACGTGCCCGTGCACAACTTTGCTGAAGACTTCACCTGGATAAAGGGCAAGCACACCCTGCAATTTGGCGTGAATTGGCGCCTCATCCACAACAACACTTCATCGAATGCGATCTCCTTCGATTCCGCCACAAGTGGAGCGGGCAATATTAGCCAAGCAGCGATTGCCGGGACAGGGCAGAGTTTTGATCCTGCCGCGTTCGGTTATCCAACCGTGTCCGGGTCCTTCGGCACCAGCTATGACAACGCTGTAACGGCGATCGCAGGCCTGTTGTCAACCATCAACGCCAATAACAACTATCAGGTCTCGCGCAATGGCACACAGGCCACGCTGGTGCCGGTCGGGACTCTGATCCCCCGTCAATTCAAGGCGAACGAATTTGAATGGTATGCAATGGATTCGTACCGTTTGCGGCCCAGCGTGACGGTCACTTTCGGGGTGCGCCACAGCTTGCTGCAAACGCCTTACGAAGTGAATGGCCAGCAGGTCGCGCCGACGATTGACCTCCACCAATGGTTTGAAAATAGGGCTATCGCCGCGAAGCAGGGTCTTGGCAACCAGCCCGAGTTTTCTTTCGCTCCTTCCGGTCAGAATCGCGGCGGCAAACCCTACTGGCCCATGAACAAGGACAACTTCGCTCCGCGTTTGTCTGTTGCCTATTCCCCTGGGTTTAATGACGGTCTCTTGAAGGCATTATTCGGGGGCCCAGGCAAGAGTTCCATTCGAGCCGGTATCGGGATGTATTACGACCATTTCGGGGAAGGTATTGTAGACGGCTTCAGCCAATTCGGCTCCTTCGGATTGACCAGCACTCAAGCAGCGCCGTCAAACATACTCACCCCTGACAATGCGCCGCGCTATACAGCCAGGACGACCGTGCCGGTCAATGTCTTGGCCCCCCCGGCAGCGAGCGTCAGCTATCCTGCAACTCCTCCGGCCGACCCGAATGGTGCAGGATTTACTTTCAACTCCAACGGAATCGATGGCCGCCTCAAGACCCCTTACTCCATCGCCATGGATTTGTCGGTTCAACGCCAACTTCCGGGTGCGTTCACGTTTGAAGGCGCCTACGTGGGGAGGCTGGGGCGTCACCTGCTGCAGCAGCTCGATCTGGCGGCGGCGACAGATCTTGTGGACCCGCAGTCGGGCATGGATTACTACACGGCCGCCACGCTCATGACGAAATTCGCCTTGGCCCACGGCGAAGACCCGAGTGCGGTGATTGCGCCGATTCCGTTTTTTGAGGATCTTTTCCCGTCGGCCGCTGCTGGAGGTTTCAGCGCCACGCAAAACATTTACACGGGATCCGGCGGGAGCTCTGCGTGCCCTATTTCATTTTCGGGATTCAGATGGGCGAACCGGCCAGGCCGGGAAATCGGCGCCCCCTTCCGGTTAGGTCTTCTGGACACGACCCTGGCCCATGGAGGTGTGAGCCCTGTGTGTGCCCGCCTGACACCCGTGCCATTCTGGGATCCTCAATTTTCCTCACTGATGGCTTGGTCCTCCATCGGAGTTAGCAGCTATAACGCTGCCCAGTTCACGTTGCGTCACCCGATGAGTCACGGCCTGCAACTGGACTTTAACTATACGTTTGGGAAATCGATGGACATGGGCTCGGATGCCGAGCGGACAAATTCGCAAGGTACCACTTCCACCACCGGAAGCGGCCTTGGACCGGGAAGCACAACGAGGAGTTTTATTGCCAATCCATGGAACCCGAGGCTGAATTACGCGCCATCGGATTTTGATATCCGGCACTCAATTTCCACAACATGGGTTTACCAATTGCCTTTCGGGCGCAGCAAGCTGCTGGGTAGCAAGGCCAGCTCCGGGCTCGATGCTGTCATCGGAGGATGGCAATTGTCAGGTCTTGGACGTTGGACGAGCGCTTTGCCGTTCAGTGTGGTCGACACACGTGGTTTCACAAACAATTTTCTGTTTAACGACTTCATGGTGAAGACCGCTCCCGTCAAGTCGGGTCTCTTCCATGATCCGGTGACCGGTGCTCCCACAGTTTTTGCTGATCCCGCCGCAGTCGTAGCCGGGGTCTCGATTACAACTGGTGTTCCAGCGACACTCACTCCCCTGCGCTTTGCGTTTCCTGGCCAGGCCGGAAGCCGCAATGCGTTTCGGGGGCAGGGCTTCTTCGGGATCGACGCCAGCTTGACAAAATCCTGAGACAACGGTTCCGACGACGGCGGTTTTGGCTTGTATAGCGGCACGCTGACAAATCCGCGAGTTCAGCAGTTTTCGCTGCGGCTGACTTTCTGATCGAGTTAAAGGTGCATTAGCCACCTAACGGCCCCATGCGGAGCGGAGTCGCCCAAGCTGGAAAGCAAATACCGACTTGGTCCGTGTAGGACTGGGTTAGAAGGTAGGCGGTGTGTTAACCCACACAATGACCGATTCTTTCTTGCCTGGGTTGTACCAGCGATGGCCACGATTGCTTTCGAACCAAAAGCTTTCGTTCTCGTGGAGCACATAGCATTCCGATTCGTCGAGCCAGATTTCCAGTTCACCTTTCAGCATATAGATCCAGTCTTCTCCCTGGTGCGTATAGGCGCCGTCGCTGCCGGTTGCAGGCGGAACTCGCATCAGCATGGTCTCGAGCATCTTCGTGCCCGTAGAAAGCAGCTCCATGCGAACTCCCGACTGCGTCTGTATGGATTGGCGTTTGCCAGGGCGGACAATTCGGTCGGGCCGTTTCGGAACGTCATAGAGTTCCAGGACAGTCGTGCCGTAGGCACCGGCCAATCGCGAAAGAGTCGAGACGGACGGCTTGGCATGGGAAAGTTCGACAGAGCTCAGGAACCCTGCCGAAACTCCTGCATGTTCCGCGGCTTCTGCCAAACTCAGACCCTGTCGTTTGCGCAATTTTCGCAGCTTAGGCCCGAAGTCGGGAATCTTGCGGCCATCGGTATTCACTCTGGCCGGCAGACTCTGCGCCATGGCCTCTTTGATTCCAGGCACGTTGAGCCTTTTCACGTCATGAAGGTATTTGATCCGCTTTAGCACTTCAAGAAGTTCGGGAGTATACAACCGAAAGTGCCCAGAACTGCGAGCCGGGGTCACCAGTCCAACGCTTTCCCAGAGCCGCAGCGTGGAAGGACTGATGCCGAGAATACGTGCCGTTTGCCCTACAGTGAGGTAGCGAAGATGTTTCTTATCGTCGCGCCAGGCGCTCGTCTTCTTCTTCATGGAATTGTCAACCGGATTTTGGCACCATCGCCATTCACTCGGCCTGATTCGTGTGTCTTGATGTTACCAATCTTCTGGATTTTTCACCAAGCGCCGGCGGTCTTTTAAATGCTAGAGTGAATGCTGAAATGTTTAGCGATTCTGGTCGTCATTTTGTTTCTTGGGATCAGAATGGCTGTTGCTGACGATGCGCCAGAGCGCGTCTTCTATAATGCGCGAATCTTCACTGCTGAGCCCGATCATCCTTACAATGAAGCCTGGTGGAGGACAAGCTAGCCTATCGCTCAGATTGTTTTCTTTTGGGTGCTCCATCGAGGAGTTGAAAGATTCACAAAAATTCGATTTACTCGTCGAAAGGGGAGAACCTGATGCGAACCCGAGAGCTGGTGCGTATGCTCGTAGTTGCGGTATTCGGGTTGATCAACCCGAGAGTTGCGGGGTCACAGCTTCCACCTGATGTTCAAAAACAAATGTGGAGCGCCCAATGGATCACCTCCCCGGAGGGCCCACAACGGGACCAATCTGTATTGCACTTTCGGAAGTTCATTGAGCTTGCGCAACAGCCGGAGCACTTTATCTTGCACGTGAGCGC
>WNGO01005888.1_pt1 | contig 18282 bp, 19 predicted proteins | sample 5400511 | NCBI WGS metagenome assembly WNGO01 (sample SAMN13153380, study PRJNA577476) | soil metagenome | isolation source: 20 cm soil or saprolite under Garry oak tree replicate 2 | place: USA:California | collected 2016-06-15 | reverse complement strand
TCCGAACAAAGTTCGGATACGGAAGCTCGCGGAAGGGCTGCTGCTGGCTCGAGGAGCGGCGGTCAGTAAACCGCCATGGCGACTGGGGTTCAAGCCCTCGCGCAACGCTACGGCACGGCGCGCAATCGCCGCTACCTAGGGAATGGTGCCGACGCATCGGTGGCGCTTCGCGAATGACGAATGAGGAGAGGAAGGAAACGCCCAACGTCCAACGCTCAACAGCTTGCCCTGAGCGAAGCGGAGCGAAGTCGAACGGGTCCAACGCTTCAATGAAGATCCCAGCGCCGGTTATTCGTCGCGTCTCGGTCGTGGTCGTCTATGCGGTCGCGGGTGGCAAAGCTGTTCGATGACTCCGGCTTTGCGGGCTTGGGGGATGTCTCAGCGGCAGCGGATGAGGGCTTTTTGTATTTGAAGGCGAGCTCGGAGTCGCCGTTCACTCTGAGTCGCCCCTTGAATTCGAGTGGCAAACGTGACACACGTACATTGGATGAAGCTCATCACTTGCTTGCTGCTCGCATTCGCTGTGGCTTTAAGCGGCTGCAAGACGACCGCAAAGAGAGACAAAGAAAAGAAGGCTGCGTTGGACCGCAAAGCCAAGGCCAATTTGCGCGGCGAGGAAATCAGCGACACCGATTTCCAAGCTTTTGTTGGGCGATTGCGCAAGGCGGTGGCGGCGCACGACATGAATACGCTCGCGACCATGATGACACCGGAGTTTGGCTACAGCTTAAAGCCGGAGATGTCCGGCGACGGCGTGTTCAAGTATTGGGATGAGCAGAATCTTTGGCCGGAGCTCGAGGGTATTCTCTCGGAGAAGTTCGTAAAAAAAGGCCAGTACATGGTGGCACCGCCGCAGTTTGCTGACGAATCGCTCAATTACGACGGTTATCGTGCGGGAATTAGGCGCGTTAACGGAAGCTGGAAGTTTGTCTATTTCGTTAACGGATGACTTAGAGTTTTAAGTGGTAAGCTTTAAGTTTTAAGATGCCAAAACCTCAGTGGCCCGTCGCACATGTCGCTGCCGAGGAACACGGGTTTCGTCGCGGAGTAATTGAGCGTTGGACCCATTCGGCTTGCGCTCAGGGCAGGCTGTTGAGCGTTGGGCCCATTCGGCTTGCGCTCAGGGCAAGCTGTTGAACGTTTGCTCGTCGAGCACTCTGACAAAATAACGTCGCCGCCGCCGCATATCCCGAAGAGTCGCGTCCGCGTTTTTTGCTTTCGGCCATTCGCCAGATGAAAGTTTTTCCACGCTGTTCGGCCGGGTCAGCGCATCGTCTTGCGAGCGGAAACGATGGCGCAAGTGGACGATCCCAGCGGTTTGTGCGAGCGCTTCGGCGAGAATTACGCCTGGCACGAGCGGATTGTCGGGAAAATGACCGGCGAACATCGGGTCATTGCCCTCGAAAGTGGTGGCACACTCCGCCGTAACACCAGGTTCGCATTTGATCACTTCGTGAACAAAAACGAAGGGCGGCTGATGCGGAAGGCCGAGAATACACGGATCGGTTGACGACCTTCTGCAATTTCGGGTGGAGGCGCTCGTTGATAGCAAACAGGTGGCGGCAGGAGAGGTCGTGTTGAACTTGATTAGGTCGAGGATCTCGTCCTGACTCAACGTGAAGCCGTTGGGCCGGCTGTCATTGAAAAATGACGAAGCACGAATGACGAATGACGAAAGAAGTCTGAAGGCTCAAATGACGAAAGAGGAATCGGCGCCGCGTTTTGTCGTTCGGATTTGTCATTCCTTCGTCATTAGACATTCGACATTCGTCATTCACCCCATGTCGATGTAACGCTAGCGTGTTGGCCCAGATGAAACCGGCGCTTCCAGATCGTATATTGCACCCCACGTACTCGAGACGACTTGCGGGACGCTTTTTTCCCACGGTCGCGTGCTTGTTAGGTAATTGATCTTTTCTTCGCTGCCCCAAAAGATATAGCGCACGCGCAGGCGCCGCGCTGCTTCGCGCCAGTCGTTGTCACCAAACATTAATTTGCGAAGCCATGCGTCAGCCTGGGAGTAATCAAAGCCTTCCGTCCAAAGATGTCCCGGATAACCAAGCACCACTTTTCGTCCCTGCAGCAGAACGGGATGGTTATATGTCGGGTAAGCGGCGAAACGTGCTTCCACCGGAAGTCTTTGCGTGACGGCCCCGACCCAATCGACCTCGCCGCGATCGGCAAAACCAAAACCTCCGCTTTTAAGGCCTCCAAACAAACTCACGAACCCAGAGCCGAAAAGCGCGATGCAAACACCAGTGCGGACAGGGAGCGACCAACGCGCGATCAAGTCCTTCCACAAATATGGGAGCACAAGGAAATAGGCCCAGATCATGATTTTTAGGTTGTCCCATCCCCAAGGCGCGAGTTTGAAGAGATAGCCAACACAAAAGATGGCAACGCCTGCTATTACAAAGGCGAGTGGGGGACTAATTGGCAATCTGCGCTTCTCCCCCGCCCTCAGTAATGCGAATAAACCCAATGGAATAACGCAAAGTGCGGTCACTAAAACGTAGGCACGCCAGGAGTGCAGAAACGGAGTGATCAGAGCAATAAAGAGCGCGGCTAGTGCCAACAAAACAAACTCGAGCGGGATGGCCACGAACCGATGATCGCCATCTTGTCTCCACGCTTTGATAGTTAGAGACACTACCAACAAGATGATTAGCGGAATTGTTAAGCCGAAATTCACCCACCAGAATTTAAAGAAAGGCATCGCGAAATCGCCGGCGGCCATGACCCATCCGGGTTGCCACTCCAGCACCGAGCCCGCGTGAAAATGCTCGGTGATCAGCCAGACGAAGAAAGTCGCTGGAACAAAAGCGCCGCCAATTAAAGTCAAAATCTGACCGCGCCCTTGCGGATCGACGAATGCGAATAAAAAGACGAGCACGATGGTAAGGGCGACAAAAGTATGGAAATGGAAAAGCGTCATTGAGGCGTAGAGGGAGGCCTCAACCCAGAAGGGTAAAGGTCCGCGCCGGTCAAGACGGGCGTCGGTGCGAAAAAACTTCTCGCGCCAATGCCAGAGCAAAAGCAATCCCGTCGGAATAGCGTAGAGCAATCCGCGTTGGGTTATGAACATGGTGAGTGGGATGCTCTTCCAGGCGATCGTTTTGTCGGTCTGATAATCAAGAAACTGGAAGGTGTGAAGGACCTGGAGCCCGACTATGCCGCCGTTAAATAAAAATCCGGCTATGCCGAATGTGCCGGCCCAACGATAAAATGCATAACAAGTAGCGACAGAGGCGAGTAATCCGACCCAAACGAGACCGCGAACTAGATCAAAATGAAGGAGACTTAACAGTGCGTTAAACAAATCCATCCCGGCCGGATATCGCAGATGGCTGAAAACGTAGATAGGATTATCCGGCCAAAGAGCAACACCATTGGCGAAATACCGAATGAAAGTGACGTGCAAAGCCAGATCGCCCAGGTTATTGGGCGATTGGATCTTTAATTCCTCGCCGTCGATGTAAAGCAGCCAACAAAATGAGCGGACTGCAAACATGCCGAAGCAGGCGACGATCACCCAAAACCAAATGGAGGTGTAACGATTCTTTCGCTCAGGCCTATTCGCTTCCGCGGAATCTAATATCTTAGGATTCTCGTCGACATCGGTGGTTGTAGCATATGCGGCAACACCAGCTAATACACCTAATCCGACAGCGGCGAGCGCTATTAGCTGGTTAAGTCCGCCACCTAATATTCCTAAAAGAAGAGCGGCAACGGTCGCACAATTCAGGAATATCAAGCCGCCAGCGAGTCCCTTCATCAGCAACGCACCTGAACTCAACCTGGGCCCTTGCCGACAAACTCCGGCGATCGGCCGGGAAAAAAATCCTTAAACTTTTTCACATCGAAGTAGACCTTCGACGGATCCTGATAAGGGCGGATGGTCAGGGGCGCGGTGAAGTAGGAATTGTGCAGTTTTGCTTCAATTTCTGCGACTCGGTCCGATTGCACGAGAAGAAAATCACCGTCTATGGTTTGCGGAAGCGTCTGGTTTTCGTAATACCCAACGTGTGGGAAATCGCCCAGAATCCAGGGCAACGGATAGGAACTGTTCCGGATAATGTGGCCTGTTAGTTGATAAAAAACTGAGCTTCTCTTGGCCAAACGGTTCGGTCTCCGTAGTGCACCGAAAGTAATTAAGCAAGATGGCCCAGCAAGCTGCAGTGGCTAAACTGGCTACCAATAAGACATTGGTTGCTACCGGATGTGTTAGACATATAAGTAATAAAATCGCTGCGCCGATGAAGAGGAATGGCCAGATATAGGCATAGTTGTCCCAGCCCGCGAACCAGATTGCCAAGCCCGCAGCCAGGCAGAGGAGACAAGCCAGCCCGAAATATCCGCTTTGGCGAAGCCTTAAGGGAACAAGCAGAGTAGCCGCCCCGAACAGAAAGCAGAAAGGCCAGATGATGCTGACAATGCACCAAGGCGTCTTATATCTCACGATGCTGTAAGCAATCAAAGTCCCGACTCCGTAGATTGCCAGATATCTCAAGCTGATGTCTTTGAAACGCTGGCAAAAAAAGCTGAGAACCAGCCCGAGAGCGACAGAGAACTCATAGCGCCCGATCAATCGGAGCCAATAATCGGGTGGTTTTTCGTGGCCGTGGCCTTCTTTACCGGTAGCGAACCAGGCGGAATACGCCTCATAGAGACCTTTGACGCCATTCCAGTGAAAGAAGGTGCCGGAATAAAAAAAGACAATCAGCGCGATGCCGGTTGCGCCGACTACGGCTAAATCGACAAAATCCCACTTTTGTTTGGCTGGACGCATATCGGCGCGATCGCTCGGCTGTTTGAAAACAAAAATCAGATCCTTCGGAAGGAGGGCCGCGATCAGTATACCGACGCTTGCGGCAAGGGGCACGTACAGCGTCCGGGGCCAGGACATGAAGAAACCCGCAACCATGGCAACCAAAAACACTGGAATAAATGAACGTGGCGTGACGCCCCGAATCGCCGGTTTCTTAGACCGTTGCCGCGATATTGTGATAGAGGATGAAGCCAGCCACGTAATTGGAATGGCAAGCAGAGCGCAGCTGAGATGAATGATATAGGTTTCTTTGGTTAAGATCATTCCGGTCAGGCCCATTCCGGCGCACCAGAGATAGTTTGTTGTGCCAATTCGCCAGAGCCCCAGCAGGCCGAGAATGAAGAGCATGGAAAAGAGCACCAGCCACACTTCGTGGATCGAGTAGCGGCCGTAAAAAACGAACCCGGGCGAAACTGCCATGGCCACCGCGGCCCACCGGCTGACATTTCTTCCGACAAACGGCTCAAATTTCAGTGTTAGCCAAACACAAGTGATGCTAACCAGCACGACGGGGAGACGTAATGCCCAGAGATTTCGGCCCAACAAAGTCTGCGAGAGGAACAAGACGTAGAAATGAAGGGGACCGTGATAGTTGGTGGGGTCATAGCGATAGAACCCGTTCTTGACGATTTGATCCACGAACCAGCCATTAATTCCTTCATCGAAATGCGGTGGCTTGATTCCGAGTAGAAAAAAGCGCAGCAAGAGGGCACAACCGACGATCAACCACGGAATCCAGTCAGTTTCAGGCCAGCGCGCTTTCGAGTCTTGGACCTGGTCGTAATCAACTGCGCTTGCACTACCAATGGTCGTGACGGGTTTCATTTTCGGTTTTAGAATTTCTCGCACAACCGGCACAAGGGGTCAGTGTTAAAAAAGCAAACGTCCAACGCTCAACGTCCAACGCTCAACTTTCAATTCAGAAAAAATCGGACATCGGCAAATTCTGCACTTCGTGCGAGAGGAAGAGTGCTTGTTCGTCCGAGGGTTTACCGGGATGTCAACTTCCGAAAGCATAGTTGCGATGTACATCATCTTTTCAGATTTTTTTCGTACAAGGTGGCCAAGCTCCAACCATTTACCGGACGCGTGAGTTTTTCGCGATGGATTCGAATGGCTGCTCGCGAAGGTCTGCAGAGTTGGATGTTGGATGTTGAGCGTTGGGCGTTTGCTTGTGCGATTGTCAGATTTCCTCATGCGTTAAACCATTCGCGAACCTTTGTCCGACTTCATTTTCAGTCATCCGTCGTCACCTTGGTGGACTTTGTGCGATACCATGGGCGCGCAGGTGGGAAAATCTGCTAGCGCGTCACCTTGGCCGCTGCTAGGACGTGCTGTGCGCATTCTCGTGACCGGCGGCTGCGGATTCATCGGGAGCAACTTTATTCGTTATATTCTGCAACATTACAAGCCGGCCTACGTGAGCAATGTTGACGTGCTCACTTATGCCGGCAATCCCGCCAATCTCGATGGCGTGGTCGAGGAACATGGCGAGCGCTACGAATTTTTCAAAGCCGACATCGCCAATGCCGACCAGATGGATGCACTCATGACCGAACACCAATTTTACGCTGTGATCAATTTCGCGGCCGAATCGCACGTCGATCGCAGCATTAATTCGCCGCTCAATTTCATTCACACCAATGTGGTTGGTCCGAGTGTGCTACTCGACTCGGCGCGGCGACATGGCGTGCAGCGCTTCATCCAAATTTCCACCGATGAAGTTTACGGCTCGCTAGGCAAAACAGGAAAATTCACCGAGCAATCCCCTCTCGATCCGAGCTCGCCTTATTCGGCCAGCAAGGCCGGGGCCGATTTGCTCGCGCTCTCTTCTTACAAAACCTATGGGCAAGAAGTGATTGTGACACGCTGCTCAAACAATTACGGCCTATATCAATTCCCGGAAAAATTCATTCCACTCATGATCACCAAGGCGTTGCAGGACGAGCCGCTCCCGGTCTACGGCGACGGCCTCAACGTGCGCGATTGGATTCATGTGAAAGACCATTGCGCTGCGGTCGTTGCCGCGCTCTTCGAAGGGAAGCCGGGGGCGATTTACAATTTCGGCGGTGCGAGCGAGATGGTGAATTTAGATGTGGCGAAGATGATTCTGAAGAAACTTGGCAAACCAGAGAGTCTCATTTCGTTTGTGACCGATAGACTTGGACACGACCGCCGTTACGCGATCGATACGTCTTTCGCCCAGCGGGAATTGAAATGGAGACCGCTCCATAGTTTTGAAGAAGGCCTGGACGAAACAATTCAGTGGTACGTTGATCATTCCTCCTGGTGGCAACCATTGCTCGAACGCACCGGCCGTTATTGAATTGTGGCGGCGGTCTATGACCGTCGGAGAACATGCGATCCGGGTTGTTGCCGGACCGCTACAGAAGAGATGAAAATCGTAATTCTTGGTGCAGGTGGGCGCCTGGGCGCGGCACTTATGCGGGAGTATCGAGAAAAACTCGATATTACCGGTTTTAATCACGCACAGCTGGACCTGACGAGCTTGGATGAAATCCGCGCCAAACTCGGAAGGCTCGGCTTCGACGTGCTCATTAATACCGCCGCCTTAACCAATGTCGATCTTTGCGAAAAGGAGCCGGAACAAGCTTTTCGAATAAACGCGGAAGCGCCGCGCGTTTTGGCGGAGATTTGTCGCCAGAAAAACGCGAAGCTGATTCATTTCAGCACCGATTACGTGTTCGACGGCGACAAAGCCGAGCCATACGGCGAAAACGATCCGGCGCGACCAATCAGCGTTTACGGCGAATCAAAAAGGGCGGGTGAGGAGAAGGTGCTTGCGGTGGACGATAAACATTTGGTTGTGCGGGTCTCCTGGGTCTTCGGGCCCGATCGCCCCAGTTTTGTTGATGGGATGATTGCGCGCGCACGGGGAGATGAGCAGATCGCCGCCGTCACGGATAAATTTTCCACGCCCACATACACGCGAGATATCGCCGAAATGCTGCAGGGTATTGTAGCCGGGGTCGGTGACCCCGGCCGAACAGAGATGCGACCGCACGACAGCAAGGACGCCGGGGTCAACGACCCCGGCTACAGCGGAATTTTGCATTTCGCAAATGGTGGCGGTTGCAGCTGGCAAGAATACGCGCAGCACGCACTGGATTGCTGTCACGAATTTGGGGTGCCGCTGAAAGCGCGGACGGTCGCGCCGCTCAAATTAAGCGAGATGAAAAATTTTATCGCCCGGCGGCCCGTTTACACAGTTCTTTCGACCGCTAAATACGCTTCGCTCACCGGGAGTAGACCGCGCCCATGGCGTGACGCTGTGGCGGACTACTTGCGGGAATTTATTCGAGATAAACGGCTGTCACCACCCGTGTTGTAGGGCCAGAAGGATTTCCCAGTGCGATAGTATTGCGGCGACATGATTCCTATTCGCGATTCGGTCCCGAGCCATTCGGTGCCGGTGGTAACCCGCGCATTGATTTTCATCAACGTGCTGGTGTTTTTTTTTGAGCTGGCGCTCCCACGCGGAGCAATCGAGCCATTCTTCTATTTGTTTGGATTTGTTCCAGCGCGCTTCACTCATCCGGAATGGGCAGCAGCCGTCGGTTTTCCGGTGGGTACCTACTGGCCCATCTTGACTCATCAATTCCTCCACGGCGGTTTCCTTCATGTTCTCTTTAACATGTGGGCGCTCTGGATTTTCGGTGACAACGTGGAAGATCGCATGGGGCCGGTGCGCTTCGCCATTTTTTATCTCGCCTGTGGCGCGATGGCCGCATTGACGCAATTGTTTATGACGCCGGATTCCACCGTTCCAGCAGTGGGCGCGTCAGGCGCAATCGCAGGCGTGCTGGGCGCTTATCTCGTGTTTTTTCCGACCGCGCGTCTCATCGTACTATTCCCCATCTTGTTTTTCCCGTTCTTTTTCGAGGTTCCAGCAGTGTTCTATTTGGTCTTTTGGTTTTTCACACAGTTGTTTAGCGGGACCGCGGCTTTGGCGGGCTCGCAACAAGTCGGCGGGATCGCGTTTTGGGCGCACGTTGGTGGATTCGTTGCTGGCATTTTGTTGTGCGGCCTCTTCCGGCGCCGACCGATGCTGCGGACCCTGCAATCCGACGAATACCCGATAGAATGGGCTTGGGAACCGCGGCGCCGTTGAAATCGAAGGAGAATAAAAATGGATATTTTTTGGCTGTTTTTTATGCTTTCAGCGCTCCAGCCCGTGATCAAGCAACGCTTGCTCGAAGCATCGCGCAAACGGATGATCGCTCTGATCGAGCGCGACCGGAAATCGCGCGTGATTTTGCTTGTTCATCGCCAGGAAACGATGAGTTTCCTCGGGTTTCCGGTCTTCCGTTACATCGATATCAACGATAGCGAAGACCTGATTCGTGCGATTCATTTGACCGATCCAGAGATTCCGCTCGACCTCGTCCTCCATACGCCCGGCGGCTTGGTCCTGGCGGCCACGCAAATTGCGCGCGCTGTTTTCCAGCGCAAAGGCAAGGTTACAGTTTTCGTGCCGCATTATGCCATGTCCGGCGGAACGCTCATCGCGCTGGCCGCCGATGAAGTGATCATGTCCGAGTACGCGGTCTTGGGCCCGGTCGATCCGCAGCTCGGGGAGTATCCGGCTGCGTCGATTGTGAAAGCCGTGCATCAGAAACCGATCGCCGAAGTGGACGATAAAACATTGATTTTGGCGGACCAGGCGGAGAAAGCATTGGCGCAAATGCGAGCTGAAGTAGGCGACTTGCTCGGTGGCAAGTATCCGGCGGAGAAAGCAGCGGAACTGGCCAAGTTGATGACTTCTGGAACTTGGACGCACGATTTTCCCATTACCTATGCGCGGGCAAAGGAGTTGGAATTACACGTCCGGAGCGACATGCCCGAAAATGTGCTCCGCTTAATGCAACTATATCCGCAGCCCATGCGTCGCCAGCCCTCCGTTGAATACACGCCGATTCCTTACCGGACGGACCGCCGCAGCCCGGTAGCAGGCGGCTCGAGTTAAGGGGCGTATCCAGACGCGCGTTTGACACCGCAAGCACGAATCTCTTGTGTAATAAAATTCAGCCCAAAAGCGCTTAATCTCCAGCAGTTTTGCTGACTGAGTGGCTGATTCCACTCGATTTGTGCTGCACATTCCGGGCGGCCTCGCAGCGCCGCAAATTGCACGCGCCATTCTCACGGGTTTGGCCAAAATGACGGTCTTTATCTCAATACTATGTCATATTGGGCCCAACATTTGATTGCGGTTGGTGGCTGTTAAGTACACTCTGAGTCCTACATTCTGAATCCTACATTCTGAATCCACCGCAGCGCGGGCGGCCACGGACGCCTGAGTTGCGGGAACAATTGCTCCAGAATTGATGTTGTTGTGAAGGTGGCCACGGCGTTTCTCAGACCGAAAAAGAACGGTCCGTTTCTCGAGTCGCAAAAGGCCTCCGACTCGCCCGCGGAACTAGTGGAAAAACCGTTAGACGCGACGCTGTTTCATATCACCCACTGGAAAGCAGCAACGACTTGGATTGCGCATATCCTTCGGGATGCATTCCCAAAGAAAACGCTGATGCCGCGGGCGTATTTTGACGCCGATCTGTCGGTGCCAGTAATCCCGAATCGAATTTATCCTGTGGCCTGCTTGATGAAAGAAGTGTTTGATACCCTCGAACTGCCCGCCAATACGCGGCGTTTTGTGGTCATTCGCGACTTGCGCGATGCTGTAGTATCCGCGTACTTCAGCATCCGATACAGCCACGGAACCGATCCTTATGTTCAAAGGGACCGGCGCATTCTCGAGTCGCTCGGCCAGGAGAACGCTATGCTTTACTTGATTCATACCTGGGCATTCATGAGCGCGGCCATCCAGCGCAGTTGGTTGTCCGCGCGCGAACCGTTTTTCAGGTTCGAGGATATTACGGAAAATCCGACTGAAAACTTCCGCAAAATATTACTCGAACATTGCGCGTTGACCATCGACCCGGCTGCGCTCGATGAAGTTTTGGCACGACATCATTTCAGCCGATACAGCGGCGGCAGGGACAAAGGCAACGAGGATATTCATTCACATTATCGGAAGGGGACCGTGGGCGAATGGCGTTTGTATTTTTCGGAGAAGACCAAAGACGAATTCAAAAGACTGTTCAGTGATGTACTTGTGCTTGGCGGCTACGAACGGGACGATCTCTGGTAAGAAGTAATATGAGCCGCCTACTACGGTCCGAAGAAGTAGAGTGGATAAATCTGGGAATTCGCCTCTATTGAGCGCGAGAGCAAGAACGCGGCACAGTCCCTAGATAGCGCAGTTAGAACATTGGAAAGGCGTGAAAGTTCCCACGTTACCCATCGGAGTTGTCATTCCTAGTTACAATTCTTTGCAGTATTTGCCTTCGCATATGCAAAGCGTGCAGGAGTGGGTCGAGATGGTTGAGCAAATCGTGGTCGTGGATAGCAATTCCACGGACGGCACGGTGGAATATATCCGCCAGAACTTAACGCACCCCAATCTCCACATCTTTTCGCGTGCACCTGGCCTCTACGCGTCATGGAATTATGGGATTGGGCAGCTCAGCACCAAATACACCTATGTATGTACGGTGGGAGAAAGCATCACTCCTGGGGGATTGCGGCATCTGTTCGAGACAAGCGAACGGCTCGGCTCTGACGTGTGCATCAGCCGTCCGCAGTTCCTGGACATGGAAGGTCGCACAGTGGAGGGAATACGCTGGCCGATTCACCAAATCATTGAAGATTTAAACGTCTGCGAGCCGCGCCTTTTAAGCCAGGCCGAAGCGGTGTTCTACGTGCTGCACGGTGGAGGCAGCGCGATTTTGGGCAGTTCGGCGAGTAATCTTTACCGGACTGCCGTGCTGCAGAAAAATCCATTTCCAACCGACTGCTCGTCCGCTGGAGACACAGCCTGGACCCTGCTCAATTGTTGCGACGTACGCTTCGCGGTCACGCCAGAGAGCTTTTCCACTTTCCTGTTTCATCCAACAAGTCACCAGCTAAATCGCAAGATGTTAATGGAAAAGTTCCGAATTTTGGGTCGAGCCCTGTTGGACAAGGCGCGCCCCATTTCCGATCGATCCGAGTTTCCTAAACTCAAAGTGCTGTATGAACTGTTGGATACAACTGATCGGTATAGGCAATGCAAACAGGCAATAGACTTCGCCAGTGCCTGAAGGAGTTGAAAAGGCAATGCCGAAGCCACGGCGTTGCAGGCAGAGGGTGGACTAAAGAACTAACGCTTAAGGCCAGTGAAGCCGACCAGCGCCGGTTCATCCAACACGTATGAGCGGGCGCGCCAGCTTTATTCTGCGCTGTGCGAAGCGACATGCCCGAGAATATTCTGCGCTGATGCGAACTGTACCACAGGCAACCCAAGCGCCGCCAGCCCTCCGTTGAATATACGCTGATTCCTTACCGGACGGACCGCCGCAACTGGGTTGCAGGCGGCTCGAGTTGAACGGAAGCTGACGGATGCCTATTTGACATGAAAAGCGCAAGCCATTTGTATTAGGCTAATGAATACCAGATTGCTTCAAGTTTTTGGGCCTGTGATGTTCTCAGTCCTGCTTCTGGCCACGGCGCGTGCAGAGTTAAAATGGGAACAGACTTCGATTGAATTACATCCGGGTGTTGGGGACAAACAAGCGGTCGGGCATTTCAAATACGAAAATGTCGGTAAGACGCCGGTTCATTTTAAGTCGGTGCATAGCTCCTGTGGTTGCACGACTGCGCAAACGCAAAAGGACGAGGTGGCTCCGGGCGAAAAAGGGGAGATCACCGCCACTTTCAATATTGGCGGTCGCATTGGGACTCAGGTGAAGACTGTTAGCGTGGATGTTTGTTTTTTGGACCGGTCAAGAACAGGCCAAACCAAAAACAATCTCCGTTAAGGCGGCAAAAGATTTTCCTGCTAAAAACTTGGACGTGACCTCGGCAAGTCCCGATTTTGCGGTCAAGGTCGAACCGCTGGGAAAGGGGGAATGGAAAATCAACGTTCAGCCAAAGCAGACCGACCATGCCATGGCTACCCAATTGACCATCCAAGCCGACGTTAAAGATTCGCCGAAGTTTATCGCGAACGCGAGTGTGACGGGAGCACCAGCGCCGGTCAGGGTAGCGCCCGCGCCGGCCAAGGCGGTCCCGACCGCTTCGCCGGGCACGCACTAAAACGTGAAGTTCGGAATCCTTCGACAGGCCCTAGTGCTTGTCGCGCTGGCGTTCGTTCCGGCGATCGGGCAGGCAGTTTATTTTCGCGACAAGGTTTCCTGGCAATCGCCCGTTCCCTCCTCTGAATTAGTGACGGTGGCTCAGGCACGAGCGTGGGGCGCAAATGCGATTTGGGTGGACGCGCGTCCCGACGAAGAGTTTGCGCGTGATCATGTTCCTGGCGCGGTTTCATTAAACGAAGACCGATGGAACGAACTGCTTCCGCAATTCCTTGCCAACTGGTCGCCGGACAAGAAGGTCATCGTTTACTGTAGCAGCCAAAGTTGCAACGCGAGTCGCGAAGTGGCGAAAAGGCTTCGCGATGAAGCACAGTTGAAAAATGTATTCGTACTCCAGGGCGGGTGGGAAGAATGGCTCAAGTCGAAGAAATGACAGAAACGTCCAACGTCCAACGTCCAACGCTCAACGCCCAAGTCAGATTACGCCCAACCGATCTGGTTTGGCGCGTTCTCGATTTCACGATCGGAGGGCTTTTTATTTACGCCGGGCTGACCAAAGTTTTCGACTCGATCGGATTCGCCAATGATATCGACAATTACAAGCTTTTGCCGTGGCCGATCGGCGTGCGGCTTGCCTTCTATTTGCCCTGGCTCGAGATCTTATGCGGCCTCGCTCTGATCACTCGGCGTCTTTACCTGGGCGGATTATCGATTCTAACCGCGCTGATCTCGGTTTTCATCCTCGCGAGTGTTGTCGCGAAGGCGCGCGGCATCGATATCAGCTGCGGTTGTTTTGGACATGTAAGCAGGAATTTTAGCTTCACTTGGCATCTCATCCTTGATTTCGCAATTTTCGCCGTCTTGGTTGTGCTTTGGATTGCATGGCCGAAAAATTTCTATGATCAGAAAGCTTAAATCCGGCTATCGCCTGTATTCGCGGAAGAAAAATCCGAAAACTGGAAAACGAAGGAATCTCGGCACGTTCAAGACACTTTCGGCGGCAAAGAAACACGAAAAAGCTGTGCAGTACTTTAAACGGAAGTAGCATTCGCCGCGGAGAATATCTCTCAGTTCGGCAGCTCGAAGCCAATGTGGGAGCGTGCCGCGATAAATCCAATGTATAAGATCCCAGACGAGTTTCGAGACCTCCCTGAAGCGAAGCGGCTCAGAGGCGCTCAGGCAAAGTTTTCGGCTGCGGCAGAAGAAGGAAGACCTTTAACGTTGGAAAACGAAGAGCGAGTTCGTTTGGTTGGCGACCAATTGCGCCGGGCGCAGAACGAACTCCAGCAAGCGCAAAAAGCTTTCGATCTTGTCACCGGTCTGCCAAAGCCGGTCGGATTAACGCCTGCCGTGGTCGATGAAATCGGCAAAAACTTCTCTGCTCAGCAGCGCGAAGAAGTAAAGAACCTACTCGACACGGAATGCGGACGCACGATCCCATTTCAACGCGAGGCAACGGCGAAGGAGCTAGAGTACATCAGACTATGCGTTTTGCGGCTGAGCAAAGGAAGTCTCGGCGAGCTGCGCAAATGGATCGAGCTCGCCAACATTGACCCACGTGACGTCCTTTTGCCGGCGTCGTCGTTGATGAAAACCTAATCGAAAGCTATGGCCGAGGATTTGGATACGACGGTCAAGCTCGCAGTTTATAGTATCACGGCTGAGAGCGGCGCTGTGCCGATGTCTGCTGAAGTTGCGCTCACCACGAACATTGCGGAAGACGATGTTCGTACTGCCTTCGCGCGCCTTCACGCGAAACGGCTCCTGGTTCCTGAGCCAGGGAATCCCTCGCGAATCCGAATGGCTCCGCCATTCTCCGGAATCCCGACTGCGTTTCCAGTCGAAGCGCTCGGCAAACGCTATTATGCGAACTGTGTATGGGATGCTTTTGGCGTCGCCGCGGCGCTTCACGCCGACGCGATCATTCCCACGGCTGATGGTTTTTCCGGTGAACCTTTAACGCTCGAAGTAAAAAACGGCGCACCGATTGAGCAGCTGTCCGTTGCCCACTTTGCTGTGCCGGCGGCGCATTGGTGGGACGACATCGTCTTCACCTGAGCTACCATGCTCCTCTTCCGGTCGGAAGAGACCGTTAACGAGTGGTGCACGGCGCATAAGATTCCGAGAAGACCGCTGATTAACCTTGATCAACTCTGGCAGCTCGCTGTGCATTGGTATGCAAATCGCCTCACCGTAGAATCGCGGCGGCCCCGTCCTGATGAAATGGTGTCGATCTTTGCTTCGATCGGTCTAACCGGCCCTTTCTGGGATCCCAAGTCCGATCAATGGTAGCTGTAGCCGCCTCGCTCTGTCGAGGCGTCAGGAGTTCGCAGCAGACGCGGCGACCGAGCGCCGCGGCTACAATCGCGTTGAGCGTGGAGAGTTGGACCCGTTCAACTTCGCTCCGCTTCGCTCAGGGCAAGCCGTTGGACGTTGAGCGTTGGGCGTTGAAGGTTCCCAAGGTGTTCAACATTCGCCTAGCAATAGACGCAGATCGCGACCCAGTTTGGCAAATCTTTCATGAGGTTGTTGCCGCCGGCGATACCTACGCATTCGACCCGCAGATGTCGCGTGAAGACGCGCTGGCGTATTGGTTCAGGCGCGATACCCATACTTATGTCACCGAAGCTGACGGAAAAACTGTCGGCACTTACATTCTGAGGCCCAATCAATCGGGACCCGGCTCACACATTGCCAACGCTGCTTTCATGGTTCCATCATCGGCGCGCGGACAAGGAGTGGGACGCTGCATGGCCGAGCATTGTTTGAGCGAAGCGCGCCGTCTCGGCTTCCGCGCCATGCAATTTAATTTTGTTGTCGCGACGAATCAGTCAGCGATTCATCTTTGGCAACAGCTCGGATTTAAAATTGTCGGCACGTTACCGGGCGCATTCCGGCATCCGGAGAAAGGGTATGTCGATGTCTATGTCATGTTCCGCTCGCTGGTGTAGCCGCCTCGCCTCTGCTCGCCGCGCCGTAGCTGTTCGGAGGCGGGTCGAGGCGCCGCACCGCGCTTGCCCCCGCAGCTGCGGGACGATGGCGATTGAGAGCCTGCCCTGAGACCTCCAGAAGCTGGAGCTTCCTCGGGACGGCCAACGAACTTTATACTAAGGAGGAAGTGAGGAGGCTCCTTTTCAACGCCCAACGCTCAACGTCCAACGTTAAACACTTCAAATGGCGCCGCTTCCATTGAGACATTGGGCGTTGAGCGTTGAGCGTTGGGCGTTGTTGGCCTGAGTTGAGGGTACAGGAGTCGGCACAACCCTGACTCCCCTCTCACCAGCAAACGCGTGAAGTTCATTGGCAGCGAAAGCCGAACGGGCGCCAACATCCACAGATCGGAGGGCAGTTACCTTTGCCCTACGCTTGCACTCTTTTGCTCTTTCGGTGCAAGTGTAAGTGAAAAGAGTTGTCGAAAGAGCGCAGAGCCGCCGACCGGCCAAATTCGTAACGTGCTGTCACACCTTTGGAGCGGGTAGCGCGACATACAGTCTCATATCAGAATCCAGTGACCAAATGTAAGACCCTGACCTATAGTGATTTATGTAAATGCAAACTCATGGAATACGGGTTGCTAAAGGTTGGCCAGGAGGATTGTACTCAAATGGCTAAAGTTTTAGGTATTGATTTGGGCACCACTAACTCGTGCATGTCCGTGATGGAAGGTGGCGACCCGGTAGTTTTAGAAAATAGTGAAGGCGCACGCACAACGCCTTCGGTAGTTGCATTTACGAAAACTGGCGAGCGAGTAGTCGGCCAGGCGGCAAAACGGCAGGCGGTCACGAATCCGCAGAACACGATTTTCTCGATCAAGCGTTTCATGGGCCGGAAGTTCGATGAAGTGCAGGAGGAAATTAAGCGCGTTCCATACAAAGTTGTAAAAGCGGCGAACGGCGACGCCCATGTGCAAGTAGAAGTGAGCGGCCAACGCAAGACGTTTTCGCCGCCAGAAATTTCCGCGATGATCTTGTCGAAACTGAAGGCGGACGCGGAAGCCAAGCTTGGTGAAAAGGTCACGCAAGCCGTGGTCACCGTCCCGGCGTATTTCAACGACTCGCAGCGCAACGCGACCAAGGATGCAGGCAAAATTGCTGGTCTGGAAGTCCTTCGTATTATTAATGAGCCGACGGCGGCATCATTGGCCTACGGCTTGGACAAAAAGAAGGACGAAAAGATTGCCGTCTACGACCTAGGTGGCGGCACGTTCGACATTTCCGTGCTGGAAATCGGCGACGGCGTTTTCGAAGTAAAGGCGACCAATGGCGACACGCACCTCGGGGGCGACGACTGGGATGCGCGCATCATGGATTGGATTATCAACGAATTCAAGAAAGACAGCGGCATCGACTTGAGCAAGCAGCCGGACGCGGTCCAGCGCATCAAGGAAGAGGCGGAGAAGGCCAAGATCGCGCTCTCCTCGACGCAGGAATACGAAATCAACCTGCCGTTCATTACGGCGGATGCGAGCGGACCAAAGCACATCCAGAAGAAACTCACGCGCTCCAAAATGGAGCAGCTTTGCGATGATTTGTTCCAGCGGACGATTCCACCGGTGAAGGCGTGCTTGAAAGACGCAGGGCTAACCGAGAGAGAAATTAACGAGCTTGTTCTCGTCGGCGGCATGACGCGCATGCCGAAGGTGCAGGAGATCGCACGGAATCTGATTGGGAAAGAACCGCACAAAGGAGTAAATCCGGATGAAGTGGTCGCGATTGGCGCCGCCATCCAGGGTGGCGTGCTCAAGGGCGACGTGAAAGACGTGCTTCTGCTTGACGTGACGCCGTTGACGCTGGCAATTGAAACCGCCGGCGGCGTGGCCACGCCGATGATCCCGCGTAACACCACCATCCCGACACGCAAGTCGCAAATCTTTTCGACTTACAGCGACAACCAGCCAGGCGTAGAAATTAAGGTGTTGCAAGGCGAGCGACCGCTCTCGCGCGACAACAAGCAACTCGGCACGTTCCATCTCGATGGAATTCCGCCGGCGCCACGCGGCGTTCCGCAGATCGAGGTGACGTTCGACATCGATGCGAACGGCATCCTCGACGTGAAGGCAAAGGATCGGGCAACGAGCAAGGAGCAGCAGGTCCGGATCACCGCCTCGTCGATGCTCGACAAGAGTGCCGTGGACCAGATGGTTCGCGACGCCCAGGAGCACGCCGAGGAGGACCGCCAGCGGCGCGAGGAGGTCGAGACCCGGAACCAGGCCGAGGCCCTTTCGTTCCAGGCGGAGCGGGCGATCAAGGACCTTGGCGACAAGGTCTCGTCCGAGGACAAGGCCGAGGTGGAGAACAAGAT
>WNGO01002202.1_pt1 | contig 18284 bp, 16 predicted proteins | sample 5400511 | NCBI WGS metagenome assembly WNGO01 (sample SAMN13153380, study PRJNA577476) | soil metagenome | isolation source: 20 cm soil or saprolite under Garry oak tree replicate 2 | place: USA:California | collected 2016-06-15 | reverse complement strand
TCTGCTTTGAGTCGAAGCGCGACTGCAGATAATCGTAGTCGACCTCCCAAACCCGCGACCAGTGTTTCCAGGCGCCTTCGGCGAGCCCGTAATAGAACGGCAGCGTGACGATATCGAGCCCGACGTCGGTCGCTCCTTGCACGTTGTCATGGCCACGGAAGATGTTGGCGCCGGCGCCGGCCCTGCCGACATTGCCGGTCATCAACAGTGCGATGCAACTCGCCCGCACGTTGGCGGTGCCAACGGTTTTCTGGGTCTGGCCCATGGCCCAGATCAGCGTTGACGGCTTCTCCGTGGCAAACATCTTGGCGACGCGCTTAAGCTGTTCGCCAGGAACGCCACTGACGCGCTCGACCTCTTCCGGATTCCACTTCTCCACCTCCTTGCGGAGATCGTCGAAACCGTAGACGCGCTGTTTGATGAACTCCTTATCCTCCCAGCCGTTCTGGAGGATGTGCCACATCATGCCGTAGAGCACGGGGATGTCGGTGCCCGGCCGCATGCGCACATATTCGGTCGCATGAGCTGCGGTCCGCGTCAGGCGTGGGTCGATGACGATGAAGTTCGCCTTTTGAAGCTCCTTGCCCTCGAGCAAATGCTGCAATGATACCGGATGCGCCTCGGCCGGATTGCCGCCCATGATGATCTGGGTCTTGGCGTTGCGGATATCGTTGAAGCTGTTGGTCATCGCGCCGTAGCCCCAGGTATTGGCTACGCCGGTGACGGTGGTTGAATGGCAGATGCGCGCCTGATGGTCGGTGTTGTTGGTGCCCCAGAACGCGCCGAGTTTGCGGAACAGATACGCGCCTTCATTGGTCATCTTGGCCGATCCGAGCCAATAGACGGAATCGGGGCCCGACTTCTCGCGAATTTGGAGCAGCTTGTCGCCGATCTCGTTGATTGCGGTATCCCAGGAGACGCGCGTCCATTGCCCGTTGACGAGCTTCATCGGATAGCGCAGCCGTCGTTCGCTGTGCACGAGTTCGCGCACGGAAGCGCCCTTGGCACAATGCGATCCGCGATTGATCGGGGAATCCCAGCTCGGCTCCTGGCCGACCCACACCCCGTTCAGCACCTCCGCGGTCACCGTGCATCCGACCGCGCAATGCGTGCAGATGCTTTTGCGGACGGCTGCGCCCGCAGAGAGCGGGCCTGCCACCGCTGCTTCCGCCTTGCGGACGCTGCCGAGCGGCAGCGTGCCCAGCGCGGCGAGAGCGCCGCCGGCAACGCCGGCCCGGCGCAGGAATGCGCGGCGGTCGAGACCGCCGGTATGCCCCGATAGAGCCCCCGCGACGGATCCGCGACGGTCGGAGCTGAAACGCTGGCTTTGTGTTCTCTTGATCAGCACGGCCGCCTCCTCAAGCAGGATAACGATTGACGCGGTAGTACGCCTTCACGTGATCGGTTTCCTTGTAGCGCGCCTTGCGTTTCTCATCGTCGTTCTCGCTGTCGGCCTGCGCAGTTCCCATCAACGGTGTCGCAAGCGTCGCGCCGGCACCGGCCGCGCCGACGCCGACCTTGCGAAGGAAATCGCGGCGACCAACCTTGGTTTTCTTTTCGTCCCTCATCGCATCTCTCCCGGACCAACGGCCGTTGGTCAGTTGGCGAACGTAAATGCTTCGGTTTCGATCTTCAGAAACAGGCGGCCAAGCGATCCGACCGATCTGTAGAATTTGGCGCTCGTGGCAGTCTCCATGTCGGCAAACAGACGGCCCATCCACGGCGCCACATGCTTCTCGAAGAATCGGCGCTGCATTTCTGCCGATGCCGGGAAGCGCCCGACGGCGAGGCCCGCCATGATCTCGCACAGCGTCCCCGCATGATCCTCCGGTTCGAAATTATTCGCGACCCGCTCGATGCCGAGTGCGGCGAGATCATCGCGCAGGCGCGACAGCGGACGCTCATTGAGAAAACCGGTCAGATAGTAGGACCCGTAGGGCAACAGCTCGCCGCGTCCGAGGCCGACGAACAGGTCGAAATATTCGCGGTCGACCTCGGCTGTGGCTTCCGATGCAGCTTCGGCCAGCGCGGCATGGGCGCGGCCAAGCGGCGTGGCGTCGCCGCGCAACCGCGCGATCTCACCAAGCAGTTCGTTCGACGGCGGGCTCGAAAGCAATGCGGCAAGCAACGCGTATTCCTGGGCGCGCGCCGCATCGACGGGATCGACGGCATCATCTTTCACGGCAGGCTCGCTATAAAGATCGGGGCGAAGTTGTTGACGCGACACGCCGGTCGCCGCTTCGACGGCGATCACCCGCTCTGCAGGAACGCGGTTCCAGTTCGAAATGGAAGGCTGCGCAATGCCGATTTTGCGGGCAAGCTGGACCACGCCGCCTGCCGCGTCGATCGCGCGATTGAGTACGGGGTCGCGCACGTTGGACCTCCCATCCCCGCCGCCAAGTGCTTGATTATTCTTTGTTCAGCGAAGATTAGGCGGGGGTTCGGGAGCGGTCAATTGATAGGCATAGTCTGCGGCTATAGCCTTTCGTCGAACCGCTAGCGGGGCAGCGCACCGCCATGGGTGCGGTGCCGAACAGGAGTTTCCCCGCTCTCGGCTCTCTCAGCGGTTTCCGGTTGCGGTGCAGCAGGAGCCGGAGACACGTCGGGGCTCATGGACTGGTCGGTCGCAGGCAAGCCGGCAATCGTGCCCACTGGATTCGATTTTTGTTCGTCCAGCGCGGGATCGTGCTCTGGAGCAGCCAATCGCCGCATATTTTCGGCTTCTTCGAGCGAGTCGGCGAGCTTCTCTGTTACCTGCCGCACACCTCCGACAACCCGGTCAGCGAGCGCCTTGAGCTGCTCCGCCGAGCAATCAAGCGGCCCGAAGCCGGGCATCGCGTTCGGATCGTTGAAGTCCCAGGCGTTCTCCGCCAACCCGACAAAGTCTCGGATGGCAGGGTCGGCAGTCCAGGCGCGACGAAGCGCCGCACGGCTCAGCTCCTGTGGAATGCCTTTGCGAAGAAACGCCGTGATGTCGGTCGCCGCGTCAATCGACTCGATCGGCGGCAAGCTTGACAGATCTGGATCCGGGTTCGGCGGGATTTCGGCAGTGCCGGAAGGTGGCGTCGGCTCGTGCGCCTGCATCGGCTCAGCCGGTTCGGGAGCAGGGTTGCCGGACCTCGCCTCTTGCTTGCGACGAGACCAACGCGCAAGGAATTCATCGTCGCTCATTTGCGCCCGCCTTCATGTTGCCGCCGCGCCAGCGCCTCCGGATCGGCGCGGCGTCGCTCGCGTTTGACGAATTCCCTTTCGACGTGGTGCTCGGCTATGAAATTTTCAATCGCGTCGCGAAGCATTTCAGGCATCGCGACCGCTTCGACCAGGTTGGCGGCTGCCTCCGTGAAAGCCTCGCCTTCCGCGGGATCGGCGGTGACGGCCGAAATGGCGTAGGGCCAACTGCCCTCCGAGGGGCTGAGCACGATCCAGATGCTGGGGGTGCCGGAAGCCATATTGTCGCGATAGAGCTGGGTTTCGGAGCGGTAGAGATCGACCGTAGCGCTACCGGCGTAGTACAGCGTCGCCTCATCCTGCTCGCGTAGAACCGTCCACGGCTTCATCTCAGGCTCGTCCGGCAGGACGCCGACGCCGCGCCAGATGAAATCGATCCACGGCGAGTCCGTCTTGCGGCGTTCAACCACAACGCCTACGGGAATACGCAGCAAAGGGACGGCGGCGGGGCTCAACTTGCAGCCTCCAGATGCTTGATCGGCAGCCCGGCGATCAGATTCTGCGGTTTCAGGCGCACCGTTCTGTCGGCGCCCATCGCCAGAATGAGATAGATCGGCTTGTTGCCGACGCGTTCATCCACAAGCCGCGCGTCCTCGATGTCCAGGCGCATCAGGGCAACGATGCGTTCCGAGGCATTGCCATCCAGCGCGGCGCCGTTCCACAAGGCATTGCCGATCCGCGTCGCCTCGCTGTCGAGGCCGACGAACCAGCGCCAGTCGCGGTCCTCGATCGAAGCGACCGTTTCCACTTGGACGGCGATGCCGAGCAGGTGGCTAATCCATCGCTCGATCGCCCTGCACAGCCCGGCGCGCGCCTTCGCATTGCCGCCGATGTTCATGACCATCGCGTGGGCGTCCGAGCGCGACCAGTAGGTCCAGGCATTCTCGTCGTCCATCACGTCCATCTCGGCGAACGGCTTCGGCTGCAGCAAGGCTGTCAGCGGCGACGAATGCAAGTCGTGTTGGGTGTGTTGCTGCGCCTCGATGACTTCCGCATCGGCCAACAGCAGCGCGCCATCGTGGATGGCGGCCAGCTGGCTGCGATAGAACAGCTCGCCGGCCCGCAGCGTGTAAGGATCGTCGCAACCTTCAAGCGCGTTGCGTAAGATCAGATGGCAGAGCTGGGATAGAAAGATCGGCGGCAGCTCGCCGGCGCCCTTGCGCGCCAGTGTCGTATACAACGCCTCAAGCGACGGCGCCGATATCAGGCGGTCGCGGAAGTTCACCATGAACGTCCAGTTCTCGCGCGCATCGGCGTCGGCGAGTGCGGCAATGTCCGCTCTTGAAACCGGGCGGAGAGGCTCCGCCAGCAGGCTTGCATGCAAGTTGCGCTCGGCATCGCAGGCGTCGGCCGGCGGCATCAATTCAGGGCGCGCCAGATAGGCCGTGATCAGTTCGGGCGTCGCCACCAGCCCGCCGTGCTCGGCGCGGTGGGTCAGATGATGACCCGAGGCGACCCAGAATTCCCTCATGTGCGATCCGTCCTGCGGTCGTTCCTGATCATTCCAGGAAGATCGACCTCTTCGGTAGGCTCGACGTCGCCCTCGACCTCATGAAAGGTAAAGGCAGGGGCATGCGCGTGCAACCGGTCGGCGCCCGCTGCGGCTTCGCGCGGCTTGAGTGTGCGAAAGCGCTCACGGATTTCGCCGTTCTCGACGCTGCGCTGCACGGCGAGCAGGGTCTGGGGCGGATGATCGCATAGCGAGGCCGCAAACGCGACCTCTTCTTCGGCGGCAAGACGCGCGGCATTGAGATCAGGCGCGCCGAATTTCTTTTGCAACTGGCTTGCGAGGCGCTCGACCATGGCTTGCCTGTCCGCCTCCGTCGCCTCGGTGACGATCGCGAGCGTGGACCAGCCGAGGCTGTCGATGCCAAGAAAGCCCGAACGCAGCGCCACGCGCTGTTTCTGGCCGAGGTTTGCCGGGTCCTGGTTCCAGAACACAAACGCGCCGGGCGGCCCGCTGCCGGTTGGCGCGGTGATCAGAAGGTCGCCGCTAAGGTCGATCCTTCGGCGCTCGCCGGCCTTTCGGCTGGGAAGCCGCGCCAGATAATCGCGTGCGATCGTCTCAAAGCCGCGCTCGTTCCACAGGTCGAAGGCGGTCATCAGATGGCGGGCGAAGCTGCCGATGATTGCGTCGGTGTCGACCATCTCAAAACCTTCGCTCAACAGCGAAACCCCAGTGGCGGTCTGCACCTGCTCGACATGGGCCATATCCGCGGCCCGCAGCATGACGCCGAACACCAGCCACGCAGGAACCTCATCCTCGGCGCAATCCGCCGGCCAGCCGAGCCGCGCGCCGCCAAGCAGCCCGCCATCGAACCGGATGGCGTCAGGCCAGTCGAAACTGACTTCCCGCTCGGGCGGGCAATGGGCGGCAATCGCATCTGCCGCCGCATTCATCCCGGCGAAAAACGCCCGGCGCGCCGACAGCAGCGGCTCCTCGGGCTCCAGCACCACGGCGAATTCGACCAGATCGTAGCGGCGCACCCAGACCAGCGTTCCCGCGCCGGTATCGGAAGCAATCGCGCAGCCGTGAACGAAGGCGTCGCCAAATTCGCGCAGCGCGACCAAAGTATAACCAGGCGGCAGATCCAGTGTCTGCTCTACGTCGGCAGGACGCGACGCCATCGAAGATTCATCCTTAAGCACTTTGCAATTCGCGGGTGTATGCTATCCCGATCAAGGTGGCGACGCGAGCGGTCCGGACCTTGCGGACCTTCACTCTAGCAGGTACCGCGGAACCGGAGAACGGAACCCGGTTCAGGATAAATCATTAATGAGTGTGGACTCGTCTCATCTCCTGATTTGCAGCTGCGAGAGGACCATGCCGCTCGATGCGCAGTCGATCGGTCGCGGCTGCGCGGGAAAGATCACCCAGGCGAACCAACTCTGCGGCCTGGAGCTCGAGCGGTTCAAGCAAGCGCTTGCCGACGGCACGCCGGTTACGGTCGCCTGCACCCAGGAAGCCCCGCTGTTCAGGGAAGTCGCGGAGAATTTCCCGCAAGCGCAACTCACCTTTGTGAACATCCGCGAAACCGGCGGCTGGTCAAACGATGCCGCGGCGGCCGGTCCGAAAGCCGCGGCGCTGATCGCGGCGGCCGGTGAAGAGATGCCGCCGATTACGCTGGTGACGCTCGAGAGCACCGGCGTCGCCCTGATCTATGGCCGCGACGAGATCGCGGTCGAGGCCGCCCAGCGGCTCGCCGATCGCCTCGACATCACAGTGCTTCTGACAAAACCCGGCGACGTGACGCCGCGCAGAACCAACGAGTTTCCGGTTCTCAAAGGAACCGTCCGCAACGCGCGCGGACATCTCGGCCGTTTTGAGCTTGCGATCGACGACTACGCGCTGCCATCGCCGTCCTCGCGCGCCAGGCTCGTGTTCGGACCTTCGCGCGACGGAGCAACCTCGACCTGCGATCTGATCCTCGATCTCTCAGGCGGTACCCCGCTCTTCCCGGCGCACCAATTGCGTCCGGGATATCTGCGCGCCGATCCACGCGACCGCGCCGCCGTCGAACGCGCGATCGCGGATGCAGGCGGTCTGGTCGGCACCTTCGACAAGCCGCGCTTTGTTCACTTCGAAGAGGCGCTCTGCGCCCATTCGCGCTCCGGCATCACCGGATGCACGCGCTGTCTTGACCTGTGTCCGACCGGCGCGATCACGCCGAACGGCAATGCGGTCTCAATCGACGAAAACGTCTGCGCCGGCTGCGGCTCGTGTGCATCTGTGTGTCCGACCGGCGCGGCATCCTATTCGCTGCCCAGCGCGGACGCGCTGATGCGGCGGCTGCGCACGCTGTTGCAGACCTATCGCAAGGCCGGCGGCAGCGAGGCCATCGTGTTGTTTCACGACGGCGAGCACGGCGAGGCGATCATCGACGCCCTCGCGCGGTTCGGCGCCGGACTGCCAGCGAATGTGCTGCCGCTGCGCGTCAACGAGGTGACGCAGCTCGGACCAGAGGTCGTCGCGGCGGTATTTGCCTATGGCGGCAGTGGAGCGGCGATGATAACGCGCGCAAAACCCAGGCACGATATTTCCGGGCTTCGCCGCACGGTCGAGATGTCGGATGGCATCATTTCGGCGCTCGGCTTCGGCGCGGGGCTGGTGCGGATCCTCGAGACCGACGATCCCGACCAGTTGCGCGCCATGCTCGATGCAGCACCGGTCGGCGTCGCGACGCAAAAGCCGGCCGGCTTTGTCCCGCGCGGCGCCAAACGCGGCGTGCTCGAGACCACATTTCGCGAGCTGCATCTGGCGGCGCCCGCGCCGGTCGATGTCGTGCCGCTGGCGGCGGGCGCGCCGTTCGGCGGCGTCAATCTCAACGTGGAGGGTTGCACGCTCTGCCATGCCTGCGTCACCGCCTGTCCGACCGGGGCGCTGTCGGACAATCCCGACCGCGCGATGCTGCGATTTACCGAAAGCCTGTGCGTGCAATGCGGGCTTTGTGAATCGACCTGTCCGGAAAAGGTCATCAGCCTTGAGCCGCGGCTCGATTTCAAGGCCTGGAATGCGCCGCTTGCCGTGCTGAAAGAGGAAGAGCCGTTTCTCTGCATTGCCTGCGGCAAGCCCTTTGGCACCAAAAGCTCGATCGAGCGCGTGCTGGCAAAACTCGGCGAGAAGCACTGGATGTTCCAGGGCGCCAACGCCAAGCGTCTCGATGTCATCAAGATGTGTGCGGATTGCCGGGTCGAAGCCGTGGTCAACGAGAGTTTCGACCCGCACGCGGCGCCGCAGCGGCCTCCCGTCTTGACCACCGAGGACTATTTGCGCGCGCGCGACGCGAAGAAGGGCGATCCGCTTGGATCGTGAGGAGCCCATCGTGTCCGCCACCCGTCCAGCCTTGCAAGCGCGCGCGACCTCGAGAGCGGCCGGCATTCCCGGCGTCAGGCACGCCATCGCCGTTGCCTCCGCCAAGGGAGGCGTCGGCAAGTCGACCACCTCGTGCAATCTCGCGCTCGGCTTCGCCGCGATCGGACTGAAAACCGGCATCCTTGATGCCGACGTCTATGGCCCCTCCCAGCCGAAATTGTTCGGCCTGCGCGGCAAACCGCGTCTGGTGGGGCCGCGGATGCTGGAACCGATGGAACGTTTTGGCGTCAAGGTGATGTCGATCGGCTTTCTGGTCGAGGAAGACCTCGCCATGATCTGGCGCGGACCGATGGTGATTTCGGCGATCACGCAAATGCTGCGCGAGGTGGCGTGGGGCGAGCTCGATATTCTTGTCGTCGATCTGCCGCCGGGCACCGGCGATGCCCAGCTCACCATGGCGCAGCAAACGCCGCTCACCGGCGCGGTGATTGTCTCGACGCCGCAGGACATCGCCCTGATCGACGCGCGGCGGGGCATCGCGATGTTTGAGAAAGTAAACGTGCCGCTGTTGGGATTGATCGAAAACATGTCGGGCTTTTGCTGCCCGGCCTGCCATCAGGTCACGCCAATATTCGGCCACGGTGGCGCACGGCACGAGGCCGAAATGCGCGGAATTCCATTTCTCGGCGAGATACCGCTCGATATCGCGATCCGCGAAACCTCCGACGACGGACGCCCCATTGTCGCGACCGAGCCCGACGGCGTTCATGCGAGGCATTACATCGACATCGCCCGCAACGTCTGGTCGGCAATCACCGCAGGTAGCGCGACAAAACCCGCGCCCCGCATTGTCATCGAGTGAGCACGTGGGCCGCACCGTCGGGCGAGGAGAGCCCCTTATGATCCCGACCCAGCGCCTGCCGCCTTCGCTTACCCCGCTCGAAGAGGCTCTCGCGGCTTTGCTGGATGGCTTGAAGCCGGTGGCGCCCATTGGGCTTTCGCTTGCCGATGCGCTCGGCTGCGTCGCCGCCGATATACCGCCATTGAACGCGTTTCCGCCGGCCGATATCGCCGCTGGCGATGGCTGGGCATTGCGTGCCCGCGATCTCATCGGCGCGTCGTCCTATTCGCCGCTGCCGCTGGCCCGACTGCCGGTCTGGGTCGAAGCCGGCGATGCCATGCCGGAGGGTTGCGATTGCGTGATCGATTCTGATCTCGTCGATCAAGCAGGCCCCATGGTTCAGGTGTTGGCCGAAGCGATACCAGGGCAGGGCGTTCGCCGGATCGGCGGCGACATCGCGCAAGCTGGTTCCGTCATTGCCGCCGGGCGGCGCATTCGTCCGCTGGACCTTTTGGTCGCGCGCGCGGCGGGTCTGGAGAGATTGAACGTGCGCCGGCCGCGCCTGCGCGCCGTCGCCATTCCCGCGACCTCAGGCCATGCGGCGACGGCGCAGCTGATTTCGGAGAACGCGCGCGCAGCGGGTGCGAACGTTGTCCTCGTCGAGGCCAAAGGGCGCGATGGCGAATCGATCGTAACGACGCTCGATAGCGCATCGTGCGATGTGCTGGTCACTATCGGCGGCAGCGGCGTCGGCCGCAGCGATGCGGCGATCGCGGCGCTGGCCCGGCGCGGCGAGGTTCTCGCCCATGGCATCGCGTTGCAGCCGGGACGTACTGCTGCCGTCGGCAGAATTGGAAAGGTTCCGGTCATTGCGTTGCCGGGGGCACCGGATCAGGCGCTCGCGGCATGGTGGGCGCTGGCGCTGCCCGTGCTGAACCGGCTTTCGGGACGGCTGGCGCGGCAGCCAGTGACGTTGCCGCTGGCGCGCAAGATTGCCTCAAGCGTCGGCATTGCTGAAATCGTCCTGCTCGAAAGAAAGGAGGGCGACTGGATGCCGCTTTCTGTCGGCGATATGTCGCTCCAGACCATTGCGCGTGCCGATGGCTGGTTCGCGGTGCCCGCAGCCAGCGAAGGTTTTGCTGCGGGCACGCCGGTGGATGCTTATATGCTGCGCGACTGATATGGGTTCCGACATGAGCAGTGCGCCCTCTTCGAATAGCCCCGACGGCGTGGATCAGGACCAGTTCCTGAACATCCTCTCGCGCGAAGAGGCGCTTGAGCGTTTCGAAGCCGCGCTGTGTCCGCGTCCGATCCCGAACGAGCAGCGGCCGCTTTCGGACGCGCTCGGCTGCGCCTTGGCGCAGGATATCGTGGCGCCGATTGATGTGCCGCCGTTCGACCGCGCCAATGTCGACGGCTTTGCGGTGCGCTCCGCCGATCTCCCCTCCGCCACTGAGGCGACACCGGTGCGCGTCATGCTGAATGACGAAGTCATCGCCTGCGGCACCGCGCCGATACGGCCGGTGCTGTCCGGCACCGCCACCTCGATCGCGACCGGCGGTCCGGTGCCGCGCGGCGCCGATGCTATTGTCATGGTCGAGCACACCCAGCCCATTGCCAATCGCGCGATCGACATCCGCCGAGCCGCCTCGCCGGGACAATTCATATCGTATGCGGGCTCCGACATTGCGCGCGGCGAGGCGCTGTTGCGCGCCGGCACCGTGATCGGCTCGCGCGAGATCGGCATGTTGGCTGCAAGCGGGATTGCGCAAGTCGCCGTAGCGCGCCGGCCGCGCGTCGCGGTGGTCTCCACCGGCGACGAGCTGGTGCAGCCGGGCCAGCCGTTGCGCCCCGCCGAGATTTACGACACCAACGGCGCGATCGTCGCGGCGGCGGTGAGCGAGAACGGCGGCGAGGCAGTGTTTCTCGGCGCCATTGCCGACGACGAAAAACAACTCGAAGCCACCATGCGCAAGGGGCTTGAGACCTGCGACTTGCTGGTGCTATCCGGCGGCACCTCGAAGGGCGCCGGAGACGTGTCCCATCGCATCATCGCGCGGCTTGGAAAACCCGGCATCATCGCGCATGGCGTCGCACTGAAACCCGGCAAACCGCTTTGTCTTGCGGTCTGCGACGGCAAGCCGGTGGTGATCCTGCCGGGATTCCCGACCTCCGCGATGTTCACCTTTCACGACATGATCGTGCCGGTGCTGCGGCGGATGGCGGGACTGCCGCCGCGCTCCGATGCCAGGGTCATGGCAAAGGTCCCGGTGCGGATCGCCTCCGAACTCGGCCGCACCGAATTCGTCATGGTGTCGCTGGTGGAGGGCGATCGAAGCCTGATCGCCTATCCCTCCGGCAAGAGCTCCGGCGCGATCACGTCGTTCGCGCAGACTGACGGTTTTTTGAAGATCGATGCGCTCGCCGATCAGATGGCGGCCGGTTCCGATGCCGAGGTGACGCTGTTCACGCCGCATGTGCGGGTGCCCGATCTCGTCATCATCGGAAGCCACTGCACCGGGCTCGATCTTGTAGCTGCGCCGCTGGCGCGCGCCGGTTTCGTCGTGCGCTCGATCGCGGTCGGCAGCCTCGGTGGTCTCGCGGCGGCGCGGCGAGCCGAATGCGATTTCGCGCCGATCCATCTGTTTGACGAAGCGACCGAAAGCTACAACGTGCCGTTTCTGATGGCCGGTCTCGAACTGGTGCCGGGCTGGCGGCGGATGCAGGGCATCGTATTTCGTGTCGGCGATGCAAGGTTCGAGGGGTCGAATGTGGAAAGGGCGGTGCGCGCCGCGCTCGCCGACTCCGCCTGCATCATGGTCAACCGCAACCAGGGTGCAGGCACGCGCATCCTGATCGACCGGCTGCTCGGAGACGCGCGCCCGGAGGGCTACTGGAATCAGCCGCGCTCGCATAACGCGGTCGCAGCCGCTGTCGCGCAGCATCGCGCCGACTGGGGTGTGACCATCGCGCCGGTCGCGCATGCGTCGGGCCTGGGCTTCATTCCGCTCACCGAAGAGCATTATGATTTCGCGCTGGTCACCGCGCGCAAACAACGTCCCGCGGTGCAGGCGTTTTTGCGGGCTCTGACATCCGAGGAAAGTCGGGCCGCGCTGGCGCAGGCCGGCTTCAGGCCGGCTTAGCCGGCGTGCACCCTGGCGGACATCGATGGCAAGACCTTTATCAATTGCGATTATCGGCGCCGGCATGGGCGGGCTCGCTGCCGCGGCGGCCCTGAGGCGGGTGGGTATCGATGTCACGGTGTACGAGCAGGCTGCACAATTCATCAGGCTGGGCGCCGGAATTCAGATCGGCTGCAACGCCATGAAGGTTCTGCGAGGGCTGGGGCTCGAATCGCGATTGCGCGAACAGTCCTTCTACCCGCGCTCCTGGAACAACCGGGACTGGCGAACCGGCGAAATCAAATTCGACATGATTTTCGGTGAGAGCGCCGAAAAGAAATTTGGCGCGCCCTATTTGCTTGCCCATCGTGGAGACCTGCACGCCGCCCTGGCCAGCATAGTTCCTCACGAAGGCGTCAAGCTGAGCCACCGGCTGGTCGGACTGGAGGAGATCAACGGCGGCGTGCGATTGGCTTTTGCCAATGGCGCAATCGCGGTTGCGGATGCGGTCATCGGAGCGGACGGCGTTCATTCAGTGGTGAGGGATATATTGTTCGGCGCCTCGCCGGTGAATTTTACCGGGCGCATCGCATATCGGACCACCTATCCCGCCGCCCTGCTTGACCGGCAAACAATAGATGATTGCACCAAGTGGTGGGGAGAAGACCGCCACATCGTTATCTACTACGTCAAGCCGGACCGGAGCGAAATCTATTTTGTAACCAGCCAGCCGGAGCCGGACTTCAGGATCGAGTCCTGGTCGGCGAAAGGCGACGTCAAGGAATTGCGTTCGGCGTTCGAGGGTTTTGATCGTCAGGTCGAAAATGTCCTGGCCGCTTGCCCGGACGTGCACAAATGGGCAATCGTCGATCGCGATTCCCTTGCTCGCTGGGCGGACCGAAACGTGACCCTGCTCGGGGACGCCTGCCATCCGATGACGCCCTACATGGCGCAAGGCGCCGCCATGGCGATCGAAGACGCCGCCGTGCTTTCGCGTTGCCTCGAAGGCGTCGATCGTGACGGTGTCGCGAATGCGTTCCGTCGGTTTGAGGCGAGCCGAAAAGACCGAACCGCGCGTGTCCAGCAGACGTCGCGCACCAATACCTGGCTCAAGGAAAAAACAGATACCGACTGGGTTTATGTCTACGACGCCTGGACTGCTCCGCTGGCGGTGTAGATTCTCTAGACCGACGGTCCGCCGCCACATTTAACGAGCCACAGGCTGGTTTAAGCTGAGCAGCGTGATTCACCTTCGTCATTCCGGGGCGCGCGGAGCGCGAACCCGGAATCCATAACCCAACATCGGGAGCATGGATTCCGGGTCCGCGCCAAAGTGGCGCATCCCGGAATGACGAAGGGGGGCTTGGCTTCGCTGCCGCGCCCATCCCCATTCAAATGAATGCCATGCCGCCATTCAGGACAATTGTTTGGCCGGTCATGTAGTTGTTTCCGAGAACCAATAGCGCTGCTTGCGCCACCTCCTCGGGATGCCCGAGCCGGCCAAGCGGGATCCTGCTCGCCAGATCGGATCGGCCCCGCATCATGTCGGTTTCGATCAGCGAGGGAGCTACTGCATTGACCGTAATGCCTTCCTTGACCAGCCGCGCCGCATAGCCGCGCGTCAGCCCCTCCATGCCGGCCTTGGAGGCGTTGTAGTGGGCACCGATCGCGCCGGCGCCGCGCGCGGCGCCGGAAGAGATATTGACAATGCGGCCCCACTTCTTTGCGCGCATCGCCGGCAGCACGGCCTGCGTGCAGAGGAAGGCTGATTTGAGATTGACCGCGATCGTCGCGTCGAAATCGCTTTCGGTCAGGTCATCGATGCCACGGACGATCGCGATGCCCGCGTTGTTGACGAGAATGTCAATCGGACCCAGCGCCGAGGCCGCGTGATCAACCATCTTTGCGACGCTGGCGGCTTGCGATACGTCGGCGGCGACGGCAATCGCGCGGCCGCCCATGCCCTTGATTTTTCCAACAACCGTCTCCGCATCGTCGGCGCGTTCCCGGTAGTTGACCGCCACGGCGGCACCGGCTTCGGCGAGCGCGACGGCAATCGCGGCGCCGATGCCGCGGGAGGCACCCGTCACCAAGGCAATGTGGCCGGCTAGATCGAGCTCGATGGTCATGATCGATGTCCCTGTTGGTCGCGCGGTTGCGACGAATTAGCCTCCATCCAGCGATGCCAGCCGCTCCGCCTCCGCGATGTCATCGACGGTGTTGGCATTGAAGAACGGATCGAGCGGTTTTGTTGGCCATGTCACGGTGGCCAGCCTGTAACGCGCGGTCCAGCGGTCGATCTTCCGGATGTCTTCCACCACCAGCGCGTGGCGAAGTTCCTCGCGCAAGGCGACGCTCCACAATCCGATCACCGGATGCGACTGCCCGCCGGAAGCCGCGACCGCAAGCTGCGCGTTCTCTTCTGCGCGGGCGCGATGCAGACGCGCGAGGAGATCGCGCGGCAGGAACGGACAGTCCGCCGCCGCACTCAATACCCACAAAATCTCCGGCCTATTCGCCGCCACCCAGTCGAGCGCCGCCAAAATGCCCGCGAGCGGTCCGGGAAAATCCGCGACCGTATCTGATATCACCGGAAGTCCGAACGCCGCGAACCGCGCCGGATCGCCGTTGGCGTTGAGAATGAGCCCGTCGCATTGCGGCTTTAGCCGCGCGATCACGCGCTCAAGGATGGTGCGGCCGCCGATCCAGCGCATCGGCTTGTCGCCGCCGCCCATCCGCCGCGCCAGGCCGCCGGCCAGCAGCACGCCGGGAGTCGCCGGCGCGTCTCTTGACGTCGCCGGCGCGTCAGTCGTCACGCTCGGCGCCCTTGCGCTTGTGACGCGCGGATTCCTCCTCGACAAAGGCGAGGTTCTGGTCATAGACGATGCGCTCCTCGCCGGACAGCGCGATGAAGCGTTTTCCCCGTGTGCGCCCGACCAGCGTCAATCCGACCTGTCGCGCCAGATCGACGCCCCAGGCCGTAAAGCCCGAGCGCGAAACCAGGATCGGAATTCCCATCCGCACCGTCTTGATCACCATTTCGGAAGTCAGCCGTCCGGTGGTGTAGAGAATCTTGTCGGCGGGATCGACGCCGTGGCGGAACATCCAGCCCGCGATCTTGTCGACGGCGTTGTGGCGGCCGACGTCTTCGGTGTAGCAGACAGGCTGGCCTTCCTTGCACAGCACGCAGCCGTGGATCGCGCCGGCCTCGAGGTAGAGCGAGGGCATGGTGTTGATCGCGTGCGTCATCTGGTAGAGCCAGGAGGTGCGCAGCTCCGCTCTCGGCAACGCGACGCTCTCCACGGCTTCCAGCAGGTCGCCGAACGCCGTGCCCTGGGCGCAGCCCGAGGTCTGCGTGCGCTTCTTCAATTTCTGCTCGAAATTGGTGTGGTGCTCGGTGCGCACCACCACCACCTGCAGATCGTCGTCATATTCGACCTCGGTGACGACGTCGTCGTATTTCAGCATGTTCTGGTTGAGCAGATAGCCGAGCGCAAGATATTCCGGATAATCGCCGATCGTCATCATGGTGACGATCTCCTGCGCGTTCAGGTACAGCGTCAGCGGCCGCTCCACCGGGACATTGATCTCGACTGCCGCCCCGGTCTGGTCGGTCCCGGCGACGCGTTCGGTCAGCCGCGGATCCTGCGGGTTGGGGAGGATCAGAGGAACGGGCGCTTTATCGATCTTCATCATCTTCCGGGAGGCTAGCATGACATTGCCTGTTAGCCGATATAAAGCACCGCAGGACAAAACATAGCCCCGGTTCCCCCGGCGGCTCGGAGAATGAGATGAAAGTGATAGGCCTCGCGGGCTGGAGCGGCGCCGGCAAGACGACGCTGCTGGCGCGTGTCATCCCGCATCTGCTTGGCCAAGGCCTGCGTGTTTCCGTGATCAAGCACGCCCACCACAGTTTTGATGTCGACGTACCGGGCAAGGATTCCTGGGTGCACCGGCAGTCCGGCGCCGCCGAAGTTCTGGTGTCCTCCGGCAGGCGATGGGCCTTGATGCATGAGTTGCGCGGCACGCCCGAGTCGCGGCTGCCGGAACTGCTCAAGAAGATGTCGCCGGTCGATCTCGTGATCGTCGAAGGTTTCAAGTCCGAGCCGCATCGCAAGATCGAGGTGCATCGCGCCGCTAATGGCAAGCCGGTGCTATTTCCTGACGATCCCGGCATCGTCGGCATCGCGACCGACGCCGAGCTTAAAACCACGCTTCCCGTCGCCCATCTCGATGACATCCCAGCCATCGCCGCTATGATGCAGAAGGCCGCGCTATCGATCGAAGACGTGCTGGCGCGAAGCGTGACCGAAAGCTGAGAAGTCAAGATGGCGCAATTGTCCGACGATTGCTTTGCCTTTGGCGGACCGATGATGTCGGTCGATGAAGCCGTCGCAATCATCGCCGCGCGGGTGACGCCAGTCCGCGAGGTTGAGACCGTTTCGCTCGTTGAAGCAGATGGGCGCATTCTCGCAAGCGATATTTCTGCTCCGCTGCCGCTGCCGCCGTTCACCAATTCCGCCGTCGATGGCTATGCCGTGCGCAGCGGTGACCTGCCGCCGCAGGGCGAGCAAGCTTTTCCGGTGAGGGGACGCGTTCAGGCCGGCGCGCCGGCGCGGGAGCCGGCCAGGTCGGGCCATGCAGTGCGGATCTTCACCGGCGCGCCGATGCCGGAGGGCGCCGACACCGTGTTCATGCAGGAGGACGTGCGCCTCGATGAGAACAACTGGGTCATTCTTCCGGCGGGCCTGAAACCGGGCGCCAATGTGCGCCCTGCAGGCGAGGATATTCCCGCCGGTCATGCCGCGCTGAAAGCCGGCCAGCGCCTGCGGCCGCAGGATGTTGCGCTGACGGCCGCGTTCGGCCTGACCCAAGTCGCGGTGCGCAGGCGCATCCGCGTCGCGGTGTTCTCCACCGGCAACGAGCTGGTATCGCCCGGAGCGCCGCGCGCAGCCGCGCAATTGTTCGATTCCAACCGCTTCATGCTGATGGCGATGTTTTCCCGGCTGGGCTGCGAGGTCAGCGATCTCGGCATCTTGCGCGACGATCGCGCTTCGCTGGCTCGCGGGCTGAAGCAGGTCGCCGCTGCCCACGACCTGATCCTGACCACCGGCGGCGTTTCGACCGGCGAGGAGGACCACGTCAAGGCCGGTGTCGAAGACGTCGGCACGCTGGTGCTGTGGCGGATGGCGATCAAGCCGGGCCGTCCCGTCGCCATGGGCATTATCGGCGGCACGCCGTTCATCGGATTGCCGGGAAATCCGGTGGCGAGTTTTGTCACCTTTGTCCATGTGGTGCGGCCGACGGTTCTGGCGCTGGCGGGCGCTATGCAGCAGCCGCTCGTTCCGATGCCGGTCCGCGCCGCCTTTAGTTACAAGAAGAAGATCGCCCGCCGCGAATATTGGCGAAGACATCACGCAGGTTCAGCCCGGCCAGACCGTTGGATTCTTGTCATACGGGAGCCTGATCTAAGAGAAGTCGTAGGGTGGCAAAGCGAAGCGTGCCCACCTCTTCCGTTTCCTGCGTTGAAATGGTGGGCACAGCGCAAGCGCGCCTTTGCCCAGCCTACTGATTTTCGCGGGTATGACGGTTGTGGCTCACCGCAAGCGTCGATTGTGGCGATGTCCGTTGACGAGGTGAGTCGGGTTCGCCATGTATGGGCGCATGACCACGACCAAACTCGATCTTACCGGTCTCAAATGTCCGTTACCTGCATTGAAGACGCGCAAGGCGCTGAAGGCGCTCACACCGGGTGCCTTGTTGGAAGTGCACTGCACGGATCCGCTGTCGGTGATCGACATCCCGAACCTGATCCGGGAAACCGGCGATAAGGTCGAGATCACCGAACGCGCCGAGCGCCGGTTCGTGTTTCTGATCGAAAAGGCTGACGCCGGGGCGTGATGCCCGTCCAGCGGGGCTCCGGCTTCCCTGGGATTGGCGGCTTCAAATGGAAGCACTAACCCCGCCCTTGGATGCCGTGGGAACCGCCCCGGGGCGGGTCACTTTTTCCTTGGCATGTGGTATGCCACGGATTAGGATTACCTATGCCGGGCATTAGAAAATGAGATGTTTCAATGAGCCATGACGCGCAAAAAGTCCGCTCGTTCGAACATCCGGGCGAGGGACGAAAACGGGCCAAATCGACCTCCAAGGGCCGCCAGGTCGATCCGCAAGCCGCTGAAGAGATTGCTCTTTTGCTCGGCGACCGGTCGCGGCGGCGTGACCTCTTGATCGAGCATCTGAATCTCATCCAGGACGCCTGGAAGCAGATTTCGGCAGG
>WNGO01001041.1_pt1 | contig 18290 bp, 14 predicted proteins | sample 5400511 | NCBI WGS metagenome assembly WNGO01 (sample SAMN13153380, study PRJNA577476) | soil metagenome | isolation source: 20 cm soil or saprolite under Garry oak tree replicate 2 | place: USA:California | collected 2016-06-15 | reverse complement strand
CTTCTTCGACAACTACTGGGTCAACATCTCGATCCAGTCGCACTAAAGCCGTAGACCGGCGAGGGCGCTCGCACACGCGGGCGCCCTCCTCGATGGAGAGAGGGGCCAATTACGCCCCTCTCCCTTCATCCCTCTCCCCAGGGGAGAGGGGCGGTGCCACAAGTCTCGTTTGAGAGAGAATCAATAACGGGGGACCTGGGAAGTTGTTCACCCGCGGAACGCTGATCTATATCGCACAGCGACTTGTGCTGATCGTGCTCGCGGTGCTGGGCGTTTCCTCGCTGGTTTTCCTGGCCATCCACCGCCTGCCTGGCGACGCGCTGTTCAGCGAGCATATGCATGGCGACCAGTACCAGCAGACGCTGCATCACTATGGCCTCGACCGCCCATTGTGGGTCCAGTACGTGAGCTACCTGGCCGGGTTGTTGCACGGCGACCTCGGCGAGTCGCTCGTCAACCGCGGTGTGCCTATAGGCCCGATCGTGTTCCGCGAGATGTCCGTAAGCGCAGAGATCGGCTTGGTCGCCTTGCTGTTCACGGTGGGCATCGGGATGACGTTTGGCGTGATCGCGGCGATCCGCCAGAACTCGTGGCTCGATTACGTGTTGAGCACGACCTCGGTGATCGGATACAGCATGCCCAACTTCGTGATCGCGACCTTTCTCATTCTGGTGTTGACTACATACGCACCGCACGGGCCAAGGGTCTGTCTGAATTTGTGATCACCGTGCGACATGGTTTGCGCAACGCGCTCATTCCGGTGATCACGATCCTGGGTCCCCTTGTCATCGGCATCATCACCGGCGGCGTCGTGATCGAGAACATCTTCGGCATCCCCGGCCTGGGGAAGGAGTTCGCGACCAGCATCCTGAACCGCGACTACAACATCGTGATCGGCGTGTTCACGGGTTACGCGGCGCTGGTCGGCATTGCCAACCTGGGCGTGGACCTCCTGTACGTGGTGATCGACCCGAGGATCAGGTACTAATGGCCGCCACAGCCGCCGCCGTCGTCACCAGGCCCATCGCGCCGGAACAGGCGAGCCTGTGGAGCGATGCGTGGCGCCGGCTGCGCCGGAACCGGCTGGCGCTGCTCGGCGTCGTCTACCTGGGGCTCGTGGTGATCGTCGCGCTGGTCGCGATCGTGTACACGCCGTACCCGACATACCAGGTCGGGGTGGGCATCCCGTACACCGGACCGAGCCCGCAGCACTGGCTGGGAGTCGATTCGCTCGGAAGAGACACCTTCAGCCGGCTGATGGCCGGCGCGCAGATCTCGCTCATCGTGGGCATTGGCACGCAGATCCTGGTGCTCGCGGTGGGCGTCCCGATCGGCCTCGCGGCGGGCTATTTCCGGGGCGCGTTCGACCAGGTCGTCACCTTTCTTATCAACCTCTTCTACGGGATCCCCGACCTGCTGGTGGCGCTGATCCTCGTCTTTCTTCTCGGGCCGAGCCTGATCAACATCATCATCGCCATCGCCGTCACGCGCTGGATGGACATGGCACGGCTGGTGCGTGGTCAGACGTTGAGCCTGCGGGAGCGGGAGTTCATCGAGGCGGCGCGCGCGAGCGGGGCCAAGCCGATGAAGATCCTGTTCGGGCACATCCTGCCGAACGCCCTCGGTCCGATCATCGTCCAGGCGACGTTCGGCGTGCCGGCCGCCATCCTGTTCGAGGCCTTCCTGAGCTTCCTCGGACTCGGGGTTCCACCTCCGACTCCGACGTGGGGCGGTATGGCCGCCGAGGGCATCGTCACTCTCCGCATCGCGCCATGGATGACCATCGCGCCCTCGATTGCCCTTTCCCTGACGCTGATGGCCTTCAACTTCCTCGGCGATGGCTTGCGCGACGCGCTCGATCCTCGCGGACGGCGTTAGGAAATCGCGTTTGCCGTCACCGATCCTTCAAGTCAAAGATCTCCAGACTCAGTTTCTGACCCATGACGGCATCGTCAAGGCCGTCGACGGGGTGACATTCGACCTCTATCCGGGCGAGAGCCTTGGCATCGTCGGGGAATCAGGTAGCGGCAAGTCGATGACGGCGTTGTCGCTGCTCCGGCTGGTGCCGGATCCGGGCAAGGTGGTCGGCGGTCAGGTGTTGTTTCGCAACCAGGACCTGCTGCAGCTGAGCGACGAGGAGATCCGCGACATTCGCGGCCGCGACATCGCGATGATCTTCCAGGATCCCCAGAGCTCGCTCAACCCGGTCCTGCAGACCGGCTTTCAGATCGCCGAGGCGATGCTCGCGCACAAGAAGGCGACCAAGAAGCAGGCTCGCCAGCGCACGATCGAGCTTCTGAAGCGCGTGCGCATCCCCGCCGCGGAGAGCCGGGTCAAGGACTATCCGCACCAGCTGAGTGGAGGCATGCGCCAGCGCGCGATGATCGCCATGGGGCTGGCCAACGCCCCGTCGATCCTGATCGCGGACGAACCGACCACGGCCCTGGACGTGACGGTTCAGGCGCAGATCCTCGAGCTGCTCGGCGACCTCAACCAGGAGCTCGGGACGGCGATCGTGATGATCACCCACAACATGGGCGTGGTGGCAGGCCTCTGCACCCGCGTCCTCGTGATGTATGCGGGCCAGATCGTCGAGCAGGGCCCTGTCGACCAGATCTTCGAGAACCCGCAGCACCCCTACACATGGTCCCTGCTGAAGTCGATTCCGCGAGTCGACGCGCTTCGCCACGAACGCCTGCGTTCGATCGAAGGCATCGCGCCCGACCTGCTCCGGCCGCCCCAGGGATGCCGCTTCCATCCTCGCTGCCCGTTCCGCATCGACAAGTGCCTCACGGATCTGCCTCCGCTCGTCGAGGTCAAGCCAAACCAGCTCGCCTCCTGCTGGGTGACGATGGATCGCGCCAGGAAGGAGATGGGCGCGGACCACCTGTCCGACATCAGCCCCGGCGCCGCGTCCGGTCTGCAACCCGGCAAGATCATCCCGTGACGGTCCAGGCAGCGCGCGCGGACGCACCAGAGCCGCTCGGCGACCGGGCGCCGGTCCTGGTGCGCGTCGAGAACGTGGTGAAGCACTTTCCAGCCGGCCTTGGAGTGAGCGTGAAGGCGGTGGATGGGGTGAGCTTCGAGATCCGCCAGGGCGAGACGCTGGGCCTGGTCGGAGAGTCCGGATGCGGCAAGTCCACGCTGGGCCGCCTCGTCATGCAGCTGCTGCCGGTCACGTCGGGCAAAGTGTTTCTCGACGGCCTCGAGCTCACGGGCCTGCATGGCGAGAAGCTTCGCCAGCAGCGGCGTCAGATGCAGATCATCTTCCAGGACCCGTTTGCGTCCCTCGATCCCAGGATGACCGTCGGCGACATCATCGCCGAGCCGCTGGTGAACTTCGGCGTCATGCGCGGGCGCAAGCTGAGGGACCGCGTGCAGGAGCTGCTGCGCGTGGTCGGCCTCAACCCCAACTTCAACAACCGCTATCCGCACGAGTTCTCGGGCGGCCAGCGCCAGCGTATCGGGGTCGCGCGCGCCCTGGCTCTCAATCCCAAGCTCATCGTTTGCGACGAGGCGATCTCGGCTCTCGACGTCTCGATCCAGGCCCAGATCGTGAACCTGCTCGAGGACCTGCAGCGAGAGTTCAACCTGACCTACCTGTTCATCGCGCACGACCTGTCGGTGGTGCGGCACATCAGCGACCGCGTGATGGTCATGTACCTCGGCAAGATCATCGAGATCGCGAACAGCACGGAGACGTACGCCGCCCCGAAGCACCCCTACACGAAGGCGCTCCTTTCCGCGATCCCGCTGCCCGACCCGAAGCTGCAGCGGGGACGGCGCCTGGTCGAGCTTTCCGGAGAGATCCCTTCGCCGATCAACCCGCCGTCAGGGTGCCGCTTCCACACGCGCTGTCCGATCGCGCGCGTGCCGACGCCGTGCGCCGAGGTCGAACCGCCGCTCGAGGAAAAGCTGCGCGGGCACTACGCCGCTTGTCATTTTTCCGAGGACGTGTAGGGCAACTTACGCCCCTCGCCCCGGCCCTCTCCCCGAGGGGGAGAGGGTGTTAGTGCCGCACTATTCGGATTCCGGTCCATGAGTTGTCGTACAGCGCGTTGCCCCCTGCGCCTTTGACGTAGGCATGGACCAGGTACTGCTGGACGCCGTAGAGCAGGCCCGCGAACACCGAGTCGTTGACGAGAAGGAAGCCCGCCACCTTGTAGGCGGACGTCCCGGCACCAGGCGCGGCAGCGTCAGCGCCGGCGACCACCTTGTCCAGGTTTGGATTCGAGTAGCACGACCCCGAGGAGATCGCGCCGGTCACAAAGAGGTAGTCGAACCAATCCTGCGGGTGGTCGTAGTCTGCCGCCCAGCTCTGGCGGAACATCGCGTATGAGCAAGCGCCGTTGCGCTGGTCGAAGAACGTCTTGCGATCCATCTCGACGCAGCGCACGTCGACGCCGAGGTTCTTCTTCCACTGCGCGATCAGGTTCGCGCACACCGCCTTGTTGAAGGCGTTCGCGTCGTATGTGTAAGCAAGTCCCTTCACTTTGGTCCCGGTCGGATCCCACTTCTGGTACTCGGCCTTCGCCGCCGTGGCGTCGAATTTGACGTTGTGGTCAGAGCCGTCGCCGAGGTAGCCGTCGAGCCCCTTGCTGACCGCGCCGCCCGTCGCCTCCGTGCAGGTGGTGCCCTGATTGCACACCGCATCGACCAACGCCTTGCGGTCGATCGCCTCGCTGAACGCGTGCCGCCCGGCACGCCCTTCTTCGATTCCCGCGAAGGGACCTGATCTCAGGTTGAAGCCGACCCAGAACGTGGTGCCCAGGGGAGCCAGCGCGAGCTGGCCCTTGAGCTTGGCATCGCTGGTGTAGCGGGTTGCGGCCGCGGGCGCCAGGCCCTGGCGGCCATAGCCGATCAAGCTGAAAACTCCGGACTCGTACTGCGTGACCTGCGCCGCGGTGTCGGCAAGCACCTCGACGTGGACCCGCGTGAGCGCGCCGGTCTTGCCTCCGTACCAACCAAGGACAGGCTCGAAATCCATCGCCTGCCCTGGAGTGCGCGCCGTCAACCGAAACGGCCCGCTGCCGACGAGGGTCTCGGGTTTGGTGAACCACAGATCCTCGCCCGCCGCCGCGATCACCTTCTGGTCGACGACCCAGAACGGCCACAGGCCTGTCTCGGTGAGAAAGTAGCTCGCACGCTTGGTCAGCGTGACCGTGAGAGTGGTGTCGTCGGTCTTGCTCAGCCCGCTCAGCTCCCGGCTCTTGCCGGACGCGACGGCGGGATATCCGGCGATGACCGCGAACAGCCCCGCGTAGTCACCCTGCCTCGCCGCGGCTCGATTCCAGCTGTAGACGAAGTCGCCGGCCGTGATCGGATCTCCGTTGGAGAACTTCGCGCCGGCTCGGATCCGAAACGTGTAGGTGAGGCCGTCCGCGGACACGGTGGGCTGGCCGACCGCGAGGTCGGGAACCTCGTGCAGCCGGTCGTCAAATCTGTACAGTCCCGAAAAGACGTTGCGCAGGACGTCGACGTCGGCCGCGGAAGAGATCAGCGCCGGGTCGAAATCGGCGACGTCCTGGGCAATCGGAAAGCTGAGCGTCTGGTCAGCTGCGAGCGGCTCGGGCGAGGGTGCCGGGTTGCTGTTCGGGTTGCAGGCGATGAACGCGATCACGACCGCGATCAGCCAGGCCCGCGCGCGCATCTGGGGAAGGCTAACCGGTGCCGGGTGACGTGCGGGCAGCCCGTTTCGCTAAGCCCGATGCGTCCGTTTTGCGGCACCACGTGCGACTCACGAGCCAGGGATACGTCCCGGTTGCGCAAAACGGACGCCTCGAAGACGCCCTGGATTCCTGCGAAACTTGATCCCGACCACCAGACATCCGAGCCTCTCGATCCAGCCGGCGTAGCTCAGCTTGGTTAGAGCAGCGGTCTTTTAAACCGATGGTCCAGGGTTCGAATCCCTGCGCCGGCACCAAGTGTTTGTACAAGTTCGGCTGACAGGTCTCAAAAGGCCTTCGGCTGATGCGTCACACACTGTCGGTTGATGCGTCACCCCTACTTCGGCTGATTTGTCACGGTCCGCGCATGAGGGAGATGAACGTGACTGAGCAGAGGTACAAGCAACCACATCCTGAGGCGAGTAGGTGCCGCTGGGTTAGCCTTGGTCGAAACGTGGGTGACCGTGGCTCTGGTGTGACTAGCTTCCGCCCTACGGTAACTACGGTGGGCGGCCTGGACCGTGAACGCGCTCGGAGAGCGCTTCTCATCGGGGTACCGTTCGCGGTCCTCCTTGTTGTACTTAGCCGTTTAGCAACGTCCTCATGGGAGCTGCCAATCGGTTTGCTGCTCATCGCGATTCTGGGGGCAGCAATAGTCGGATGGATCTGGCTCTATCTCACTAACTCCTCGATTACTTTGACCCCGGAGCACCTTCTGATCACAGACTGGCGTAATTCCAGGACCGTTATCGCCCGAGGTGATGTTTCGAGATTGATCCGGATCGGAGTCAGGCCATTCGAAGGGCCACCCAGGCCGGCTGTAATCGCAGTAGACGCTGTAAACCGCAGTCTGTTTGCCTTGGGTGGTGCATACGATGCGGCTGCCATTGCAAGGGCTCTATCGGTGTCGTTAATCGGTAGCTTTGACGATGTGATGTCTCACGATCAGGTCAATAGGAAATATCCCGGTGCCGCTCGAAGTCCAGTCGCCAATCCGCAGCGGGTATTGATGTTTTCTGTGGTAGGTACGGTAGTCATAGGCGGGATCGCCTTTATCGTGTGGGCGGCCCTGCGTTCGTGAGTGGCTTGGGGCCCGTCGGTCACCCGGCAATGGAGACGTAAGCCCGGTACGCCCAGCTCGAGGAGGTCACCGATGAGCCATTTCAGCGAGAAAGAGACCGAGTACCTTCGTGGGCAACGGCTGGGCCGGCTTGCAACGATCGGGAGCGATGGCGCGCCGCATGTCGTCCCGGTGGGCTTTCGCCTCGGCGCTGACGGCGAGGCGATCGAGGTTGGAGGTCATGGCATGGGCGCCTCAAAGAAATGGCGCGATCTTCAGACCAACCCGCGAATCGCTCTGGTGGTCGACGATCTGCAGAGCGTCAATCCCTGGACTCCGCGCGGAATCGAGGTCCGTGGGCGAGCCGAACTGCACTCAGAGGGCGGGGAGAAATTCGGCCCTGGCTGGGATGCCGCCTGGATCCGCATCGTGCCGACGCGGATCGTCAGTTGGGGCATCGAGGGTCCTGCTTTCTCGGCAGGTAGTCGAAGCGCCCGCTCAGTTGGAGGGCTTTCGTCGTGAAGCAGCGCTCGGCTTGTTTAGGAACTCGGTCGCGATTGGCGGGCTGCTGTGGCCTCGAACCCCTAACTCCGCGTTAAGGCAGTCGCGCGACGGTGCGAGGTGGGGATAGGGCCTCTCCGTTTCGCGTTCGCGGGCCGCTGGACCGTCGCGAATATGTGCCTGTTCGACCACACTGTCAAGCGAGGCGTCTTCAGGCGTCGGGCTGAGTTTCGAGTGCTTTCGCGAGCAGCGCTCGAAGCTTGCGGGCGCGAGCCGGATTGAGGCTCACCGCCCAGGCGACCCGCCGGGCGATGTGATGATCAAGCTCCGGTAGTCCCCCGAGGTTGCCTCGGAGAGATCGCCGCCGAAGCGACGACCGACTCGGAACCCGCTGCATCGCGACAGGGTACAGGCGGTCTAGCCGCTCCAGAGCTTTTGGCTGCTCAGCCCGGCGCGCCGGATCGCCGATGCGTCGATCTCGACTGTCGTCAATGCAATTCCGGCTGCCGGCCACTGGACCGTGATCGTGATGGGTCCATCCGGCGGAAGCGGCCAGCACCAGTAGGTCTGGTCGTAGCGCTTGCCTCCGCCTCCACCGCGCTGAGGCTGCACGAGAGGACCGCTCGGCTGCGGCAGCTCGCGACCTTCGTAGAACGCCTCGTAGTAGCTGCTCATGGCCTCAGTGCCCGAGCTGGCGTGCAGACCATGGGGGTATTCGATCCCGACCTCCAGCTCACGGCCGGGCACCGGCGGGAGGCCGAATCCCAGTACCTCACGCCCGATGTCGTCATGCGACCGATACGAGATCGTGAACTCGAACCCGCTCGAGTACGCGACGCAGTCGACGAGCGTCACCGCGAAACGCTCCTCCGATATGAGCACTAAACGCGTGCCAACCGCTACCCCGAGCTCGTCATCGGGAGGCAGCCATGCCGGCCGCCGCAGCTTGGACAGGTCGGGCGGCGGCCCGGGTCGACCCCAACGATAGGCGATGCCACCGGACCAGGCATCGCCCCGGCGCCAGCCCAGACCGACGAGGGTGGCCCTCCAGGCCGAACGCCACGACCACCACAGGCGAGACAGCCGATCCACACGAGGCATTGTTGCCCGGCCGGCAAGAAAATCTGAAAATCGCCGTCGTGCCGCGCAGGAAATTCCCAGCCCTCACGTCAATTTGGTCAAGTGAAGAATTCGTTCCGGGGAAGTGTCAGTCGGGGTTCGCTTGCGGCGGCGTTCGCCGCGGCGCTCGCGCTCGCCGTCGCGCTGCCCGCGCAGGCGACGACCGACACCCTCGACCAGTCGCAGACGCTCACCTTTGGCCTGCAGCGCCAGATCCCTTTGCTGGCCCAGACCTTCACCGCCGGCATGAGCGGGCAGCTGGACCGACTTTCACTTGCCGCCGACATCAGTGGGTTTGCCATCATCCGCGTGAGCATCCGGACCGTCACCTCGACCGGCTCACCAAGCGGTACGACGCTGGGCAGCCCGACGGCGTTCGCCGGCAGTTTTGTCTGCTGCCGCCAGTTTCACGACTTCGTCCTCAACCCGACGATCTCGATCACATCAGGCACCCAGTACGCCATCGTCGTGGAGACGGTCTCGGGCGTCCTTACCTGGTACAACAGCTCGAGCCTCAACTCGTATGCAGGTGGCCGGCTGTACGTCGGCTCGACCTGGCTGACCGGCAGCCAGTGGGGCGAGGACTTCGCGTTCAAGACCTGGGTCGCCGCAAACACCAACTCCGCTCCCGCATTGGCGGCAGCCACCGCCGCCGTCAGCGTCGGCGAGGGAACCGCCCCCACCAACACGGGAACCTTCTCTGATCCCGATGGCGACACAGTCGCCCTCTCGGCCTCTACCGGCACCGTGACCAAGACAGGCGCCGGCACGTGGTCGTGGACCAAGCTCGCCTCCGACGAAACACCCGCCCAGACGGTGACCGTCACCGCCGATGACGGCCACGGGCACACGGCGACAGCGTCGTTCACGGTGACCGTGAACGCGGTTGCGCCGGTGGCTCGGATCGTGACCGACCCCGCCACCATTCCGGAGGGGACCTCCGAACCTTTTACCGGCGCCGCCACAACCTCCTTCGCCGGCGACAGCAACGGCCTTGCCTACTCATGGCGCGTGACCAAGAACGGCGCCGCCTACGCCAGCGGCGCGAGCACCGCGTTCGCCTTCACGCCTGACGACGAAGGCACATACGTCGTGACCTTCCAGGCCACCGACGACGGCGCTATGTCAGGCAGCGACTCGATGACGATCATCGGGACTAACGTCACGCCGACGGCGCACGTCAGCGTCGCGCAGTCTCTGGTGACCGTCCCGCAGCAATCGATCGCGTTCAGCGGGAGCTTCACCGATCCAGGGGTGCTCGACACCCACCGCGTGACGTGGAACTTCGGCGATGGGGCGAGCAGCACGACAAACTATGGCCCAGGCGGCTCGGCCACACTGTCGGCGTCGCACTCATATGCCGCCGCGGGAACCTACACCTTGAGGCTCACTGTGACCGACGACGACGGCGGCGCCGGTCAGGCCACCGCGACCGTCACGGTGCAAACCACCCAGGCTGCCCTGAGCAGGATCGCCGGAGCGGTGAACGCCCTCAACTCCCTGAACGCCGGGCAGAAGAACAGCCTGGTCGCCAAGCTGAACGCGGCGTCCGCGTCGGCCGCGCGTGGCGACAACAAGGCCTGCAACAACCAGCTGAACGCCTTCCTGAACGAGTTCCAGGCTGACGTCAAGACCGCTAAGGTCTCGGACCTACAGGCGGGTCCGATCTCCAGCGCCGTCTATTCGGTCAAGGGTTCGCTCGGCAGCTACAACCGATTCCTGGAGTGGTGGCCTCTAGCGGAATAGACTGCGCGACACCCTAGTGTCGACAGCAAGCACCGCCCTACCCGCCGCCGATCTTCTCCCGGTCAGCCCTGGCGCTAACTTCCCCTACCGCCTGGTCCGGCTGATCGGGATACCGCTGCTCCGGCTCTGCTTCCGATTCGATGTGACCGGTCGAGAGAACATTCCGCGCTCCGGGCACTACGTCGTGATCGCCAACCACCTGAACTGGCTGGACGAGTTCGCCCTCCTCATGCTCTTTCCCGTCGAGCCGCGGCTCCACTTTCTCGCCGACCCGACCATGCTGGTGACCCGGAAGTTCCAGTGGTGGCTGGTCCGCACGACGGGAGGTTACGTACCCGTGGTCAGGGAGAGGCATGGCGACCGCGCGCTCTTTCGCCACGTCGATCGATGTCTCGAGATGGGCGGCGCCGTCGCGATCTTTCCGGAGGCCAACTACGGGCCCACGGAGGGCGAGCTGCTGCCATTCCACAAAGGTTTTGCCCACTTTGCGATCAAGGCGGGTGTGCCCGTGATCCCGGTGGCGCTGTCGGGGACCAAGGACCTCTGGTTGCGTAAGCCGATCCGGGTCGTCATCGGAAAATCCCTGTCCACCAAGGGGGCGGACCCCGTCGCCCTGACCGATCTAGCCTTTGAGACGGTGAAAGCGATGCTTCCGGCCTACGTCGAGCCGCCCGGCCGGAAACTCCTAAGGAATAGGCTGACGCACCTGTTCTAACCATGGTGCTGTCCCGCGTCCTCTCGCCAGTCCTGGTCGGCCGCGACTCCGAGCTGTCGACGCTCGAAGATGCGCTGCTTGCCTCCCTGCGCGGCGACGGCGGCGTCGTGATCGTGGGGGGCGAGGCCGGGATGGGGAAGACCCGCCTCGTCAACACGCTCGCGACGCGCGCGAGGCGCCTGGGCTGCGTGGTGGTAGCCGGCGGCTGCACGGAAGCCGAGCTGTCGCTGCCCTATCTGCCCTTCCTGGAAGCGATCGGCAACTACCTCGCGAAAACCGACGCCACGGAGCTCGCGCGGCGCCTTGGTCCCGCCGCGGACGAGCTCGCCCAGCTCTTTCCACAGCTTGGCCGGCCGTCGGCGGGGGCGACTGAAGCGGCCCAGGCCAAGATGCGCCTCTTCGAATCCATCCTGATGCTGCTGCGTGACGCGGCGAGCCAGCGCGCGCTCCTGCTCATCCTCGAAGACCTGCAGTGGGCAGACCCGTCAACCCGCGAGCTCCTCGATTACGCGACCCGGCGCCTCCGTTCGACGAACGTGCTGATCGTCGCCACGTATCGAACGGATGAGATGCACCGAAAGCATGCGCTGCTGCCGACCATCCAGGGCTGGCGTCGCAGCGGTCAGGTGGAGCTTGTCGAGCTGAACCCGCTGACCGCCAGACAGGTAGCCGACATGGTGTGCGCGATCTTCGATGAGAAGTCGGTCACGGATGACTTCCGCGATTTTCTCCACGAGCGCAGCGAAGGCAATCCTTTCGTTCTCGAGGAGATGCTGCGGGACGCCATAGACCGCGGCGACGTCTTCCTCACCGAGACGGGATGGGACCGCAAGTCCCTGGCCGAGATTCGCATTCCGCCCAACGTCCGGGACACGATCCTGCAGCGGCTCGAGCGCCTGTCGCGGGAAGACGTCCCCGTGCTCTCCGCGGCTTCCGTATTCGGCCGCTCGTTCGATCTGCCGTCGCTTGCGGCGGTCGCTCAGGTCGATGAGGCCGCCGCGCTCGCCGCGCTGGAAGCCAGCGTGAATGCGCAGCTGATCGAAGAGGAGGACCGTGTCTCCGGAAGATATCGATTCAGGCATGCGTTGACCCGCGAGGCCATCTACGAAGACCTGGTGGTGCCGCGGCGGCGACAGATTCACTCGCGCGTCGCGGACGTCCTCAAATCTCGGCGCGACCGGGCGCCGGTCGAGCTCGCCAACCATCTCTTCCTGGCAGGACGCAACGACGAGGCCGTAGCGATGTGCATGGCAGCCGCCCAGGACGCCATCCAGGCGCGTGCCTACCGCGACGCAGCCGAACTGCTGGAGCGCGCGGCGCCCTTTGTCGCCGACCCTGTCCAGCGCGCCGAGATGCAGTGCCAGGCCGCCGACTCCTACTGGAATAACAACGATTCGCCTACTGCCAAGCGCCTCCTCGAGCACGCGATTCCGGAGCTGGAGGAGGCGGGCCGCGCCGCCGTCGCCGCCCACTACCGCGTGCTGCTCGGACGGTGCTGGTGGGAGTTGCTCGGGACGGCTCGAGCACGCGAGGAGTTCGAGAAGGCGCGCGCAGTGCTCGAACCACTCGGCCCGAGCGAGGCGCTGTCAGTCGCCTACATACGTCTTTCGGGCCTCGCGTCCTTCAATGAGGATCCACAACAAGGGCTGGCGTTCGCCATCAGGGCCCATGAGGTCGCCGCGGGCGCGGGGGCGGCGGGAGCGAAGGCGTGGTCGTTGAATTTCATGGCCATCTCCGAGATGCAGCTGGGCCGAATCGACCAGGGCTTCGCCCATCTGGACGAAAGCTATCGCTCGGCTGTCGCCGCCCAAGCAGGCTTCCCGGTGGGGAATGCCGTGTACAACGCAGCATGGCTTTGCATCCATCTGGCCCGCGGTCGCGAGCTCGCGATGTGGATGGACCGGCTGCAGTCGGCGTTTCCCACGGGCACCGAACCGTGGCTGCCCTACATCCGCGGATTGGCCGCGCTCCACCGGGGGCAGCTCGTGGAGGCTCTGCATCACGCAACCGCCTCCGTGCAGCGCTCCAAGGACTCTGGTCACCAAAAGATGATGTGGCGATCGGACGTGCTCAGGGCGTTCGTCCTGGCCGAATGCCTTCGCGGTGAGGAAGCCGTGGCCCAGATGCCACCAGTGTCCAGGCGCAGCGACGCCCAGGACATGATCTACGACGCCATGCCGAGGGTAAGGTGCCGCCTCGCGGTGGGTGACCTCGCCGCCGCGGACGCCGAGGCGCGAGCCATTCCGCCTCTGGTTTGCGGCATCGGGTCGCCTGCCGACGCGGCGGCGGAAGGGAGCTCCGACCCATCCTGGCTGCGTTCGTTTATGGACAGCCTGCCGACCCAGGGCGAGGCGCTCGCCCTGCCCAGAATGGCCGCGGCGCGCGGCCGCCTGGCCCTCGCCGAGGGCCGCTTCGAGGACAGCAGGCGGGAGCTGGCGCGCGCGGTGACGGCCTTCGAGTCAGGCGGCTTCCTGCTCGAGGCGTGGCACGTCGGCGCAGCCCTGGCCGAGGCGGAGTTCGGATGCGGCGATCCGGACGCGGCGAAAAATAGGTTGGAGCAAATCGCACGGATGGCAGATGCCGCATCTGCCGCACTTGCCGCACGAATCGCTCGGCAAGCGGCAACTCGACTTGGCTTCCAGATCAGCGAGGCGCCCGAGGTGGCGGCAGAGCCGGCGCCGTCGACCCGCATCACGCCCGGTGAGCGGATGGTCTCGGTCCTGTTCGCGGACGTCCGCGGTTACTCTCGGCTCTCCGGTCAGACCCCGCCCGCGGAGCTGGCCGACCGGATGTCCACCCTGCAGCGATGGGCGACCCAGGAGGTCGAGCGCCGCAAAGGGATCGTCGACAAGTTCGCGGGCGACGCCGTGATGGCCACCTTCAATGTCTCCGGGCAGAGCGTCGACCACACCCTCCAGGCACTGCGGGCGGCCGTGGCGATCATCGACAAGTCAGGACTCGCGGGACTGCCGGTGGGGGCCGGCGTGGCGGTTGGTCCGGCGGTGGTCGGCAACCTGGCCGAGTCCGCCAACCTGAGCGTGCTCGGCGAGGTCACCAACCTCGCTTCGCGTCTGCAGGCGGCGGCCGAGGCGGGCGAGGTGATGCTCGCCGAGGAGGTTTACCGGCGCGTCAAGGACTGGCTGGACGCTCAGCAAATTCAGGCGGAGCGCGTGGGTCTCCAGCTGAAGGGGTTTGAGGGACCGGTTTACGCCTACCGGGTGACGACCGGGACGGTCGCGCCCGCCACCGCCTAGGACGTTTCGGTACCCGGGCGTATGGCTACGGAAGGTTGCCGGCCGTGTGGTAAGGTGGCTCCTTCCCAAAGTCCCTGAGCGAGTCTTCTCCACGTCGTCGCTCCGAGCTCAGGCCTGAAACCGTCCCAGGGGTAGGGCGAGTCCAAGGAAGGAGCGAGTTAGGGGTTTGCTGCCGCTGTTCCGTGCGGTTCTCGTGTGGGTTGCGATCCTCGTCACGGTGATCCTGCCGCGCCTGGATCCACCCGCGCAGCATTCGGTGGCGGTTGCCGTGACGCAGCTGAGCGCGTTCGACCGCAACTCCGTGATGCAGCAGTCGAAGAACCAGCGTGTGCAGGCCGCTCAGATGGCGCAGGTGCAGTCCTGGTCGCTGGAGCTGAAGCAGGGTCTGGCCGAGTACCAGGCGCGGCAGGCGGCCCTGGCGGCGGCCCAGGCCGTGGCCGCCGCGATCGCGGCCCGCAGCAACCACCCGGCTCCCCCTCCAGAGATCGCCAAGGACATCACGGACGCGTTCAGCCCGCTGGGACCGGCCGCGGTGCAATGGGCCATGAACGTCGCGTGGTGCGAGTCGCGCTATCACCCGAATTCGGTCAACACCGACAGCGGGGCGTCAGGCCTGTTCCAGTTCCTGCCCAGCACATGGGGCGGCACGCCCTACGCCAAGCAGTCGCCGTTCGACCCGCGGGCCAACGCGTTCGCGGCGGCGTGGCTCTATTCCCACTACGGCCCCGGCCGCTGGGTGTGCCAAGGCTGATCGGGCGATACCCCGGATAGTCCGGACTGTCCGAGGTTTTGCCGCGGACGTAAGCCCCGTTAGTCCGGACTATCCGGCTACTCGGCGATGACCATCCGGCTACTCGGCGATGACGGAGATCGCCAGCTCGTAGATCGCTTGCGGCTTGTTCGCGCCCTTGAGCAGCATCGGCTCGTAATCGGACACCTGGAACCCCGCCGGCACCCGCAAGCGCGTCGTCTCCGACATCAACACTCGCGCCGGCCTGACCTTGGACAGGTAGGCGCTGTTGTTGACCGGCACACCGATCAGGGTGAACTCCATCCGGTCGTCAGAGCCCACATGTCCGGCCACGACCTCTCCCGTGTCCAGGCCCATGCCGACCGCGATCGTGGGTTTCCCGGAGTCGATCAGCTCACGGTTGAAGCGGTCGATCTCCCGGACCATGGCCAGGGCGGCGTTGAGGGCGCGCTCCGCGTGGTCGTCCATCGGGTTCGGCGCGCCAAAGACCACGAGCATCCCGTCGCCCTGGAACTTGTCGATGTTGCCGCCGTGGTCGAGGACGACCCGGATCATGCGCTGAAAGTACGCGTTGAGGAACCGGACGAGCTCCTCGGCGTCCATGCTCTGGGTCAGGGTCGAGAAGCCCGCGATGTCCGAGTTCAGCATCGTGACCTCGCGCCGCTCTCCCGGCAGAAACCGCAAGGTGCGTCCCGAGCGCGTCAGCACGTAATCGGTGACCTGCTTGTTGACGTGGGCCTCGAACACCTGGCGCAGGAACTCCGACTGCTCGTACTGGCGGGCGTTGTCGATCGCGATCGCCGCCAGGTCGGAGATGGCCTGGAGGAATTCCTTGTCCTTCTCCTCGAAGATGGCGGCGCGGAACGGGCTGTCGACGTAGACCGCGCCGATGACCTTTCCCTTGGTGACGAGGGGCACCGCGATGATCGAGCGCAGGTTCTGCATGATCACCGACTGCTGGCCCTTGAAACGGTCGTCCAGGCTCGCGTCGGTCGAGACGACCGCCTGCCCCGTCCTCACAACATGCTCGATGACCGTCTTCGAGCCGAGGAACTGGCGGGCCTTCTCTTCGTCGGCCTCGCCGCTCGACATCGGGACCGACATGATGTTTGTGACCGGGTCGACGAGCACGATGAAGCCTCGGGCGGCCTTCATCAGGGTGATGACGCGATCCATGACTTTGCGCAGCACGACGTCGAGCTCGAGCGATGAGCTGAGGTCCCGCGCAAGCTCATAGAGCAGGTGGTCACGCATGCCAAGATCAACTTCGCGCGTCAAGGGCACGACGAGTCTAACGATGGGTCTGGCGATTTCCGTCTCCCTAAGGCGAGAGGGGCGGAGGAAGCTTCAGCAAAGCCTCAGTAAACTCGATACTCCCGTGGTTGCCGAGTCTTCCCAAGCCCAGATCGACAGCCTCCTCGCGCGCCTGAACCCGCCCCAGCGAGAGGCCGTGACCCACGGTGACGGGCCGCTCCTGATCTTCGCCGGGGCGGGCAGCGGAAAGACCCGCGTCCTCACCGCCCGCATCGCCTACCTGATCGCCTCGCACCGCGTCTGGCCGGACCGCCTGCTTGCGGTCACGTTCACCAACAAGGCGGCGCGCGAGATGCGGACCCGGGTCGAGACATTGGTTGGCGAACCGGCAGGCAAGATGTGGGTGGGGACCTTCCACTCGACCGCCGTGAAGATTCTTCGGCGCGAGGCGCAGCGGATCGGCATCACGCCGAGCTTCGTCATCTTCGACGACGATGACACCAGGGCGGCGCTGCGGCGCGTGATGGACGAGCTCCGTCTTGACCCGAAGCGCTACCCGATCGGTGCCCTCAGCAACGCCATCTCACAGGCGAAAAGCGAGCTGAAGAGACCCGAGGACATTCCCAACCGCAGCTACGCAGACGAGATCCTGCGCCGCGTCTACGAGACCTATCAGGAGGTGCTGCGGCGGTCCGGCGGCCTCGACTTCGACGACTTGATCATGAAGCTCGTCGAGCTTTACCAGGCAGACGCCGAGGCGCTGGCCAAGTGGCGCGACCGCTTTCGCCATGTCCTTGTCGACGAGTACCAGGACACCAACCGGGCGCAGTACGTGCTGGTGAACCTGCTCGCCTCGGAGCATCGCAATGTGGCGGTGGTCGGAGACGACGACCAGTCGATCTACCGCTTCCGCGGCGCCGATATCCGCAACATCCTCGACTTCCGCAAGGACTATCCGGACGCTCAAGTGGTGCACCTCGAGCAGAACTACCGCTCGAGCCAGGCCATCCTCGACGCCGCTTACAGCGTGATTCGGAGCAACCCGGAGCGCGCCGAAAAGCGCCTGTGGACCGACCGGGCAGGCGGTGAGAAGGTCATCGCCACCCAGGCTTACAACGAGGTCGAGGAAGCGGAGTTCGTCGCCGATGAGGTCGAGCGCCTGCGCAAGGTGGAGAAGCGCGGCTACTCGGATTTCGCGGTGCTCTATCGCACCAACGCTCAGTCACGCGCCTTCGAAGACGTGCTCGCCCGGCGCCGTATCCCGTACCGCCTCGTCGGCGGCATCCGGTTCTGGGAACGCCGGGAGGTCAAAGACGTCGTCGCCTACATGCGCTTCTGCTTCAACCCGCAAGACGCCCTGAGCTTCGGGCGCATCGTCTCGGTGCCCTCGCGGAAGATCGGCAACGTGACCGTCGAGGCGCTCAACGCCTACGCGCGTGAAGCGGAAGCCAACCTCCTCGCGATCCTCGCCGACCCCGCCCGGGTGCCGGGAGTGCCGAAGACAGCCGTGGCCCCGCTGCTTGGGTTCCGCGCCCAGATCGAGTCGGTCCGCTCGACGATGGGCGTGCTTCGGCCGAGCGAGCTCATAGATCACGTGATCGAGGTGATGGGCTTGCAGGCTCATTACCTCGACGGCACGCCGCAGGGCGAAGCGCGAATGGAAAATCTCAACGAGCTGCGCGGCCTCGCCGAGAGCTTCGACGACCGCGAGCCGGCGCAGGGCCTCGAGGACTTCCTCGCCGAGGTCGCTCTCGTTTCCGACGTCGACGCCTACGACGAGAACGGCGAAGGTGTGACGCTGATCACGCTGCACATGGTCAAAGGCCTCGAGTTCCCGGTCGTGTTCATGGTGGGCATGGAGGAAGGCCTCCTGCCTCACCAACGCGCCCTGGACGAGCGCGAGGAGAATCCGTCGCTGGTCGGCGCCTCGACCGAGATGGCCGAGGAGCGCCGGCTCGCCTACGTCGGAATGACGCGCGCGAAAGACCGCCTGTACCTGAGCTGCGCTTTTCGACGTCATCTCTATGGGCGTTCCCAGCCGGCGTTCCCGAGCAGGTTCCTCACCGATATCCCCCAGTCGATGCTCGCGGCGCCCCGCGGAAGCGCCCCGGTCGCCCCGCCGCGCCAGGGGTACAAGGAGCGCTATCTGGAACGCCAGGTCGAGGCCGCGCCCGCGCCGCCTCCGGTGCAGCGGTTCTCGAGCGGCGATCGCGTGACCCACCCG
>WNGO01003055.1_pt1 | contig 18299 bp, 24 predicted proteins | sample 5400511 | NCBI WGS metagenome assembly WNGO01 (sample SAMN13153380, study PRJNA577476) | soil metagenome | isolation source: 20 cm soil or saprolite under Garry oak tree replicate 2 | place: USA:California | collected 2016-06-15 | reverse complement strand
AGCTGACAGCTTATGAAAACCTCTGGCATCAGGGACACCTCTACGGCCTGAAAGGATCGGCGCTGAAAAAGCGCGTGGAAGAGATCCTGACCCGGGTCGGCCTCTCGGATCGCGCGAAAGAGCGCGTCGAAACATTCTCTGGTGGCATGCAGCGCCGCATCGAGTTGGCGAAAGGCCTACTGCACCATCCCGGAGTCCTGCTCCTCGATGAGCCCACGACCGGCCTCGATCCCGGCGCCCGCCGCGATCTCTGGCAATACTTGACGATCCTTCGCGACGAAGAACACGTGAGCGTGCTCGTCACCACGCACCTCATGGAAGAAGCCGAGCGCTGCGACCGCCTGGCCATCATGAACGAAGGCAATCTTGTCGCCCTCGGCACTCCGGCGGAATTGAAGAGCGAAATTGGCGGCGACGTCATCCTGCTCGACGCTGCCCGCAACGCCGATTCCCTCGCCCAGCATATACGCAGCCGCTTCCACGTCGCGACCACTGTACTTGGCAATCAAATTCGGATCGAACAGGAAGCCGGGCACCGCTTCGTCCCCGACGTAGTCGAAGCTTTCCCCGGCGAGATTCAGGCAATTTCGGTGAGCAAGCCTGCGCTGGAAGATGTCTTTATCCACCGCACGGGCCACAAGTTCTGGAGTGAAAATCCCGATCCCGATTCGCAGTCAATCGATAAAAAGAAGAAGAGGAGGTAACTTGCGTCCGATGATTCTGGTGCTTTCTCTCGTGCTCGCTGTTGTTCCCCTGGTTGGCGTCGTTTGGATATTCCTGAGCGGCATGATCACGGTCTCACCGTTCTCCGCCACGGTTGACGGCCTTTTCATGACGCTGATCCTGCTCACCCTCTCGGCATGCTTCCTCCTGAATGCCTTCTGGGAAGCAAAAGATAAGGGCCTGATCGGCAAGAAACAATCTCCGCCGGCGAAGACTCCGGCGGCAAAGGCGAGTTAAGCATGGCAACCCAGGCCGCAACGTTCGCGCGCCCGACGACTCCTTCTTCCGCGGGAGTCCTCCTGCCCGCCTTCACCCTTTGGTGGCGCGAGATCGTCCGCTTCTACCGCCAACCCGGCCGCGTCATTGGAGTGCTCGCCTCTCCGCTGGTCTTCTGGATCGTACTCGGCTCCGGCTTCGGCACCTCTTTTCGATCGACCGGGGGAGATCAGCAGCACTATCTGGACTATTTTTATCCCGGCACGCTGATCCTGATCGTCCTCTTCACTTCGATCTTCACCATGATGTCGGTGATTGAGGACCGCAAGGAAGGCTTCCTGTTGTCCGTTTTAGTCGCGCCGGTCCCGCGAACCGCCATCGTGCTCGGCAAGGTGCTCGGTGGAACTACTCTCTCGGCGGTTCAGGGTTTGATCTTCTTAGTATTCGCCCCGTTCGCCGGAGTGCATCTCCAGCCGGTTCAGGTTCTGCTGGTCGCTGTGGTCGTATTCCTGGTCTCTTTTTCCCTGACTGCCCTAGGTTTCGCCATCGCCTGGCCCATGGATTCCTCCCAGGCCTTCCACGGCATCGTCAATCTCTTCCTGATTCCCCTGTGGCTTCTGTCTGGGGCTCTTTTTCAACTCGACAGCGCGTCCGGATGGATTCGCGCCATTATGCGCCTGAATCCGTTAACCTACGGCGTCAAAGCCCTGCGGTTGCTCCTATACCCCAGTCAAGACCACAGCTTCGAACTGAAGTCCGCGATGGCTACGTTGGTCCTGTTCTCCCTGGTGATGTTTGCATTGGCTGTGCTGATGGCAAACCGCCGCACCACGAGGCCGGCCGCGTGATTGCTGAGCAATACGCCTACTTCCCCGCCCTCAACGCCAGCCTGAACGGAACCAGCGCCGTGCTTCTCCTCACCGGCCGCGTCTTGATCGCCAAGGGACGCATGGCCGCACATCGCGTCTGCATGATCGCCGCAGTGGCCGCCTCAGCTCTCTTCCTGACTTGCTATTTGTTCTTTCACTGGAAGGTTGGCAACATCCTTTTTCTCGGTCAAGGATGGGCGCGGCCCGTTTACTTCGCAATCCTGATCTCGCACGTAACGCTCGCTATCGTAATCGTACCAATGGCCATCATCACCCTGAATCGAGGTCTGAAGGCCCGTTACGACAAACACCGCGCCATCGCCCGTTGGACATGGCCTCTCTGGATGTACGTATCGGTGACGGGAGTCATAGTCTATTTCATGCTCTACCAGTGGTTCCCGCACAGCTAGCTTGGTGGAAGAGCGGCCCGACGTCTCCGACACCGTTGCTGGCACAACCGTGGAAGAGCGGCCCTTTCAGGGCCGCATTACTATTGCGATTCGAATTGGGCTTTTTAGCCCCTGAGGGATCTGGCTTCGTATGCCCATCCTGAAGCTAAAAATCGACGTCTCCGGCACGGTGGGCGACGCAGCCTGGAAAGAAATCCGTCAGTTCGACCAGATCCAGTCCGCCGACTTCGGCCCTCAATTCGGCAGCGGCGGCCGTTGCAACCACCCACCCGACGCTCCCCACGCTAAAGGCGAATGGATCGGCGCCGAAATCCGCCTCCAGACACCTCTTTTGGCCCAATATGCCATGTCGTACTACTTGGAACAGGAACGCGTCCTCGACGCAGATGTGGAATAAACCCAGCACTCCCCAAAGTAACGGAACCATCCAAATTTCCCCGCCGTACTGTTAACCAAGTCCCCACTCAGCCGTTATATAGCCGAGCAGACAAACAGCTTCACAATCGAAGATTGCCTGCCCGAAGGAGAAATAGATGAATTCCGACAACATTGTGGCGATAACAATCCCAATTATGTTCAGTTGGGTCGCCTGGATAATCTTCAGCACCATCCGCCGTTACAAGATTGCGAAGCTGCAAGCCGATGTGCAAACGAAACTCCTCGACAAAGTGGGCTCAGGCCCGGACCTCCTCGGCTACGCCCAGACCGAAGCCGGCAAAGAGATGCTGGAATCCCTGAAAGTCGAGCGCCACTCACCGCACTCACGTATCATCGGTGCCCTGCAAACCTCCATCGTCATGATCTCGCTCGGCGCAGCGTTTCTTTTTTTGCGTGGGAGGATTCCGGGAGCCCAAGATGGATTCCTGGTCTTCGGCACGTTGAGCACCATGCTGGGAATCGGCTTCGGGTTATCCGCCGTCGCCTCGTACTATTTGTCGAAGTCCTTCGGCCTGCTGAATGGCGGTCGAGCATAGCCCTGCAAATTCGTTTGCCGCGGACTTTCGTCCAATGAATCTTGAACTTATATCGTCACCGGGCGAGGCCGTCGAGCCAGAGACGGATAGTGGACTCCGCATGAACGAGTCCGCCTTCCGGGCATTTTATGAACAGACAGCCACCCCGCTGCTTCGATATCTGATCGGCATCACGCGAACTCCAGACCTCGTCGAAGATGTGTTGCAGGAAGCGTATTGCCGCTTCCTCACGGCGCGGCTCCCTGACATGGACGACCGCCAGACTCGGAATTATCTCTTTCGAATCGCCACTAATCTCATCCATGATCGGTGGCGTCGTCGGGGCAAAGACGAGCCTCTGCCGGCGGACTCGGTTGAAATCCCAGGTCCCACTCCCCACTACGACCGGAGGCTGGGCGTCCGGCAGGCCTTTGACCGCCTCAAACCCCGCGAGCGTCAGCTACTTTGGCTCGCATACATCGAAGGTTCCAATCATCAAGAAATCGCCGAACACACGGGTCTGCAACCCGGAAGCATCCGCCTGTTGCTGTTTCGGGCGCGGCGCAAGCTAGCCGACCTCATTGGAACGAAATCGCCGGCAAGGAAGGTATCCAAGTGAAAACTGATTCCCGCGAGACTCGTTTCTGCGAAAAAGAACAGTTTGTCGTCGCCGCCCTTCTCGCCGGCGCTCTCCCTGACGACCTGCTTGCCCACGTCAGTGTTTGCGAGTTATGCACAGAAGTAGCCTGGGTTTCCTACGCACTCTTACATGAGGTCGCCCCAGCTGCGGACGGACTTCGCCTCCCCGATGCGAGTCTGGTGTGGAAGCGCGCTCAGGCACTCGCCAAACAGCAAGCCATTGCCAAAGCGACGGGACCCATCCGCATCGCCCGCATCTGCGCCGGAGTTGCGGCCTTGCTCGCCGTTCCGTGGTTGGTTCCCACACTCCTGAACTCGATGCCCGACTTCTCCCATCAGCTGTTGACAATGGACCACACTTTCTCGGAGGCCCTGACGGGCACATCTCTTCTCGCCGCAGGCGCCAGCCTGATTCTCATCAGCCTAAGCTCGTGGTACGTCCTGCGTCAGGAATAACCGCGCACAACGTGTGCCGCACAATTCACAACGTACACGTCCAACGACCACGCACATATGTGCTCGGATATCGGGAGTACACACGGAGCAGCCTCTCTCTCTCTGCGATCTCTGCGAAAACCTCGGCGTTCTCTGCGGTTAAAGGCTTCCTACATCAAGCCAGGATGCTGCTGCGAGCCATACGACTGCCCCAAATGTTCTGCTATAGTTCCTACCTTGGACATGTCCGCCGAACAGACTCCCGCACCAATTCCCGATCCTCCAGGCCCCAGCGTAGCCGATTCAAAACCCAAGCGCTCCGTAAGCCGCACCCAAAAGCTCCTCTTCTTCGCCACCGGATGGCTCATCGTGCTCATGCCCTTCCTCTTCTGGTGGAACACTTGGTTCGGACGCCATCTGAACGACCAGCAGCTCAACGAGTACCTACACGACGACAAAAAGCCCCGCCACATCCAGCATGCGCTCGTGCAACTCGGCGATCGCATGAGCCACGCGGACGCGAATGCGAAGCAGTGGTATCCCGACTTGCTTCGCCTGGCGACAAACCCGGTAGAAGAAGTCCGCAACACCGACGCCTGGGTCATGGGCCAGGACACATCCGGCCCAGGATTTCATGACTCACTCTTGAAGATGCTGCAGGACCAATCTCCCATGGTCCGCGGCAACGCCGCTCTCTCGCTGGTTCGCTTCGGAGACTCGACCGGCCGCCCGCAAATCGTCGCCCTGCTTCAGCCCGCGCAGATCACCGCCCCCGCCGCCGGAACCATCGTCGATACCGACCGTCTCGGTACCGCAATCCATCAAGGAGGACTCGTCGCCAAACTGAAAATCGACGAATCTTCGCAGCCGCTCGAGGTCCGTTCCCCGATCCCCGGCCGCATCCGCTCGGTCGCGCAACCCGGTGCAAAAATCGCATCAGGCGCCGAAATCGCCGTGATCGATCCCGGCACCGAGCAGGTATGGGAAGCCCTGCGAGCCCTGTATCTGATGGGTCAACCGGACGACTTGCCGGCGATCCGCCCCTACGAACGCGATGTCCCCGACGTCTCAAACGATGTCCGCCAGCAAGCACAGGAAACCGAAAAAGCAATCGAAGCCAGAGCGAGGTAGGTCCAGCGTCCCGCCAAATTGTCGCGCGGGTATGGCCTGCGCAGTTTGCGGGCCGAAGGACCTATGCAATTTGTTGGGAGTTAAAGCTGAATCAGTCGTCGGACTGGACGACAAAGCTTACATCGATGAAGCGATGAATCACGTCAGAGCGTGGAGGACACGCTGAAAGCTGATAGCTAAATCGCCATCACTCCCACTTCCTTCTCCACCTCAGCCGTGTCGACCATAGCGATCGCATCCCACGGACATCCATCGAGGAAGCACCCGTCCGGCCCTTTGCTGACGCACTTCTTGCAACCAATGCACAGAATCGGGTCGATCTGAATCCGTCCAAACGGCGGATTGTCCTCATCCGGCACCCAAAACATGCAGTCTTCCACCGGGCAGTATTCGACGCACGCCGGCGATCCGGCGCACCCGGTACAGCACTCGGTGATCACAGCCAATTCTTTGGGTTTCTTCTTGCGCGGCGTCGCAAGGCCTTTGGACTTCGGTTCAAACTTGAGCTCGTCAGGCACCATCCCGACGGCTTTAGTGGCTCCTCCCGAGGCAGCAGGCATGCGGCATTATAGCCCAAAACACGCTGGCGGCGGAGGTTGAATGCTCCGCCGCCGCATCAGCCGATCAAGCCCTAGTTGTGTTCATGTTCTTCGTGCTCTTCGTGCCGATCACGCTTTTCCTGCTTGTGCCGCCATTTCCAGTAATCCCGCTGGTCCTCCGCCCGGAGATGATCGTAATCTACATAATCGTGATTGCGTTCCGCCAGCCACTGACGGTACGCCCGATCTTCGCGCGAGTCCCAATTGTGATAGTCCCGATATTCCTGGTCGTATGCCCGACGCTGGTGCTCTTCCTGTTCGTGCCGTTCGTGCTCGTCTTGGGGCCTCGGCATGGCCATTGCGCCTACTGGCGCCATCAGCGCAGACGATAAGAAAAGTGAAACCGTAAGTTTGTGTTCACGACGCATATTTGTCCTCCAGAAGCGGCCAAGAATGGATGCCGCCGAAGGACTCACGGTTGGAATCCCAGACTCCCTAGGGCCGCGCCGATTTGCACGTACGAAAGCAACTCTTATCGGAAACTGTCATGCTGTGTGGAGGTTGAGTTTCGCGAAGCGAAGCTCAGCCGGAGTCGAAGCATCCCTACGATCATCACAACGCCTAATGCGACACGAAGTCCAGCAACCTCTCAATGCCCTGTTCGAAATCGGCTTCCGGCGCAATCAGACTCAACACCAAATATCCGTCGCTCTCAAAATCATAAAAATGCCCCGGATGAACCAGCACCGCTTTCTCCTTCACTAACTCAATCGCCAACTCTTCATCCGACCGCGTGACCGGAACTCGTAGCACCGCATACCATCCGCCTTCGACGCCCAATCTTTGGCAAGCCTTTTGCGCCGCCAGCTGCCGGTCCAGCTCCGCCAAATTTCGCCGAACCCGCTCCAGCAACTGCCGCTGAACACTCTCTCTTTGCTCCAGCATCGCGGGTACCGCCCACTGTACCGGAGCATTCATCGAAAGATATGTATCGGCAATCACCTCCAACCGCGCAATCGCTGCCTGAACTTCTTCAGGAGGCCCGCTCGTCACCACCCACGCAACTTTCATTTGCGGCAAAGCCGAAATCTTCGAGAGCCCACTCAACGTGAATGTCAGCACATCCTCATTCCCTATGAAGCTCGACGCAGCCAAAGAACATGTGGGGACAGCCGCCATCGGCTGTCCGGTCGAGCGAAGCTCGACAGCATCTGCAGCCGAAATCTCATCATCCCGTGCATAATCCAAAAACACTTCATCCACTATCACCGCCAGTCCATGTGCCCGGCAGAACTGGTTCAACGCCCCCAACTCCCCCGCATGCACATACGACCCAGTCGGATTGTTGGGATGCACCACCACCACTCCCCGCGTCCGCGCAGTCACCGCTTTCTCCATTGAATGAAAATCCATCTGCCACCCGTGGTCGTAAATCAGCGGATAGGGCACCAGCTTCACATCCTGCAAATCCGCGAGAAACTCAAACAGCGGATAACTGGGCTTAGGCACCAGCAATTCATCCCCCGCGTTGCACAGCAGCCGGAAAACATAGGAGTATCCTTCACTGGTGCTGGTAGTAAGCACAATCCGCTCTGGATCGACCTGAAACGAACCTTGCGGGTTCGCAGCCCGATCTGTGGAGACGTTGCTTGCAACGTCTCTCTCACCACGAGAACAGCGCTCGCGGTAGTACCGCGCCACAGCCTCTCGCGCCGAAAGCAGTCCCTTGGCCTGCGGATCGTAATCCAGAGCCCGTTCCGACCGCAGCCCGTCAAGAATCGCGCTCGAGTCATACTCCAGCCCCACCCTAGTCGGATTCGAAGCAGTAAGGTCCAGCACCCGAACCCCTCGCCCGCGCACCTCCTCCACCGCCTGCGTAAACCGGTTCTGTGTCAGACGCCAGTTCGTTCTCTCAGAAAACATGGGATGGATTCTATGCGATAGCCAAACGACTTGTGAGCCTCTCGAGCGCACGCGCCGGAAAGGCGCGAGTTGAAAATAGCCCGGCGTTTCAACGCCGGGTTCCACGCCGCAAAACAATGGCGTCCCGGAGGGACGCCTGAAATCGCAACCAAGGCTCGAACCTTTACTGCGGACGTCCTGCAAATTCCGGCCGTCCCAGCTGGCTCAACGCCGGCACGCTCTTTTGCAGACTTGGCCAATCCCGAATCCCCACTGCTGGGCAGATGAGACCCCTCCCCGTCGGACGCAACAGCTGTCGCAACGTTTGTACACCGTAGAACAATCCCTGTCCCGTGTTGGCGGCGACAATCAAATGAGACTTGTCGGAGAACAGCAGGTACCCTTCAGGCCCGACTGCCGAATCCGCCTTCAGTCCATTCCGTGCCAGGAAGTCCCGCACGCGATCGTCCTCCAGCCGGGCCAGCACGATGGCCCCGCCTTCCGCCTTGCCTTCCGCTTTCATACCGAGAATGTTCAGCTTTAATCCCGATTGGTACTGGACCTCTTCCGCCAGCGTCTCGGCAGCGATGCGATCCTCTGCCTGATGTCCCAGCTGTACAAAGATCTTTGTCCGCGGCCCAACCTGAAACCCGCCGTCGCGCAGTTGCACTTCCTTGGGCTGTGGCTCGAGTTTCACACCCTTCTCGCTCGGAGAATCCAGCCCGCACAGAAGAGGCGCCCAAAGTAACGCCCATCCCACGATCGCCAAATGTCGCTTCGTCATCGTCATACTATTGTACTTCCCCAACTGAATCGGTGGGTACGAGTAAAGGATACCTACCCTTTTCTAACCTGGCACTGCGTCTTTTACGTACGTTTCGATCCGCTATTTAAATGCTTCTTTATTCACAACATACGGCATTTTCGGGACGTCGCCACCGTAGTTCCCTTCGAGCACGTCGATCAACCCTTGCGCACACCTTCCTGCCATGCCCTTGTCCGGATCAGTCGATAGCCGTGTGATCCGCGCTGCGCTGGCAAAGTGCGGCAGGAGCCTGCATCGGTCCGCAATTGCCGGATCGCGGAGCGGCGAATCCGTCGGCAACGGCTCTTTTTCGTACACATCCAACGCAGCGCCTGCGATCCAGTTCTCCCGCAAGGCCCGCGCCAGAGCAACTTCTTCCACTACGGGACCTCGAGACGTGTTTACCAGGTACGCGGTCGATTTCATGAGCCTCAAGGTTTGGTCGTTGAACAGATGATACGTGGGCGTTGCGGTCTCGCCCTTGCGCAGCAGAGGCACATGGACGCTGACAAAGTCCGCTTCGCACAGCGCTTGCTCGAAAGGCACGTACTTGACCCACGCCTTCTCCTTCACCAGGCCGCGGGCCTGTCTTAGCTCGTTGATCTCCTCAATCGTCTTCACGAACGCGTGATTCTCATAGGCCGGGTCATAGCACAGAATGTTCATGTCGAAGCCAACGCATTTCTTCATAAACGCCAGCCCGATTCGCCCTGTCCCAATCACCGCAACAGTCTTGCCGGTAACCTCGTCGCCCAAGAACGGAAGGTACGGATGCCAGAAGCCCCACTGGTTGTCTCGGGTCAAATGTTCTGCCGTCCACATCTTCCTGGCCAGCGTCCCCATCATGAAGAATGCAAACTCGGCCGTAGCCTCGGTCAGCACATCGGCGGTATGCGTGAATGGCACCTTGTACCGGTTCGCATCCGCGCGATTGATGTTGTCGAACCCCACCGCAATCTGAGCCACTACCTTCAGCGTGCCCTTCCCAGCCTCGAATATCTCGGCGTCAATGGGATCACGCAGCGTCGTGATCAGCCCGTCGATCCCCGACCGTACCTTCTCTACAATGAGCGCCTTCGGCGGCGCCTCTGGATGCGCATACACTTCCACTTCATACCCTCGCTTGCGCAACAGATCGATTGCCTCTCCAATATCGCACGTAGCAAACACACGAATTCTCTTGCTCATAGGTAGGAACGTTTCTCTCAGGAAATCTTGCGTCGGACCGGTAAAGCCCGCGCGCACAAAAAGACCTCCGCTATGATACGCGACCAGCAACACTCGCGTAGAGACAGGCGCCTCGCCTATCCCGCAAAGGCGAAGCCGAACGGCACAAGATAACTACTTCCTTGTGCCTGTGAATCCTTTCGCCTGCATCCACCAATAAAACTCCTCGATCCAGTGATCGCTGGTGGTCCTCTGCTTCCTCATCCCAAACCCATGCCCGCCCGCCGAGTAGACGTGGATCTCCGGCTTGTTGCCGGCCGCTCTCAGGGCCTCATAGAACTTCACCAAGGGTTGTTGCGCCAGTTCGTCATCCTCCGCCCACGCCATAAAAATCGGCGGCAGATTCGCCGGAATCGTCGGCATCACCCCAAAAGGCCCTCCATAAATCGGCGCCGCAAACGCCGGACGGGCCGCCGCATCGGCCTGCAGCAGCACTCCGCTGGTCACCATTGCCCCAGCAGAGAATCCCATGAAACCAATCCTGTCCGGCGACACACCCCAGTCCGCCGCGTGTTGCCGCACCACCTTCATCGCCTGAATTCCATCGGCGATTCCGTACTTGCAGGCCTCATCCATATTCAGATCCGGCGGAATCCCCTCCCCCTTCTTCTCCTGCAATCGATACTTCAACACGAAGGCCGCAATGCCCCTCTCCTGCAGCCATCGTGCGACCTGGTTCGCCTCGAGATCGATGGCGAGCGCGATGCAGGCTCCTCCTGGCGCCACAATGATGCCAGTTCCAGTTGCCTTGGATTTCTCCGGCAAAAACAGCGTCAGGGTGGGTGTGACCACATTATTGACCTGGCAGGTGTCTTTCTGGAAACCGCCCAGTTCACGTCCGGGTCGGGCACGTCGAGCCGGTGTACACCGCCGGGAAACCGGATCATCAGCTTCTCGTACTCGGCCGTTTGCGCCGCCGTTTTCAGGACATCGTCCTTGGCACTCGGATTCCATTCGTGCAAGTAATACACGCTGCGCACCTGCGCCTGCAGCATCTCTTTCGCGCACCCGAAGCAAGGACGCATGGTCGTGTACATCGTGCTGCCCGCGGTCGCAATTCCAAACCGTGCTGCCGCCAGAATTGCATTCTGTTCGGCGTGCACGCAGATGCACAGATCGTATGCCTCGCCCGATTTGTACGACTTATCCCGGTTCGCGCAGCGATAGCATCCGCCATCCAGGCAGTTCACCATGTTCTCTGGAGTGCCGTTGTACCCGGTGGAGATGATGCGGTTGTCGAGCACGATCAGCGCCCCTACGCGGTTGCCTTTGCAGTTGGCCCGCAGCCGCACCGCGATCGCAATGTTCATGAAATATTTGTGCCGGTTCTCCCGCGCATCCCGCGCCGCCTGTGGCTCGCTTGCTGCGATCGCTGGAGTGCCGGCAGAGGCCGCTGTTCCCGCATCACTCAGGGGCGCCATCTGATCACTCGCAGCTCCGGTGTGCCCATTGTGCTTCGCCATGTTTGATCCTCGGTTCTTCCTCAGGCTCCGAACAGTAGACAGTCCGATATTATGCAGCATGAGCGGGAATCATCGCCATGACCGGGGGACCTCGCTCGCCGGCTAATTCTCGCACCACAATAGAAAAGCCCCGCTCTTGCGAGCGGGGCCGAACTGAGTTCACTTCGATGCTAGCCGTTCTACTTGTTGGGTTGCGTTTGACCTTTATCGCTGCCGGACTTCTCAGTTGCACTGGCAGCCTGTCGTTTTCCACTGGCCTGGCCGGTCGCAAGGTCCCGCGGACCCTTCACATCCGAACTCGCAGCGGGCGCCACATCGGCTTTCCCGTCGCCATTGACGTCTCCAGCGGCCACTCGCACAGACGTCTTACCCAGGCTGGACTTGCTGGGCGATTCGCGAGCTGCCTGATCCTCCGCGGTCACCGTTACCGGCTTATGCATCCGCTTCCCGGAAGCTTGTCCCGTAGCCACATCGCGTGGACTAGTCACCTGCTGCGAACTCGAGGCCGTGTTCGGAGTTGCAGATTTTTGCTGACTACCATCCGACTGCGCAACTGCCACTGCCGACAAACACGCCAACCCCACAAGCAGAATCTTCCTGTTCATTTTGGATTCCTTTCAGTTTTCTATGTAAACAGCGCCGCAGACAGACTGCCTGCAGAGTCGAGGCAGCGCGGAGTGATTCCCCAAGACTCAATGATCTTCGAGCCTCACCAGACGACATCGCAAGTTACCAACGTGCAACATGGTCGTCCGTTAAGGGCGCCCCACCCTTGTCGCGATTTGTGCGACAGGGTGGGGATTTTGACCTCCTATGCGCAACAGGAGAGTCCCGACATCGATTTCGTTATCTTGCGCACTTTGGGCGCCGAATAGCGGGGTTTGATCTCACTTCCCTGCCGCGTGATGGTCATAACTCAGCACCCGCGTCACCTTCCAAGCCCCATCCTTGTACTGCCACAGGTGAACGAACTTCCCCTCCCCATCGCCATTTTCCGGATGGCCCGGGTGATGAAAGAGGTGCACGCCCATCTCGATCGCGCCGTAGCCTTTCATGGGATAGACCTGCAGCGTGTTCGGAAGCAACTCGCGGGTAACCTGGCCGCAGATGTTCTTCTTCACCGCCTCAACCAATGCCGCCCGCCCCAGCGTGACGCCCCCTTGATCGTGGTAGAACTCAATATTGTCGTCGATCAACGATCCAAACTTCGCAAGATCACATTTGTTGTAGGCATCAAACAACGCAGCATCGAGGGCGGTGATCGCCTTGTTCAATTCCTCCTGGTTCTGAATCTTGTCGAGCGACGCCACGCTCTGCGCAACCGCAGTCGCACTCAACAAAACACCAAGCAACAATGCGGACACGGAAATCAATGCAGGGGAACGCTTGTTCATAACACCTCGCTTGAAGGGGATGGTGATCCTTGTCTGAGGTACGGAGGATCGAGCGTAAAGGTTTCCGGAATTCTCAAGTCCGAGAAGTGCGACCGCAACCGGCTTCGCTCTGCCCTGCTAGTTGCCGTGAGCTCCCTGGTTTTGTGCGTCGAATGTGAAGGCCGTTACGTTGCTTACGTTCTGGCCCTTGTAGGTGAATGTCTGCGCTTCCCAGTGGCCAGGCGGCAACTTGTCGCTCGGGACGCCCACCAGCACAGGGAGTACGGATCACGCCTACGGGCTCAGAGTCCCGATCCTGTCCCTGCAAAAGACGCAGGGACAGGGATGGGGCATCCCTGGTAAGGTCACAGCTCTTCGGCTGCGGCACAGGTGGCGCAAGCCTCTTTTACCTCATGTAGGACTTGTCTCGGCGAGCCTTCCGTAATGTGCTCAGATTTTTCCCTCGGCAATTTGTCGCTATTCACTGCCACTTTGACGGTCTCTTTCAACAACCGCTTGTCGACTTCGTTGGTGATCCATTTGGCTCCGGCTACGCCCACGAGAAAGGCGCCAGCCAAAGCGGAGAATCTCAGACTAATCACCGAGCGTGGAGTCTGAGTTTGACCGGCGAGTTCGATAGCGGCGCCGGAGCCGTAGAAAGCCCAAGAGGAAAACGCGGCGAAGGCACCGATCAGGATGTTGGAGATTGCACCTGGGCACCATACGCCGGACTCTTTTCGCGGCAATCCAAAACCATTGTCGCTAAGCAGCGCATTCACCACGCCCCCTAACCCACCGAAAAGAGAAATCAATGACGCGCATATCCACGGGTTCATCGCAACTCCTCCTCTGAACCTGAATGTGGAGCCCCAAGAAATATGACGAGATCTTACTTCACGATCGAATGCTGAGGCATGTCAAAATGAGAGGTGTTCCCGACACGCCTCAGTTCCCGCTCCGCATGGGCTTTGCCATCTCCTCCAAGATGTCCCGAATATGCAACGCCGCGCAATCCACATGAGGGAAATCGGTGGTGCTCTCATTGAACAGAAGCGTCAGATCAGTTCCCGCCAAGAGAATCGTGTCCACCGCGTTGCGGGCCACGAGGCGATGCGCGAGAGCCGTGAGCTTGTCGTGCTTCTCGGCCGACGGCTCGCCCGTTGCGGCAAGTTCGACGTAGGTCTTATGAATCACGTCCACTTCTTCCGACGCGGGGCGAACGACTTCAACGCCGGTCAGCGCACCGAATAGATCGGATTCGATCACGAAGCGCGTGCCGAAGATGGCGATGCGTCGGGCCTTGCGCGCCACCAATTCCCTGTTCAGAGGACCGAGCAGCGACACGATCGGCAACGCGGACGTTGCGGTTAGTTCCTTCGTGCAAAACAGAGGCGTGATCGCGGGGATCACGGCCATTTCGGCTCCCGCGGCTTGCATGCGCCGGATGTATCCGTTCAAATACTCGGCCAGTCCGGCGCGATCCTTGGATTCGACATACGCGAATACGCGCGGTGTCTGGGCGTGGGTGATCACGATGTCGGGGGCGAAGCCGAGCTTCTCGCATCCGCGGGCCAGGTGCTCGTAGTAGTGAACGGTTGCGCCGACACCCAGTCCGCCGATCAGGCCCAAGCAACGGGAGTTTTTCATGCAGTCAAGATTAAAACATCTGCGACGTAGAGATTCGGCCGCTGCACGCCTCGCTCTGCTCGGCGGGACGGACGAAGGCGTCCGTCCCTACACGGGTAGTGTCGTGGCGCCGGGTTTCGCCTAGGCTTGGACAGCCCAAGCGGCTTTCGCCACACAAGCAAGAAGAGCCGTCGGTCCCTGCGCAGAGACGATCGTCCCCGTGGGTAGGGTTCAAGTTTTTGGATTCAATTCGGAAGAGGCGGTTTATTTGACCGGCTCGTCGGCGGACGGAGTCGAGTCTTGGGATGACGACTCATCGTGGCCCACGTGGAATAGCGCGGCCTGCGCTTCGGCGGCGGCGCGGAGTTCGTCCTGCTCGTGCTGGCTGCCGGGTTCGGGTTTGTCCTGTTTTCGCTGGGTCCGGCGCTCGGCCTTGTCTCTTTGCCTCTGCTGCCGGGTTTGCTCTTTCTGACGCTTGGTAAATGTCGATCGGCCTCGTGGCATACTCATCCCCTCATTGTTTAGGTCTTCATGTTAGCCGGCGATATCACGCCGGCGATCTTGCCCGCCGGGGGCCCCCTAGTTTCGTGGACCTTCCACCATACGCGGAATTACCAGCGCGGCTCGCGGCGTTCGCGCGCTTGGCCGCGATCGCGTCCGCGTCCTCCGCCGCCTCCGCCTCCGCCAAATCGTTGGCCGCCGCCCTTTGGACGATCGGTCTTTGGCTTGGCTTCGTTGATAGTCAACGTCCGTCCACCCAGTTCAGTTCCGTTGAGCGCGGCAACGGCCTTGTCCGCCGCCGTGGCATCGGTCATCTCCACGAATCCGAAACCGCGCGAGCGGCCCGTCTCCCGGTCGGTAACGAGTGTGACTTTTTCTACCGCGCCGTGCGGCTCGAACACATTGCGCAGTTCGGCCTCGGTCGTGCTGTGGGGCAGATTGCCGACATACAGATTCTTCATTGCATTTCCTCTCTCAGTAAATCGTCCAAGGTTGGTGCTGCGTTCTTCGACGGACGTCCTTCGAAGTCGCGTGGTGGCGCGGGCCTGTCCTGCATCGCTCGGGAGCGCGCAGTGCAGGCGGCGCGAACGGCGGAAATTCTGCGAGATGCTTCGAGGATGCCCCAGCGCTGGCTGAGATCTTTCAGCCCGACCGAAAGTGCGGCCCTGATATCGGCAGCCATCGACTGGTCGTCCGAACTCCGCAGGGGCAGCGGTTCATCCTCAGTGGGTGAATCCGAGAGGTAGGCGGGCTGGCCGACCAGAAACGCGAGCCGCTGCGGAGGCTTCGCGGCGCGAACGTCCTGGCAGAACTTGTCGCGGCGGCCGGTTCCCTTTTCCAGATTCATCAGGACAAGATCATACAAATTGGCTCGCCACCAGGAGCGCGCTTCGTCGATGTCGGCGGCGCAATCGACGTCCATGCCAAGCTTGCGCATGACTTCGGCGCGCAGGTCGCGCTTGCGAGAGGAGGCATCCACGAGAAGGACTTTTTTCTTCTTGTCGATGAGCGGTACGTTGACCGAAAGCGGCAGGGCTGCAAGGGCCGGAGTGTTCATTGCGCCACCGTCTGTGGCTTGACGCGCGAGGAAGCCGCAGCTTTCTGCGGCGTCCCGGCCGTGTGCAGCAGGCCTTGGTTGCGCTTGCGGCGTGCGATCTTCTGCTTGCGCTCGCGATGGAATCTGGACTTATCACCATTCCGTGCGGACATAATCAACTCCTGTTTGTTTGAGTGAAGGATGAACCGCTGGCCGATCACGATCTTCCAGGCGGCGACGGAAACGGAACGGCGTCACAAGATGTACTCCCGAGCGGCGTCGGGCGATCCAGAAAATGCGCGATAGCTGGAGTGAAATAATCGCCGGAATAAAGAAACGCCTCTCGATCTCTCAATCGCGAAGTACGTGGCGTATCTTCGAGGTTAAGCATCATCAGTATATCCTGTTTAGGAGACGTTCTGCGGATGCATCGCGGATCGCGAGAGAGAAAGTTGTAGTCGGACGCGCTGTTCTCACGTGTTCGATCGAGTTGCGCGCATATAGAACGCGAATTCGATTGCTAATTACGCACGTTCCACGTAGGATTACTGTGTGCGTTAGACCGAGTCGGTCTTGAGCAGCTCTCGCCTCAACAGCCAGTCACCTGCACAAGTTCTTCCGAATCCCTCCAGCGTAACTATCAAAAAGGAAACAAGAGTACAAAACACATGGAACAAGGAACAGTAAAGTGGTTCAATGACGCCAAGGGCTACGGCTTTATCAGCCGCCAGTCGGGCGAAGACGTTTTCGTGCATTTTTCGGCCATCCAGGCGGGCGGATTCAAGAGCCTCCAAGAGGGCCAGACGGTGCAATTCAGTGTCACCAAAGGCCCCAAGGGCTTGCAGGCCGAAAACGTTCAGGCTGTCTAAGCCGACGAATTCTGCGGAGAGGCGATATCCTCGGAGATCGCCTCTTCTCTTTTGCGCGCAGTTCGGTAGTGATAGTCTGTTGACTCCATCGCAAATGGAATCCTTCTGACAAGCGACGACAACAACGCTACGTACGCCATCATCCTGCACAACGTCCGAACCTACCGTTCGGCCGGAGTGATCGCGGTCGTTCGCGGGAAGCAGAAAGCGGAATCCACACTGAAAGCGTTCCAGGAATCGCAAAGTTCCGCCGACCACCATGAGGGGTGGCGGTACTTCTTCGAGAAAACCTCCGTAGCCGCGGGGACCGAACCCGCGGAAGCCACTAAACTTCGGCAGGCTGAGCTGGAACGAAGAGAGTCGCAAGCCCCGCCGGAGAACGACGCCCCGGGTTCTCATTCTCATAAATAGATTGGCCCATCTTCGGAGGGAGTTCAAGCGCTGAAGCGCGCTTCCTTCGCGCGCGATTAGCGGCACGGGTAACCCGTAACCCTTCGGAATTCAAATCGATCGCCAGTTCTGAGTTGTCGTTGGGCTGTGGTACGGCTCGCTTTGCTCGGCGGGACGGACGAAAGCGTCCGTTCCTACACAAGCGAAAAGCCCCACTTCTGGTCTGCCAGAAGTGGGGCGCCCGTTCTTGCTGATGGCTGACAGCTTCTTAGTACATGTCTCCCATGCCGCCGCCGTGTCCACCGGGCGCGGGAGCTTCCTTCTTTTCGGGAATCTCCGCGACCAGGGCTTCGGTGGTGAGCATCAGGCTGGCGATGGAGCCGGCATTCTGCAGCGCGGTGCGCACGACCTTCGTGGGATCGAGCACGCCCGCCTTCACCAGGTCCTCGTACTCGTTCGAGAAGGCGTTGAATCCGTAGTTCGATTCCTTGGATTCGAGCACCTTGCCGAGGATCACTGCACCTTCTTCGCCGGCGTTCTCGACGATCTGGCGGAGAGGCTCGGTGATGGCGCGCTTCACGATGTTGATACCGATCTGCTCGTCGCCGTCGGCTTTCACCTTGTCGAGCGCTGCAGCGCAACGCGCCAGAGCCACTCCGCCGCCGGGGACGATGCCCTCTTCCACGGCCGCGCGCGTTGCATGCATCGCATCTTCCACGCGGGCTTTCTTTTCCTTCATTTCGGTTTCGGTTGCGGCGCCGACTTTGATCACGGCTACACCACCGACCAGTTTCGCCAACCGCTCCTGCAACTTCTCGCGGTCGTAGTCGCTGGTGGTCTTCTCGACCTGGCTGCGAATTTCCTTCACGCGGCCTTCGATCTCGGCGTGCTTGCCCTTGCCTTCGACCACCGTCGTGTTGTCCTTATCAATGGTGATCTTTTTGGCTTGGCCGAGGTCGGAGATCTGCACGTTTTCGAGCTTAATGCCGAGATCTTCGGTGATGGCCTTGCCGCCGGTCAGGATCGCGATGTCCTGCAGCATCGCCTTGCGGCGATCGCCGAAGCCAGGAGCCTTCACAGCCGCGACTTGCAGCGTGCCACGCAGCTTGTTGACGACGAGGGTGGCGAGCGCTTCGCCTTCAACGTCTTCTGCGATGATGAGCAGCGGCTTGCCGCTCTTTGCGATCTGCTC
>WNGO01000944.1_pt1 | contig 18326 bp, 16 predicted proteins | sample 5400511 | NCBI WGS metagenome assembly WNGO01 (sample SAMN13153380, study PRJNA577476) | soil metagenome | isolation source: 20 cm soil or saprolite under Garry oak tree replicate 2 | place: USA:California | collected 2016-06-15 | reverse complement strand
CGTGTCCGCGAGCGCCATCGTATCGACCCACAGGATGTGGGAGCCGAGGACGATGAACCCACCCGCGGGGCCGACCACCTGGGTCACGGAATCGTAGGTCTGCGAGCACGCGAGCAGGCCGGGCCCCTTGGTCGATCCCTCTTGCCCCCTGCCTCCCCTCCGGAATGCGGGGACGCCGAGCGGCGAGGGGTCGGTGCAGCTCCAGGTCGCGGCGAGCGCAGCGAGTAGCGCGAGCGGGATCAGCGAACGGCGAAAGGCCACGCGATTCTCCGAATCCATGTTGAGTCTTTACCAGGCCACGGCATAGTTCGAGAAGTGGTGCAGCTCACCGACGACACGCCGGTGCCCCTCTTGGTGCCCCTTCGGCAGCCGATGGTCGCTGGGCGAGGCGGCCGCGGACGTCAGGAACTCGATGACGCGATAGGAATCGGTGACGAGCGCGATCCGAGGCGTCGCCGGCCTCGGAATCCGGCAGTTGTCATACGTCAGCACGAGCAGCGCGGTGCTCAAGAAGCGGAGGCCCTCTGGCCGGAAGCGAACCATGGCCACAGTGTCCGACGGCGCCACTGCGGTAATGCTCACCGGGTCGCGCAGCGCCCCCTGCGGGATCACCAGCCAATTGCGGCCGACCTCAAGCTCTCCTCCCTCGGGTCCGATCGTCCGGGTCACGGAGTCGTAGGGGAGCGGCCGGCAGGAGACGAGGGAATCGCCGTCCTCGATTTCGTCGCCATCGTCGTCGCTATCGTCACCGGCCGGGGGCTGCGCGTGCCTTCCGGCCAGCAGCACGGACGTGCGCGCGTCGACGCCGACCGGCGTTGCGTCCCGGCAGCTCAAGACGAGCGCGGCCGCACCGGCGAGGAGCCCGAGGGGAATCAGGAAACGGCGGACGATCATGCGATACTCCGCGTCTGCAGTGATAACCGAAGGCGATCGTGCATCGGCCGGGAAAGCAGAAAGCGTTCCACGACTGCGCTCCACCTAGGCCGGTGACGTAGCGAGAGTTGCGTGCGTGAACGCGATATGCGACTCGCTGCCACAGGGTCGCTTTGACCCTGAGGGCGGGTCGATTTGGACCTCGGCGCGGGCGACGAAGCCCGCCCGGCGCAGTGTCGCGAGGTCCCGCGACGCTGCGGCCTGGAGCTGAGGCTGGCGGTGCACCTCCGCGCGCCGGATCACCTCGTGGAGCGCCCGTTCGGCAGCCGCGAGGTCACCCTCTGCCGCCCGTACGAGTGCCACGACGCGTAGATCCTCGGCGTCGTGGATCGAATTGGGGACGAAGCCGCGCAGCTCCGCGAGCGCGTCAAGGTCGTGGTGCGCCAAGTCCAGGTCGCCACGCAGGGCGTAGATCTCCACCCGCGCCCGCAACGCCTCGGCCCGCTCTACCGGCTTGTCGGCCTCCGCCAGCGCGCGGTCAAGAGCGGGATCCCCGCAGCTCAAGGCGACAATGGGGGTCACAACCGACGCTGAAAGCAGGAAGCGTTCCGGCGTCGCCTCTGGAGCTACCTCATTGATTCGTTGGGAGTTGTGCGTGCAGGCGCGATCGGCACGTGGGGGCCCCAGGGTCGTTTCGTCCCTGGGGGCGGGGCGATTTGAACCGGTCGAACGCGAGGCCTAGCTTCCGACCCGGTCCCGACCGCTCAACTGCGACGCTGGAATGCGCCACATCCGCACCAGCGCCAGCCATGAATCCGGCCTGATTGTGACTTCGCTGACACGGCGATTGACGGCGGCAACATTGTCCGGGGCATACAAGGGGGCGGCCGGCGCGTCGCTGTTCCACAGCGCGATGGCGCTGCGCAACTGGCGCGTCGCTGGCTCGCGACTGCGCGTCCGCGCCGCTCCCTCCAGCAACCGATCGAGCTGCGGATTGTCGTAGCGGCCCGGGTTGAGCCCGCCGAATCCACGCCGGGTCCAATTCTGGAGCGTCCCGTCGATGGGCGACGGCCCTGAGTACCACGCCCCCAGCACCGCGTCGAACTGTCCCGCACCCACTCGTTGCTGCACCACAGCGAGATCCAACTCGTCGATGCGAACATCCCACCCGAATGGCTGCAACTGCGCCTGAATCAGACGCGCGTACTGCCGGCGCAGACCGCTCGTGGTGGGCACGAGCAGATGGAACGCTCGCCGGCCGCGCTGCGCCGCCAGTAGCCGCGCCGCGGCGACGGAGTCGTGGGCCAGATTACGGGCCAAGCTAGAGTCCCACAGCGACCAGAGACGTGGCATCGGACCCGGCGGCACCGCCGCGAGATCGCCCCCTCCCCAGACGTTGTGCAGCATGCCCTCGCGATCGAGTGCCATCACGATCGCCCGGCGCAGCTCGCGGTTGCCGAACAGCGGATGTGGAGCGCTCGTGTCGCCATTCGCGCGCAGGTTGAACGCGAGAAAGCCATACGTGTTGCCGGGGTACGGATAGGTTGCCAGGCCGGCCACGTCATGGACCCGCTTCAGGTTGGCCGGCGGCCCCAGGACTTCGATCGCGTCCGCCTGTCCGGCAATGAGCTGCGACACCGCGACGTCGAGATTGGGCGTAAAGCGCCAGATCAGCCGGCGCAGGTGAGGCCGCCCGAGGAAGAAGGTCGAATCAGCGGCCAGCTCGAGACTCTCTCCGGCTTTCCAGCGCACGAACCGGTACGGCCCGTCGCCGATCGGCTGCCGTCCGAACGGCGCGGCTTGCCACGCGGTCCGCGGCACGTCGCGTAGGAGATGCGCGGGCAGCACGCGCATGTGATAGACCGCGTCGTAGAACATTTCGGCGTAGGGACGGCGGAACCGAAACACGGCGGTGAGAGAGTCGCGGGCCGTCACCGCAACAATCTCGCGCAGGGCGGACCGCGATGGCGAGTCGACGGTCGAATCGGAGTAAATGTCGAACGTGAAGGCGACGTCGGCCGCCGTGACAGGCACTCCGTCCTGCCACTTCGCTCGCGGGTCGAGGTGGAATGTCAGCGTGACGCTGTCGGTCCAGTCCCATCGCGCCGCGAGCTGCGGGACGAAGCCATCGTCGCCGATGGTATTGGCGGACATCCCGAGGTCGGCAAGCTTGAGGAACAACTGGTCCGACACATCACGCGCAATACCCAGCTGGGTGATCGGGGACAGGAGGATGTCCGGCTCACCCGCGGCCGCGATGACCAGCGTCCCACAATAATCGCCGCTACATCCGCCGCGTGACGTGCACCCGAGGAGCGAGCCGAGCAGCAGGCCCGCCGCGATCAACGGAAAGCTTCTGCGTGACGGGTTCATGGAGGGCCAACGATGCGTCCAGTTTCGCGACTTGTACAGTCGCGCCCATCTACATCGACCGCGCGGGCGCCTCCACCCACCAGCCTTCATCCGCGTCCTCACCCACGTCCAGCGCGCCGCTTAAGAGGCGCCGCAGGCGCCGCGGTGAGATCGAGAGCCGCCGCGCCGCCTCGCTGCGATTCCCGCCGCTCATCCGTACCGTGGCGCGGACGGCCGCGGCCGTGATCTGGTGTAGCGGCGCGGGGAACGGAATCGGGCCGTCCTGGGTGGACCCGGCGTCCCCGGCAGGCAGGAACTCGTCCGCGCTCAGCTCGCCACGGGGCGATAGGAGCAACGCCCGTTCCAGCGCATTCTTCAGCTCACGGATATTCCCGGGCCAGGGATGGCCGCGGAGCTGGCGGATCACGTCGGATGTCAGGGCGGGGACGGGCAGGCCATACTCGTGCGCAAGCCGCGCGAGCAGCGCCCGCGCGACGATCATCAGGTCGTCGCCACGTTCCCGGAGCGGCGGCAGCTTGAGCACGACCGTGCTCAGGCGGAAGAAGAGGTCCTCGCGGAACGTCCCCCCGCGCACGCGCTCGGCGAGATGATGGTTGGCCGCGGCGAGAATGCGCACGTCGACGGCGCGCGACTTGGTGCCGCCGACCCGCCGGATCTCCTTGTCCTCCAAGACGCGCAGCAGCTTGGCCTGGACGGCGAGTGGCAGGTCCGCGATCTCGTCCAGGAAGAGCGTGCCGGTATCGGCGACCTCGAACAGCCCCGGCTTGGCCGCGTGCGCATCCGTGAACGAGCCTCGCTCGTGACCGAACAGTTCGGACTCGATGAGTTGCTCCGGCAGGGCCGAGCAGTTGACGGCAACGAACGGCGCGCCGTGGCGCGGTCCGCCACAGTGGATCGCCCGCGCGAGCAGCTCCTTCCCGGTCCCCGTCTCGCCGACAAGCAGGGCGCTGGCGCTCCGGTGCGGCAGGAGTCGCGCCGCCCGCGCCAGCTCTTTCTTGAGGGCTGGGCTCTCGCCCACGAGCGCGGCGAACGCGTCATCGTTCCCGTCGTCCCCCTCCGCCGTGCGCGCCCGTCCGGCGTTCACCGCGGCGCTCACGGCGTTCCGGAAGACCTCGAGATCGTCCGGCAGCGCAAAGTAGTCGTTCGCACCACGGGTCACGAGCTGCATGGCTATACGGCGTCCGGGGTCCGTACCGACCACGAGCGCCGGCACGCCGCGCGGGACCCGGTGGCTCCCGAGCCACTGGATCGCGTCCCGCTCCGCGCCACCGGCTGCGACGATGACGGCCACCGTCCCAGGCTGAGGTTTGACGTCGGCCGCCGGCTCGACCAAGTCGATCACGACGCCGAGGTCCGCGGCCAGGTCGTTCCAGAACTCGCCGAACGCAGCCGAGATGACGACCACACTCAGTCGTTGGTTCACGCAGCCTCCATCGCATGCTGCCGAGCCAGGGACGCGCGAAAGGCGTCATAGACGGACTCGGACCACCACGCCTTGCAGCGCTCGATCTCGGCGAGCGCCGCGTCGAAGGTCAGGGCCGCGCGGTAGGCGCGGTCGGTCGTCAGCGCGTCGAACACGTCGACGATCCCCACGACCTGCGCCGACACGGGGATCTCCTCGCCGCGCAGGCGATCGGGATAGCCGGTGCCGTCGTAACGCTCGTGGTGCCAGCGGATGATCGGCTTCAAGTCCCATGGGAATTCCACTGCCGCGAGTAGCTCGAGGCCCCAGATCGTGTGCATCTGCACGATCTCGAACTCTTCCTGCGTCAGCGGACCAGGCTTGTTCAGAGTCTCGTGCGGCACGCGCACTTTGCCGAGATCGTGGAGGTAGGCGCCGAGGCGGATCGTGGTCTGGGCGGTGTCATCGAGCTCGAGCTGGCGGGCGACGGCGAGGGCGCTCTGCGCCACGCGCTCGCAGTGACCGAACGTGTAGCTGTCCGCCGATTCGATCGACTGGCCCCATTCGCGCACGACGTCGAAATACGTCGTCTCGAGCTCGGCCACCTTGCCGCCGACGTGCACGAGGTCCATGCGCGCATCGAGCCGGCGGAACAGGCGGTGCGCCGTGTTCAGCAGCGTCAGCGCATCCTGGTTCCGGCCCATCGTCTGCATCAGCAGCGCCAGTTCGCGCACCGCCTCGGCTTCGTTCAGCACGGAGCCGGCGCTCACGGCCAGTTCGATCGCCGAGCGCAGCCGCGACTCGCCGAGCGCGGGCCGGCCGGTCTCGCGATAGACCATGCCGATGAGCTTGTAGGCTTCCGACTTGTCGGCGCGCAAATCGAGCTGATCGAAGATCGCGAGCGCGGCTTCGGCCATCCGGCGCGCCTGGTCGTAGCGCTCGCGCAGAAGGTACGCCTCGGCGTGATTCGCGAGACACATCCCCTGCAAATACACGTCGCCTGCACGCTCGGCGATCTCGTAACTCTTGCTGAAATAGCTGTCGGCCCAATCGTACTGCCGCAGGTCGGTATGAGCGATGCCAAGATTGACGTATGCCCTGGCCGAGCCATGCTCGTCATTGGTGGCGCGATAGTTCTCGACGGCGCGCTCGTAATGCCGGACAGCCTCGACCAGCTGGCCCCGGATGTTCGCGAGAATGCCGAGGTTCTGCTCGACGCGTGCGAGGAGCTCGCGTGACTGGCCGCCGCGCTCGAGCGCCTGGAGGAAGTACCCGCGCGCCTCTTCCACCGCACCCGTGCGCAGCGCGAGACCGCCCATGGTGTTGAGTGCTTCGCCGGCGAGCACGTCGTTGCCGAGCGCGCACGCGACTTTGTAGCTGCGGTTACAGAGGTCGCGCGCCCGGGCCGACTCGTTGCGATGATGCAGCACGACGGCGAGCCGCCGCAGCGCCTCGGCGAGAATCGCCTTTTCGCCGGAGCGTTCGGCAGTGGAAATCGCCGCCTCGTAGAGCTGTACGGCTTCGGGGATGCACGCGGCGCGTTCGCGGCTGCGCGCGTCGTGCAGCAGATCGGCCGATCTATTTACCACGCGACCACGTAAGCAGAGAAGTGATTGACTTTACCGGTGACGTTTTTGCTGAACAGGTTGTCGAGCGACAGCAGATACGAGATGATGCTGAGATTGTCATCCGTATACGCGATGCGCTTCGGCAGGATCTTGCCAAGCAGGCTGCAGTTCGAGTAGCTCATCGTGAGGGCGGCGGGCGTTACGAACCGCAGGCCCGCCGGCTGGAACTTGACTGCGTTGACGCCCAACCCGGTGGGCGCCGTCATCGTGATCGCCGTCGGGCTGGTCAATGCCCCCGGCGGAATGACGAGGGTGTGTGGGCCCGCGCTGATGGTGCCGCCCAACGGCCCGATCGTCCTCGTCTGCGAGGCGTACGGTAGGCTGGAGCACTTTAGCAATCCCGTCGCGCCAAGGAGGCCGCCGATCAGACTTGCGTCGGGCGCGGGAGCTGCCGGGACTGACGTTGGTGTGCGGTCGGTGCAAGCGAGTGCGACCACCAGCAGCAGAACGGGCGCGATTAGGAGGCGACGGGCCTTCATTTAGTGATCCTCTTTTAGGCGTTCGGAAGGGACCTTACCGGGATACAACATGGGACTATTGAAGAGTCATTTCGGTGAGAAGGGTCACAATGGGGACCGTTTTGGTGACATTGGGGTGGGGATCCCATAGTTCGCGCCGATGCCTGACACCCTCGCCAGCCTCGCCAAGGCCCTCGGTCCCAAATACGAGGTGCGCCGGGTCGTCGGGTCGGGCGGCTTCGCCGAGGTCTACGAGGTCTGGGATAAGGACTTAGAGCGGCGGCTCGCCGTGAAGGTGCTGCGCCCCGATGTCGCCTGGACCGCCGGCATGATCGAGCGCTTCCAGCGGGAAACCCGGGCCGCCGCCCGACTCGAGCACGCCAACATCCTGCCAATCCACTTTGTGGGCGACGGCGAAGGGCTCGTCTACTACGCGATGCCGTTCGTGGACGGCATGTCGCTGGGCGAGCTGCTCAAGCGCTCCGGGGAGGGGGCGCTACCGCCCGAGCGCGCGCTCGCGATCATCATCCCGATCCTCGACGCCCTCGATCACGCGCACAAAGCCGGCCTCATCCATCGCGACATCAAGCCCGACAACATCATGCTCGATGTCGCGCGCGGCCGCCCACTGCTCGTCGACTTCGGGATTGCGCGGCGGCTCGACAGTGACGCGCCGGCGGGACTCACACAGACGGGCCTCGTCATCGGCACGCCGCACTACATGAGCCCCGAGCAGGCACTCGGCGACCCCAACCTCGGTCCCGCGTCCGATCTCTACTCCCTCGGCGCCGTCCTCTTCCAGATGCTGACCGGCGCGCCGCCGTTCGACGGCGAGTCGTCGCAACAGATCGTCGGGAAGCACATCGCCGATCCGCCACCGGCCGCACACGACGTCAACCCGAATGTCCCGAGAGAATTGTCGGATGTGATCCTGCGCCTGCTCGCGAAGCGGCCGAGCGACCGGTTCCGCTCCGCGGGCGAAGTAATCGCCTCACTCGAGAGCGACCACCAACCAAGTACGGTACGCTCGCGAGCTACGGCGGCTCAGGCGGCGACGGAGCTACTGGTGAGTGGCGCGACGAAACAGGTTCGGGCGGTCGGGCGGTCGGGCGGTCGGGCGGTCAAACCCCGACGGGTTGGTTGGGTTGTGCTGGTGATCGTCTTGCCAGTGCTCGCGCTCGGCGCCGGTGCGATGTTCTTCCGGCAGCCCAACCTGGTGTTTGAGAATCGCCTGACCGATATGGTCGCGGTACAGGTTGGCGGTGAGGAGCGGCGGATTCTTCCCGGTGGCTCGTTCGAGCTGAAGCTCGAGCGCGGCCGCCGGCTCAATCTCTCCTGGCAGCTCGTCTCACGACTCGGCGTCTCACTCGGCGATACGATCGCGATCGCCAGCCCGCGCGGCACCGTTCGCCTCGGCGCAACCGCGAGACCCACACACGGCGCCTTTTTTGCACCCCTGATCACCAACGAAACCGGGGAGCCGCTGTCGATCACCGTGAACGCGGGGCTCGCGGGCGCACAGCGCTGCGGCTGCATGATTCCACCGGGCGCCGTGCGGATGGCGATCGGCTACTACCCGCTGTTCGAGAACTCCACCGTGCGCGCCGAAGCTGGTGGACGCGCGGCGATGTTCCGCGATCTGGGAAAACAGGTGGATGTAGCGCGCGGGACAGTGGGGTTGCTGTTCAGGGCCGAAGACCTGCGTTAACTCTTGGGCGGCACGGGCGCCGGCACCGCGTTCGCCACCGGTTTGAGCGATCGCAGGTAGGCAAACACCGCGCGCAAGTCGTCATCAGTCATTTGGCCGTAATCCTGCCACGGCATCGGCGGCAGGACCGCGCGGCCAGTCCCCATGTGCTTGCCCGTCCGCATCGCCTGAATGAACAACTCGGGTGTCCAGGCGGCGAGCCCCGTCTCATGGGGCGTGAGATTCGCGGCGAAGCTGGTCCCCCACGGTCCGGCCCACGCGGTTCCGTCGCCGTTGCTCAATGCCGCCCATGCTGCAGGGTTCGGCAGGCCCGCGGGCAGCGCGGGCACCGGCGCCGCCGCAGGGTAGCCCGCGAGCAGTCGCGTCGTGTCGAGACTCATGCTGGTCGCCGTGAAGATCTTGGGCGTGTGGCAATCGTTACAGCCCCCGACGTTCGCGAGATATCGGCCGCGCGCCACCGGGTCTTGCGGACCATTGCATGCGGCGAGGGCCAGCTGGGCCAGCAACACGAGCGCGATGCGGCAACGGGACATGAAGGGCTCCTAGTGGTAGAGGGCGATGATGCGGTCGAAACTCTCTGCGGTCGCCGCCGGCAGTAGGAGCGTGAGGCCCGAATCCATCGGCGTGATTCGGACTGTCGCGCCGGTCGGCCACACACGCGCGCGCCAGCGACCGGGGATCGTCGGGATCGTCAATGCGCGATCACTCCAATCGAGCACGTGGACGAACACGGTGTCGGCGCGCCGTGTCGTCACGCCCCAGCTACGCGGGGCGATGGGACCGGCGCGCGTCCCGTAGATCGTGCCACCATTGGTGCTGAGCCACTCGCCGATCGCCCGGAGCCGCTCCTCGGCCTCAGGCGGAATCGTGCCGTCCGGTCGCGGGCCGATGTTGAGCAACAGATTCGCCCCCTGCCCCGCGGCTTTCACGAGATAATGGATGAGATCGCGCACCGATTTGTAGTTGTGGTCGGTGAGGTTGAAGCCCCACGAATCGTTCATCGTGAGCGACGTCTCGAGCGCTAACCCGCCGATCGTCTGCGTGTTGAAGCCGGCGGTGTTCGCACCGGGCAAATCCTGCTCGAATGTCTGGACGTCCTCGCCGGGCAGCGGCGCCCGGTGATGATTCGGCACGACGAGCGCCGCGGGCTGCAGCCGATGGATCAGCGCGTACGTCTGCGGGAGCCGCCAATCGGCATCCGGGGGGGGCTTGTCCCACATCCCGTCGAACCAGATGCCTCCCACGGGCCCATAGTTCGTGAGCAGCTCTGTCAGCTGCGCGTCGAGAAAATCGAGATAGCGGTTCCAATCGCCGCGTTCCGGACGTCCCGTTTTGTGACCGGTCGAGCCCCGGGGCCAGTAGTCGGGGTGGTGCCAGTCGAGCTGGGAGTAATAGAAGAAGAGCTTGATGCCCTGCCGCTGGCATTCGTCCGCCAGCTCTTTTAACGGATCTCGCTGAAACGGCGTCCAATCTACGATGTTGTAGCGCGTCGCCCGTGTTGCGAACATCGAGAAGCCGTCGTGGTGACGCGAGGTAATCGTGATGTACTTCATGCCCGCGCTCTTGGCGAGCGTGACCCAGCTCTTCGCGTCGAACTTTGCAGGATTGAACGTGGAGGCCAGCCACTCGTAGTCGGGAACACCGATCGGGCGATTTTGCATTACCCATTCACCCTGACCGAGCAGGCTGTAGACGCCCCAGTGAATGAACATGCCGAACTTCGCGTCGCGAAACCATTCGCGCGACGCGACGCGCTCGGCGGGGATCGAATCCCTCCCTTGTGAGAGAGAGAGGGATACTAAGAGGGCCGTGAGAATGGCTTCAAACTGAGGTATATTAAAGAAGATGCTAGCCCTACTGTTGGTACTCACCCAGTCTCCCGTCACCGTGCAGCTCAATCACGACCAGTTCACGAGCGGCGACCGCGCGCGTGTCTACGTCCAATCGGCGCAAGATGGGTATCTCGTCGTCTTACACGCCGATCCGGACGGCCGCATTCGCGTCTTGTTCCCGCTCGATCCGCGTGATGATGACTTCATCCGCGGCGGCAAACGATTCGAAGTCCGCGGCCGCGCCGACCGTGATGCTTTTCAGATCGAGCCAGATGAAGGATCGGGCACCGTGCTCGCCGCGGTGGCCAAAGACCCGTTCACATTCGACAGCTTCGCCCGCAACGATCACTGGGACTTTCGCGCGCTGGGAGGACCTTCGACCAGCGTGCGTGACGACCCCCTCGCGAAGTTGGTCGACATCGTGCAGCGCATGGCCGGCGACTCCAGCGGCAGGTTCGATTATGACGCCGCGACGTACGTGGTGAACGGAAGTCGGGTGGCCTATGGCGCACGCTATGGCTATGGCTATGGCTATGGGTATGGGTACGGAGGGGGCTTCTACAGTCCCTTCTGCTTCGATCCGTTCTGGGGCTGGGCGAGCTGCTTTGGCTATGGCGGTTTTGGGTACGGCTACCCGTTCGGATTCGGGGTTGGCGTCGTGTATCGCTTCGGGCCCGGCTGGCGCTTCCCATACACGCGGTATCGGCCATTCACGCCGCTGGTATTTACCAGGAAGGCTCCCGTGGTGCGCTACGAGCCTGTGCCGGTGCGGCCACGGTCTCCGGTCCGCACGCGGGGCTTCGCGCCGCGCATCTTCTCGCGGCCACAGCCTAGGGGCTCGGGCGGTTGGAGCCGGCCGAGTATCTCGCGCGGTGGTGGTTCCGGACGGTCAGTGGGGGACGGTAGGCGGCATTAAGCAGGCTCGGCGAACAATCCTACTTCCGAAATCGCTGGACAGACCGGCGCCTGCGTAACCCGCAGGCGCACGCGCGATGTCGTCACGCGCGGCCCGCGAATCAAGCGGCAGTTCCCGATACTGGTCGCCCCGGCGACTTCGGTCCACCCTCCATCGCGCCACATATCAACCTTTATGGATTCGACGCGTTGGCCGAGGGGGAGGTACTCGCGGATGCGCACGACGTTGAAGGCTGTGGGATGCCCCAGATCAAACACGAGACTCGGGGTCTTCACGTCGTCGTCGGTCGCCCAGTAGGTCAGGCGGCTGCCGTCGAGCACGTTCGCCGGCATGAACCGCCGGTCGCGGCCGTTGCCCCGCGAGTTACTCGCACTGATGCGTGCGCCAGAAGCGAGGTTGGTCGCGAACGTTGCCTCGATGATGCCCCGGAACTCGCGCAGCGTTCGCGCGTCATTCTCGTGAATCCGCCCGCGCCGGTCCGGCGGGAGGTTGAGCAGGAACGATGCACCCCGGCCGACTGACGAATAGTAGAGATCGACGAGCTGCTGCGGCGTCTTCACCTGATCGTCTTCATGCTTGTGGTAGAACCAGCCAGGCCGGATCGACACATCGCACTCGGCGGGCACCCAGTTGGTGCCGGGCCGGTCGCCGCGATTCAGACGCTCGACATCGGCGCGGCCCGGCGCGAAATCGGCGCTGTTCTGTGTCGCCCAGCAGGTCTCGCCCGCGATGCCGCGCTCGTTGCCGACCCACCGGACGTCCGGCCCGCCATCGCTGAATAACACCGTATTGGGCTGAAGCTCGCGAACGATCTGCCACGTATTCGGCCAGTCGTAGTAGGTTCGGTTGTCGATCTCGCGCCGCTCGTAGGCGCCGCCGTAATAGCCATCGCCACCGTTGGCGCCGTCGAAGAAGATCTCGAACACCGGCCCGTACTCCGTCAGCAGCTCGCGCAGCTGATTGCGGTAGTAGACGAGGTACTCGGGCGTGCCGTAATCCTTGTGATTGCGATCCCACGGCGAGAGATAGATGCCGAACTGGACGCCCTGCCTGGCGCAGGCCGCGGAGATCTCTTTCACGACATCACGCTTGAACGGACTGTTCTTAACCGAGTGCTCCGTATAGCGCGACGGCCAGAGGCAAAAGCCATCGTGATGCTTGCAGGTGAGGATCAGCGCCTTCATCCCACCATCTTTCGCCGCGCCGACGATCTGGTCGGCATCGAAGGCGGTCGGATTGAACAGCGCCGGTGACTCGTCCCCGTCGCCCCATTCGCGGTTCGTGAAAGTGTTCAGGGTGAAGTGGAGGAAGCCGTAGAACTCGAGCTCGTGCCAGGCCAACTGACGGGGGCTGGGGCCCGGGGGGTAGGGCACGGGAGGCTCGACGAAGGTCGATCGCGCCAATCCCGCGGCACTCAACGATGTGCCAACGAACTCGCGCCGATTCATCAGCGCGCGACCTTCGCCACCGTATCCCACGTGCGCGTGGTCTGGTCTTTGCCGAACGTTTTCTCGATCAGCGTCATGAACACCGGACCTTTCGGATTCGGTAGGTACGCGCTGAAGATCTCCCCATCCTTCATCGTGAGAATGCGCGCGCCATCCGTCTCGACAGGAAGCTTGATCTTGGCTGTCGGCCGGCCGCGCAGAAACGTGACGATGCGCTTGGCCTTGGGACTCACTCGAAACGGCGCGTACGGATCGGTCGCCAGCACCTTTCGGAGCTGCGCGACGGGTCGCACGATGGTGAGAAATGCGTGCCCCAACCGCTCCTGCATGGCGGCTTCCGCTTTTTGCTGGAGGGTCTGTTCCGAGCTGCTACGAGCGTCGAACACCACGTTGCCGCTGCCGAGCACGGTTTTCACATCCGTGAACCCAGCCGCCTCGAACGCCTCCTTCAGCGCCGGCATCTTGCAGTTGGTTGGCATGACGCCCCGGAGAAAAGCCGCATAGCGTGGCACGGCTGAAAGTTAGCGTCTTGTCGAATTCGCCGAACGTCAAACGACTATTGGGTGAGGCAGGCATATTTCGGGCTCTCTCGGAGGATCTATGAAATTCTTGTGCTTGATTTACCAGGAAGAAAAGCAGGAACCGAACGTCCCGCGGGACCAGGTCGAGCAGGCGAAGAAGGACTATTGGGCATTCGCGGAAGGCATCAAGAAGTCAGGCAACTATGTGGGATCGCACGGGCTGCAGCACACCGACCAGGCCACGACCGTGCGCCTCCGCAACGGCAAACTCTCCACCACCGACGGTCCCTTCGCCGAGACCAAAGAGCAGCTCGGCGGCTACTTCCTGATCGAGGCCAAGGATCGGAACGAGGCCATTCAGATCGCCAGCCGCATCCCGTCGGCCAAGTGGGGTTCAGTCGAAATTCGTCCAGTCTGGTCCGAAAACGGCAAATAACATTTTGGGAGGAACCATGCGATACCTGTGCTTGATCTACGAGGACGAGAAGTGGTGGGAGAAGGCGTCGGAAGCCGATATGCAGAAAGGCATGGCCGATTACAACGCCTTCACGCAGAGCATCAAGCAGAGCGGGAAATACATCGGCGGTGAAGCGCTGCAGCCGACCAAGACCGCGACGTCGGTTCGCATCCGGAACGGCAAGCTCTCCACCACCGACGGACCCTACGTCGAGACGAAGGAGCAGCTGGGCGGCTACTACCTGATCAACGCGAAGGACTTGAACGACGCGGTCCAGGTGGCCTCGCGGATTCCCGGCGCGCAGCATGGCACGGTTGAGGTGCGCCCAATCATGGAGTTCAACCAGCCGTAGACACGATCGAGTCAGTCTACCGCGCCGAATCCCGCCGCGTCCTGGCCACCTTGATCCGCCTCCTCGGCGACTTCGACCGCGCCGAGGAGGCGCTGCAGGATGCGTTCGCGGCGGCGGTCGAGCGCTGGCCGGTCGAAGGCGTGCCGGCAAATCCGCGCTCGTGGCTCATCTCCACCGGCCGATTCAAGGCGATCGACCGGCTGCGCAAGACGCGCCGCGAAGTGGATGACGCTGCGGATGTGCCGCTGGAGCTGAGCGACACCGAGGACTACGAAGTCACCGACGACCGCCTGCGCCTGATTTTCACCTGCTGTCACCCCGCGCTGAATCCCGACGCACAGGTCGCGATGACCCTGCGCGAGGTCTGCAGCCTGACGACCGAACAGGTGGCGGCCGCGTTCCTCACCACCGCACCGACGCTCGCGCAGCGCATCGTCCGCGCGAAGGCAAAGATCCGCGACGCTCACATCCCCTATGAAGTACCGTCGCTGCCCGATCTTCCGGAGCGCCTGGCGAGCGTGCTGCACGTCGTCTATCTCGTGTTCAATCAGGGCTACTTCACGCGCGCCGATCTCGCGACGGAGGCGATTCGGCTCGGCCGGCTGCTCGTCGAGCTGCTGCCCGAGCCCGAAGCGATCGGCCTGCTGGCGCTGATGCTGTTGCACGACGCCCGCCGCGCCACGCGGACAACGACCGGTGGGGTGCTGATTCCGCTCGAGGAGCAGGACCGCTCGCAGTGGAACCAGGAACAGATAAAGGAAGGGGTGGCGCTCGTGCACCGCGCGTTCCAAACGCGTCGCGCCGGTCCTTACGCCCTCCAGGCCGCCATCGCGGCTGTGCACGCCGAAGCGCGGTCCTCAGCGGAGACCGACTGGAGCGAGATCGTCGGACTGTACGACGTGTTGCTCAGGATGGACCCATCGCCCGTCGTCGAGCTGAACCGCGCGGCCGCCGTCGCGATGCGCGATGGCCCCGAACATGGGCTCGCGCTCATCGACGCGATTCTCGCCCGCGGTGAGCTGGAGGAGTATCACCTCGCGCATGCCGCGCGCGCGGATCTGTTCCGGCGACTCGGCCGCAAGAGCGAGGCGACTGCGGCCTACAAACGGGCGCTCGAATTGGCCGTCGAGGAGCCCGAGCGACGCTTGCTCGAACGACGATTGCAGGAGCTCTGACGCTCAGTCTTCCGGATACCAGTTCTTGTCCCAGGCATGCGGCTTGAGCTTCGCCAGCATCGCGGCCGGCAGCGATCCCTTCGTGGACACCGCCGTGTTCTGGCGTACGTGCGCCGGGCGGCGCATCCCCGGAATCACCGTGGACACCTCGGGCGATGAGAGACAGAAGCGCAGCGCCAGCTCAGGCAGCGTTTCAACTTGATGATCGAGCACGCTCGCCAGCGCCTTCGCCCGCCGTTCCGCCTCGGCTTTGCGATCGCCCGCGAAGTACTCGGCGCGCCAATCACCGGCGGGGAACACCGTATTGGCTTTGATCTGGCCGGTCAACGCGCCTTCATCGAACGGCACGCGGACGATGATGCCCAGCGGCTTCTGTTTGGCGAGCGCAAACAACGCCTTCTCGGGAGCGCGGTCGTAGATGTTGTAGATCACCTGCGCGGTTTCGAATACCGGGTCCGTCAGGACGCGGAGTGCGGTCTCCGGCGCGTGGTCGTTGATCGAGATCCCCCAGTGCAGGACCTTTCCTTCCTCTTTGAGCCGCACGATCTGCTTATAGGACGCTTCCCAGTCTTTATCCTCCAGCCATGCGTCGTTCCAGACATGCAGCTGCTGCACGTGCAGCGCGTCCATGCCGAGGTTTTTGAGGGACTGCTCGGTGCAGGATGCGATGTACGTGGCCGGGAAGACGTCAGCGAGTGGGTAATTCGCTTTCCCAGGCCACTGCCGATTCTGCGGCGGGATCTTCGTCGCGACGACGACGCGGCCTGCGCGGATCTCGTGCTTCAGCTCTTCCCCGATCACGCGCTCGCTGTGACCGGTCCCGTACGCCAGCGCCGTGTCGAAGAACGTGATGCCCTGCTCGACCGCTTCGTGCAGCGCCTTGCGGCCTTCGGCGTCGTCCACGCCGCGCCACATCTCGCCGCCGAGACCCCAGGCACCAAAGCCGATCTCGCTGACGCGGTACCCGGTCGCGCCGAGGGCCCGAGTCTTCATGGCCGCGCTCCCGCGCCCGTATCCAAGCCACTGCTGAGCACGTCGCGGAGCGGCGTGCGCCGCAATTCGGCGGCGAACTGCGGGACGCCCTTCGTCATGAGGTCAGTGAAGCGCGTCGTTGCGTCCGCGAGCCGTCCGGCCAGCACCTCGTGCACCGCGACTTGCTGCGTGGTTGGCGCGAAGTCGGCACCATTCTCCGCCAAGTCCGACTGCAGCGCGGCGAGCCGGCCGTAGAGCTGGATCGGATTGCGGAAGGCATCCTCCCGCGCGCCCGTCAGGTTCACGTCGAAGAGCGCGCCTTCGACCCGGACGATGCGCCGCTCGAGCGAATCGGCGAGCGCGGCGACGCGCTTGGCTGCGGAGTCGGCCACTAGACTTGAGTCGCGAAGCTGCGCCGTGAGGTCACGCACCTGCTTGCGCACCCATTCGAGGCGATTCACCATGCGCGCGATGCTGTCCTGCTCGGCGCGAATCGTGCGCGCGAGCTTGCCCTGTGCCTGCACGTCCGCGTCCGTTCCCGTGGTGTTGGGATCCTTGAGGACCGTGAGCGTCTGCTTCGAGGTCACAGGCGTAGTGCCCGAGTCCGCGATTACGACGCTGACGGTATAGCTCCCGGGCAACACCAGCGGGCCGCGCAGCGAGAGATCCAGATCCCAGGTGACCAGTGGGCGCGTCCCGTCGGCCCCGACACGAACCCACGTCTTGCCAGGGGGTGGCGTCCGAAGTTTCGGCGTCGCCGGCGCCGTGTAGCGCAGGTCCCAGCAGACACGGTTCAGTCCCGGCTTCCGCGCTCCCTCGAGCACCCGCACGGTGTCACCCTGCGCGTCGAGAATCACGAGCCGCAAAGGCTTGAGGCGACGCGTGCTATCACTGGGGCTGGGGGTTGGGGGCGCTGGGGGTTGGGGGCTGGGGCATGTGGTGCTTGGCGCGGTGGTTGAGCCGGTCGTGGTGTCCGCCAGCGCCGTCGAGACGTAGTACGTGAGCGGCACGCCGGCCGGCCCGTTCTCCGCCTGCACTGCGCTGTTCGGTGCGTTGGTGACTCCCTGCTGGTCGCGCAGCCGGTAGGCAGGTGGCGGCACGAATAGGCTCGCCGAGCTCCCCAGCGTCGCGGCATCGAGCTGTTCGAGCGGCGAAATGTCGTCGAGGATGTAGAAGCCACGCCCGTAGGTCGAGACGACGAGATCGTGGAAGTGCGGCTGCACGGTGAGCCACGACACGGGGGCGTGCGGCAGGTTGGTCTGGAGCGGCAGCCAGCGGGCGCCGTCGTCGAACGTCACGTACAGCCCGTTCTCCGTTCCCGCGAAGAGCAAACCGCGCCGCACCGGATCCTCGCGTACGATGTGCACGAACGAGAGCGGCGAGCGCGGGAACGTCTCCGAAATCTTTCGCCAGCTCTTCCCGAAGTCCGAGGTCTTGAAGATGTACGGATCCAGGTCGTCGAGCTCGTGCAGGTCGGCCGCGAGATACGCGGTGCCTGCATCGAAGTGTGAAGGCTCGATGTTCACGATCTTCGCCCAGGGCGAGAGCTTCGGGATGTTGCCCGACACGTCGGTCCAGTGGGCGCCGCCATCCATCGACACATTCACGCGGCCGTCGTTCGACCCGGTCCAGAGGACACCCGCCCGCACGGGTGACTCGGCGAGCGCAAACAAGGTTGCGCCGTCGAATGTGTAGAGGTTATCGGTCGTGACACCGCCCGAGCTTTGCTGGTGCGTCGTGTCGTTGCGGGTGAGATCGGGACTGATCACCTGCCAGCTCGAGCCGCCGTCCTTCGTCACGTGCACGACCTGGCTCCCGACGTACACTTTCGTGTGGTCGTGGGGCGAGATAGCGATGGGGAAGGTCCAGTTCCAGCGGTACTTCATGTCCGCGGGCCGCCAGCCATAGCCCGCTTCGGGCCAGACGCGCACGTTCCGTGAGTGGTCGGTCCGGACGTCGTAGACCTCGAGCCCGCCGTCGTAGCAGCCCGACCACACCGTGGCGTTATCCACCGTGTCGGGAATGGCGAAGCCACTTTCACACCCACCCACGTGACCCCACTGCCCCTCGTTCAACCCGCCCGCGCGACTGCGACTCGGCATCCGGTAGGACGAGCCATCCTGGCGATTGCCGTAGAGGTAGTAGGGCACGCGCGTGTCGGTGTGCACGTGGTACATCTGCGCGATCGGCAGCACGACGCGGGTCCAGGCC
>WNGO01002354.1_pt1 | contig 18331 bp, 18 predicted proteins | sample 5400511 | NCBI WGS metagenome assembly WNGO01 (sample SAMN13153380, study PRJNA577476) | soil metagenome | isolation source: 20 cm soil or saprolite under Garry oak tree replicate 2 | place: USA:California | collected 2016-06-15 | reverse complement strand
CCTCGGCATGGGCGGCTATATTTCGTTTCCCGGCGGGATGATGGCGGCGCTCCTCGGAAAGCCGCTCGTCGTCCACGAACAGAACGCGATCCCCGGCCTCGCCAACAAGGTGCTCGCCACAGTCGCGGACCAGGTCCTGTGCGCGTTCCCCGGAGCGCTCAAGCGCGCAAGCTTGACCGGCAATCCGGTGCGGCCGGAGATCACGGCGATCGCGGCGCCGGAGAGCCGCTACGCCGGACGCTCGGGCCCGCTTCGGGTTCTGGTCGTCGGCGGCAGCCTGGGCGCACAGGCGCTCAACGACGTCGTTCCCCGGGCACTGGCGCTCCTGACCGGCGCAAAGCCCGTCCTCACGCATCAGTCGGGGGCTCAGCACCTCGATTCGTTGCGGGCCGCCTACTCCGCGGCCGGCGTACCCGCGAAGACCTCCGCCTTCATCGAGGACATGGCTGCGGCGTATGCCGAGACGGACCTCGTCGTATGTCGCGCTGGCGCGACCACGGTCGCGGAGCTAGCCGCTGCGGGCGTGGCGAGCGTCCTGGTTCCCTATCCGCACGCGGTGGACGACCACCAGACCGCCAACGCTCGCTTTCTCGCGGACGCGGGCGCCGCGGTCCTGGTGCCGCAGAGCGAGCTCAGTCCCGAGCGGCTCGCGGGGGTGCTCGCCGGGTTCGATCGCTTGCGTTTGGGCGAAATGGCCAGGCGCGCGCGCTCGCTCGCCCGGCCCGGGGCTGCGGCGGCGGTCGCCACGGCCTGCGCGGAGCTTGCCGCATGAAGCACAAGGTCAAGCGGATTCATTTTGTCGGCATCGGCGGCAGCGGAATGAGCGGCATCGCGGAAGTGCTGCTCAATCTGGGCTACAAAGTGAGCGGCTCGGACCTCGCTGCGAATGCGGCGACCGAACGGCTCGCGGGTCTCGGGGCGAAGGTCGTGCTCGGCCACAACGCCGACAACATCGCGTCGGCGGACGCCGTGGTCGTGTCCTCCGCGGTGACCGCTGACAACGTCGAGATCCTCGCCGCGAAGGCGAAGCGCGTCCCGGTCGTGCCGCGCGCCCTGATGCTCGCCGAGCTCATGCGCTTGAAGCAGGGCATCGCCGTCGCGGGGACACACGGCAAGACCACGACGACCAGCCTCGTCGCGAGCGTACTCGCCGAAGGCGGGCTCGATCCCACGTTCGTGATCGGCGGGCGGCTGGTGAGTGCCGCCTCCAACGCGCGGCTCGGGACCGGCGAGTTCATCGTCGTCGAGGCCGACGAGTCCGATGCCTCCTTTCTCCAGCTGCAACCCGTCGCCGCGGTGGTGACCAATATCGACGCCGATCACATGGAGACCTACCAGCACGATTTTTCGCGGCTGAAGCAGGCGTTCGTCGGTTTCCTGCAGAACCTCCCCTTCTACGGCAGCGCCATCGTCTGCATCGACGACGCCAACGTGCGCGAGATCCTGCCCTCAGTCTCGAAGCCGATCGTGACCTACGGGATGCGCGAGGACGCGATGGTTCGGGGGACCGAGATCATTCCGGGAGACCGCATGCGCTTCCGGGCGTTGCGGGAAGGCGCCGCGACCCTGGACATCACGCTCAATCTTGCGGGACGGCACAACGTGCAGAACGCGCTCGCCGCGATCGCCGTGGCCACCGAGCTCGGCGTTCCCGATGCGGCGATCCGAAAGGCGCTCGCCGAGTTCCGCGGCGTCGGCAGGCGTTTCCAGCGCTACGGTGAAGTTCCGCTTCCTCCAAACGGTAAATCGGCGGGGAGCTTCACTTTGGTCGACGACTATGGGCATCACCCGGTCGAGATGCAGGCGACGCTCGATGCGGCGCGCGGCGCTTTTCCGGGTCGGCGCATCGTGCTCGCCTTTCAGCCCCACCGTTATACGCGCACGCGCGATCTGTTCGAGGACTTCGTGAAGGCGCTTTCCGGCGTGGACGCGCTGCTGCTCGCGGAAGTCTATCCGGCGGGCGAGACGCCGATCGTAGCCGCCGACGGGCGCTCGCTCGCCCGCGCGATCCGAATTGCGGGCAAGACCGAACCTGTATTCGTCGAGAGGATCGCCGACATGCCCGATGCCATCCGCAAGATCGTGCGCCCGGGTGACGTCGTGCTGACCATGGGTGCGGGTTCGATCGGCGGCGTGCCTGTAGCGCTCGCCAGGACCGGAAGATGAAGATGACTGAGCCGATCGACCGATCGGGAGTCGCGCTGCGCGGTTCCTTGCGGCTGAACGAGCCGATGGCGAAGCACGTCAGCTGGCGCGCGGGTGGTGCCGCCGAACGGGCGTACGTTCCGGCCGACCGCGCCGACCTCGCCGCATTCCTCGCGACTCTTCCCCGGGGCGAACGAGTCTGCTTCCTGGGACTCGGAAGCAATCTGCTGGTACGTGACGGCGGATTTCACGGGACGGTCATCCTGATGCACAGCCCGCACGGCGTGATTCGCGTCGAGGGTGGCTTGATTTACGCGGAAGCGAGCGCCGCCTGTCCCAAGGTGGCGCGGCTCACCGCGACACGCGGCTTCGAGGGCGCGGAGTTCCTCGCCGGAGTTCCCGGAACGGTGGGCGGGGCGCTCGCGATGAACGCCGGATGCTACGGGTCGGAAACCTGGGACGTCGTCGCGAAGGTGCTGACGATATCGCGCGCCGGGAAATTGAGCGAGCGCAAGCCCGCCGATTTCGAAGTCGGATACCGGCGCGTCACACTTCGCGGATCGGAACTGGGCGAGAACGAATGGTTCCTCGCAGCTTGGTTCCGTTTCCATACGGGTGATGAGAAGCGCGCCCGAGCCCGCATCAAGGAACTGCTCGCGAAGCGTATCGCGGAGCAGCCTCTCGAACTTCCGAATGCCGGCTCCGTGTTCCGCAACCCGCCTGGCAAGTACGCCGCGCGCCTGATCGAGGCCTGCGGGCTCAAGGGCCATGAGATCGGTGGCGCTCGAGTCTCGGAGAAACACGCGAATTTCATCGTCAACCCGAAGGGGAGAGCGCGTGCCTCGGACATCGAGGCCCTGATCGAGCACGTGCGCGCCTCCGTGAAGGAACGCTTCGGCATCGAGCTGGTTCCCGAAGTGCGAATCATCGGTGAGGCGGCGTGAGGGGCTTCGGAAAAATCGCCGTGCTCATGGGTGGGCGCTCCGCCGAGCGCGCCGTCTCGCTTAAGAGCGGTTCGATGGTGCTGGGCGCCCTGAAGAAGAAGGGGGTGGACGCCCACGCCTTCGACACAAAAGAGCGGGGACTCGACGCGCTAGTCAAAGAGCGGTTCGACCGCGTCTTCATCGCGCTGCACGGCCGCTACGGCGAGGACGGCACGGTCCAGGGCGCGCTCGAGCTGCTCGGAATCCCGTACACCGGCTCGGGCGTGCTGGGGAGCGCGCTCGCGATGGACAAGTGGCGCACCAAGCTCGCCTGGCAGGGGAGCGGGATTCCGACGCCGCACTACGAGCTTCTCACGCGCGAAACCGATCTCCATGGCGTCGCGACGCGGCTGGGGCTGCCCCTGATGATCAAGCCCGCCAACGAAGGCTCCTCGATCGGAATGACCAAAGTAAGGAGCGCCCGCGATCTCCCGGAAGCCTACGCGCTTGCCGCCAACTACGACCGCGTCGTGATCGCCGAGACGTTCGTCGACGGCGTCGAGCTGACGGCCGGGGTGCTGGGAGACACGGCCCTTCCTCTGATCAAGCTCGAAACGCCGCGCGAGTTCTACGACTACGCCGCGAAGTACAGCGCCGAGGATACCCGCTACATCATTCCCTGCGGCTTGCCCCCGGATGCCGAGCGCATCGTCCAAGACGAGGCGCTGCGGGCTTTCAGAATCTTGGGTTGCAGTGGATGGGGCCGCGTGGATCTCATGCTCGACCGCAAGGGCAAGCCCTACTTCCTCGAAGCCAATACCTCTCCGGGGATGACCGACCACTCGCTCGTGCCGATGGCGGCGCGTCACGCGGGACTGTCCTTCGAAGACCTGTGCCTGCGGATTCTCGAGCTGGCGCAGCTCGCCGAGCCGGGAGACGATCGTGTGGGATAACCCGCGCCTCGCCAACGTCGCCGCAAACGCGCTGTACGCGCTTGCGCTCGGGCTCGTCGCCTACGCCGGCGTGCGCGTCCTGTTCGAGTCCCCGGTGTTTTCGCTCAAGACCATCGTCGTGGGGGGCGAGCTCCAACACGTTGCGCGCGAGGAGATCGTCCGCGCTCTCCAGGGCCGCGTGAAGGGCACCTTTTTCACCGTGGACCTAGAGGTGGTGCGGGCGCTGTTCGAGGGGATTCCCTGGGTGCGCAGAGCCGAACTACGGCGCGGCTGGCCCGATCGGGTGGAAGTCCGCATCGAAGAGCACGTGGCGCTCGCGCTCTGGGGCCCAAGACGAGGGCCGCAACTCGTGAATACGCACGGGGAGCTATTCCGAGGGCAGAGTGACGCTCCCCTGCCGGTCTTCTCCGGGCCCGCCGGGAGCGAAGGCGAAGTCACGCAACGCTACCTTGCCTTTCGCAGTCTGCTGGTTCCCCTCGCCCTCGAACCCCGGCAGGTGCTGCTGAGTTCCAGACTGTCATGGCAGGTCAAGCTCTCCAACGGGCTCACGGTGCAGCTCGGGCACGACTCGGACAAGGACCGCGTCGAGGGCCGTCTGGCAAGGCTCGTCTCCGTATACCCGCAGACCCTCGGGGAATCCAGGCAGCGTTTCGACTATGTCGACCTGCGCTATCCCAACGGCTTTGCCCTGCGCGTTCCCGATTTCGCCGGGCCCGAGCCCCGCGCGCGCAAGCGAGTCTGACATGGCGAGGGAAAACAAGAACCTCATTGTTGCTCTGGACATCGGCACCTCCAAGGTAGCGGCGCTGGTGGCGGAACTTTTACCTGACGGACGCATGGACATCATCGGGACCGGCCGTCACGAATCCAAGGGCCTGAAAAAGGGCGTCGTCGTAAACATCGAGGCGACAGTGAACGCCATCCAGCGCACGCTCGAAGAAGCGGAATTGATGGCTGACTGCAAGATCGAGCGCGTTTTCACTGGCATCGCCGGGAGCCACATCAAGAGCTTCAACTCCACGGGGATGGTGGCGATCAAGGACAAGGAGGTGACGCCGGTCGACGTCGAGCGCGCGATCGAGACCGCGCGTGCCATGCCCATTCCGACCGACCAGCAGGTGCTGCACATCCTCACTCAGGAATTCATCATCGACGGGCAGGACGGGGTGCGAGAGCCGCTCGGCATGAGCGGCGTGCGGCTCGAAGTCAAAGTGCACATCGTCACCGGAGCTGTCTCGGCGGCGCAGAACATCGTCAAGTGCGTGCGCCGCTGTGGGCTGGAAGTGAACGATCTGATTTTGCAGCCGCTGGCGTCCTCGCTTGCCGTGTTGACCGAGGACGAAAAGGAGCTCGGCGTGTGCCTCGTCGACGTCGGCGGTGGCACGAGCGACATCGCGGTGTTCCGCGAGGGCGCGATCCGCCACACGGCTGTGGTCCCGATCGCCGGAGACCAGATCACCAACGACATCGCGATGGCGCTGCGTACGCCTACCGCGGAAGCCGAAGAACTCAAGGTGCGCCACGGTTGCGCGCTCAGGCAGCTTGCCGAGGCCGGCCAGATGATCGAAGTCGCGGGCGTGGGCGACCGCCCGCCGCGGATGCTTTCGCGCCAGACGCTCGCAGAGGTTATCGAGCCCCGCGTCGAAGAACTCTACTCCCTCATTCAGCAGGTGCTGCGCGACTCCGGTTACGAGGAACTGCTGTCCTCGGGGGTCGTGCTCACGGGGGGCTCCGCGGTGATGCAGGGGATGGTGGAGCTGGGAGAGGAGATCTTTCACATGCCGGTCCGGCTGGGCATTCCCCGCTACACCGGCTCACTGTCGGATGTGGTCCGCACCCCGCGGTACGCCACCGGCGTCGGCTTGTTGCTCGAGGGTGTGGTGCAGACGCAGCGCGGCCTCATCGCGCGGCAGGGGGGGTCTGTCAAGCAGGTCGCTAAGAGGATGCGCCAATGGTTTCAGCGGAATTTTTAGCCTGGCAAGTTTTTTTTTCTTCACCCCGGAAGGAGGTCAGTATGTTTGAAGTCGTCGAAAACGCAGCAAGCGGCACTGTGATCAAGGTGATCGGTGTCGGCGGCGCGGGCGGCAATGCCGTCGATCACATGATCCGAAATGGCGTGGCCGGCGTCGAGTTCATCACCGCCAATACCGACGGCCAAGCGCTGTCGCGCACCCAGGCAAAGAGCCAGATCCAACTCGGATCGACCGGGCTCGGCGCAGGGGCCAAACCCGAAGCCGGGCGCGCCGCGGGGCGCGGCACCCGTGGTTGCAGAGGTCGCCAAGGAGATGGGAATCCTCACCGTCGCGGTCGTCACAAAGCCCTTCTCGTTCGAAGGCGTGCGCAGGATGCAGGCCGCGGAGACTGGCATCGAGGAGCTGTCCCAGCATGTCGATTCGGTCATCGTGATTCTCAACGAGAAACTCGAGGAAGTGCTCGGCGACGACGTGTCGATGGAGGAGGCGTTCTCGGCGGCCGACAGCGTGCTGAAAAACGCCGTCGCGGGCATTTCCGAAATCATTAACGTCCCCGGCCTCATCAACGTCGACTTCCAGGACGTTCGGACCGTGATGGCCGAGCAGGGAATGGCGATGATGGGTTCTGCGGCCGCTTCCGGCGTTGATCGAGCGCGCATCGCTGCCGAGCAGGCGGTGGCCTGCCCCTTGCTCGAAGGCGTCAATCTGTCCGGCGCACGTGGTGTTGTGGTGAACATCACGGCCAACAAATCGAGCCTGAAGCTGCGCGAGACCAAGGAGGTGATGAACACCATCCGCGGCTTCGCTGCAGACGACGCGACCATCATCTTCGGCGCCGTCTATGACGATCCCATGGGCGAGGAGCTGCGCGTCACCGTGATTGCTACGGGTCTAGGCCAGCCGCAGGTCGCTCGCCAAGCCAGGCCGAAGCTGGTGCAAAGGACCGGGACCGACAACCGGCCTGTTGCAGGCGTGGATTATCGCGTGCTCGACGAGATGCCGGCGGTCATCCGCAAGAACCGCGCCTCGACGATAGAAGCGCTGCAGAACAGCGGGGTCGACAAGTACGACATCCCTGCATTCCTGCGCAAGCAAGCCGACTAGGGAGAAATCACATGAGCACAGCCAAGAGACCGGGCATACCTCGCTATCTGCGCAAGCCCCTGATCGTCAAAACGAGCGTGCGACTGCCCATTCGGACGGCGCCGGTGCTGATCCGCACCGTCGCTTTCGTCCCCGCGTACCTGCGCAAGCGGCCACATTGAGCGCGCAAACGGCGCAGGCTCGCCGGAATTCCGGGCCGGTGCACCCGCGCTCTATGCTAAAATTCTATGCTTTCAAGTGGCTACAGCAATTGCTGCAACGACGCAAATGTTCAAGCAGCGCACTCTCAAATCCGTGATTCGCGCCACCGGCGTCGGTCTGCATACGGGCGAGAAGGTCGCGGTGACACTGCGACCGGCTTCGCCCGACGTGGGCATCGTGTTTCGACGCATCGATTTGCCCGTTCCGATCGACATAGCAGCCGACGCCTTCAAGGTCACCGACACTCGGCTCTGCAGCGCGCTGGAGGCAGGCGGGGCGAGAGTGACCACCGTCGAGCATCTCATGTCGGCATTCGCGGGGCTCGGGATCGACAACGCCTACGTCGACCTCACCGGGTCGGAAGTTCCGATCATGGACGGGAGCGCCGCGCCTTTCGTGTTTCTCATCCAGTCCGCGGGCATCGAGCAGCAGCCCGCGCCCAAGCGCTTTTTCAGAATCAAGAGCACAGTCGAAGTGACAGACGGCGACAAGTGGGCGCGCTTCGAACCGTTCGAGGGTTTCAAGCTTTCGTTTTCGATCGAGTTCGACCACCCCGCTTTCGAGCGCTCGGCGCAAGCGGCACACGTTGACTTTGCCGATACCTCCTACGTGAAGGAAGTCGCCCGGGCGCGCACCTTCGGTTTTATCCAGGACGTGGAGGCGTTGCGCGATTCCGGCCTCGCTCTGGGCGGGAGCCTCGAAAACGCCGTCGTCGTGGACGAGTACCGCGTGCTGAACGCCGAGGGACTGCGCTACAGCGACGAGTTCGTCAAGCACAAGCTGCTCGACGCAATCGGCGATCTATACTTGATCGGGCATCCGCTGATCGGCTATTTTTCGGCCCATAAATCCGGCCACGCCCTGAACAACCGTTTGCTGCGGGAGACGCTCGCTTCCGACGGCGCCCTGGAATGCGTGACTTTCGAGCGCGAAGAGGACGCGCCGGCTGCCCTGTCCCGGTTGTTCGCTCTGCCTGCCAGTTGAGCGGAGTGTCGCGGGTCTGATGCTTGCATTGCGCATCGCTGCAATTCTCGCGGTGCTCGCCACGGCGGCTGGAATAATCCTCTATCTGCTGACCCGCGACCGCAAGTACCTGCGCTTCGCTTATCAGGTATTCAAGTACGCTCTGATTTTCGCCCTGCTGGTTTTCGGCCTTTTGATTCTCGAGCGTGCAATTGTGCTCGTCTAAGCAAAGACTTACCTGCGATGCCGGGATGCGAACCTTCCGAGGGTAGTCTTCAGTTCTGAATCAGGGAGTTGCTCGCAGACCTTGGCCATCTCCAAAGCGGCCCCCGGGCTCATTTTCGCCGACTTTTCAGTAACTTGAGGGTTGGAGGCGAGGGGTTGCACGCACACCTCCAATCCGGTAACCTCCTTGGCTCGCTTCGAAAGCTGCTCCGATAATGTCGGGAGCATAAAGTTCAGCTTGGCAGCGATCGCGCCGTTGGCAGCAAAAATAACGACTTTTCCCTGCTTGTAATTTGCGATCGAGCAGCAACGCGCGAGGGATTCGGGGAGGATGGCTGCGAGAACCTCCCGCAACTCGATTAAGCGTCTGGCCTGCGGCATAAGCGGCGCGATGCCGTCGGGCTGATTCAAAAAGGCGCAAGGGTTCTTCATAGGGACAGCGTGCATATTATTCTTGTTTCGAGCAGGCTGGCCAAGTCGAGGTCCTGGACCCTGACTCACCGGCACTTGCTTGCCGCCACCGTGTTCATGGCGCTGCTCGTAATCAGCCTTACGCTCGGGCTCTTCTGGATCACGGTACGCCATGCCGCCGAAGTCAAGCTTCCGCTGCTCGACTCGCTGGTCTCGTCGGCGCAGGAAGCGCAACAGCGCAAGACGGAAGATTTCCTGCGGGAAAACTTGAACGCCATGGCGGTGAAGCTCGGTCAGATGCAGGCCCAGCTTATGCGCCTTGACGCGTTGGGGGAACGCCTCTCGACACTGGCGGGGCTCAAGCCCGGAGAATTCCGCTTCACCGAGGCGCCGGGTCGAGGGGGCGCGCTGTCGAGCATCCCTCCCAAGGATCTCTCGATGGCGGAGTTCAACCGGCAGCTCGATCAGCTTTCCAGACAGATGGAAAACCGGAGCGACTCCCTCGGGATCCTCGAGTCGCAGCTGTTCGACGCCAAGGTGAAGAAGAAGCTCATGCCGACGATCCCCCCGGTGGACGCGGCCTACAGCGCATCCAGCTACGGCTGGCGCATCGATCCGTTCAACGGAATGCTCGCCATGCACGAGGGCGTGGATTTCCCCGTGGATATCGGGACCCCCGTTTTCGCGGCGGCGGGCGGCGTGGTGATCTACTCGGGGCCGCATCCGCAATACGGCTTCCTGGTGGAGATCGACCACGGCAACGATTTTACGACCCGTTACGCTCATTGCTCCAGAGTTCTGGTCAGGGAAGGCGAGGTAGTTCAGCGCGGAAGCAAGATCGCCGAATCCGGATCCACCGGCCGCGCCACCGGCCCGCACCTTCACTTTGAAGTCCGCTACCGCAGCGTCGCGCAGAACCCGATCCGATTCCTTCAGGCCACGGCGCGCTAGCCGGCATTTCCGCCGCGCACAGGAAGTCTCCATCGCGCGGTTTCCCGCGCGTTTCCATCTCCTCGAGTCGCGGGGAGCAGCCGCGCCGGCGTGATAAACTCCGAACCTTTGCACTCCACGGCAGTCATTCCTAGATGATTTCCCGCGCACTGAAGGCGGTGTTCGGCAGCCGCAATGATCGGCTGCTCAAGCACTACGGCAGGTCCGTGCGGGTGATCAACGCTCTCGAGCCGTCGATGGCGGCGCTCCCGGATCACGGCCTGGGGGCGAAAACGCTCGAGCTCAGGGAGCGTTTCGCAAAGCGGCTCCAAGGCGTCCCCGAAGAGGAACGCGACGCGGCGGAAAAGGCCGCGCTCCTCGAGCTCCTCCCGGAGTCCTTCGCCGTGGTTCGCGAGGCGGCGAAGCGCGTGCTCAACATGCGTCATTTCGACATGCAGCTGATCGGCGGCATGGTCCTGCACGACGGCAAGATCTCGGAGATGCGCACTGGTGAAGGCAAGACGCTGGTTGCAACCTTGCCCGCGTACCTCAATGCCCTCTCGGGCCGTGGCGTGCACATCGTCACGGTCAACGACTACCTCGCGAGCCGGGACGCCGAGTGGATGGGGAAGGTCTACAAATTCCTCGGGCTATCGGTGGGGGTGATTCTGACCCAGATGCCGCACGCCGAAAAACAATCGGCCTACGCCGCCGACATCACCTACGGCACCAACAACGAATTTGGCTTCGACTACCTGCGCGACAACATGGCGATGCAGGTGGGCGACCGCTTCCAGCGCAAGCTGAACTACGCGATTGTCGACGAAGTCGACTCGATCCTGATCGACGAGGCCCGCACGCCTCTCATCATTTCGGGGCGGGCCGAGGACCGCACCGAGATCTACCAGCGCATGGACAAGGTGGCGCCGATGCTCAAGCGCCAGGAGAAAGAAAGCGCGCCAGGTGATTTCTACGTCGACGAGAAGAACCACACGGTACTCCTCTCAGAAGAAGGGCACGAGCACGCCGAGGCGCTCCTCGGCCGCGCGGGGTTGCTGCCCGAAGGGCGCAGTCTCTACGAACCGGCGTACGTTAACCTCATGCATCACTTGAACGCGGCGCTCCGGGCGCACAATCTTTTCTTTCGCGACCGGCACTACGTGGTCCAGGACGGCGAAGTGATCATCGTCGACGAGTTCACCGGCCGGCTCATGCCGGGGCGTCGCTGGTCCGACGGCCTGCACCAGGCGATCGAGGCGAAGGAGAACGTGTCGATCCAGAGTGAGAACCAGACGCTCGCGTCGATCACATTCCAGAACTACTTCCGCATGTATCGCAAGCTCGCGGGGATGACGGGAACGGCCGATACCGAGGCCTACGAATTCCAGGAGATCTACGGGCTGGAGGTCGTCGTCGTCCCGACGCACATGCCGATGATCCGGGCCGATCGTAACGATCAGGTCTTTCGGACCGCAGCGGAAAAGTACAAGGCGATCATCGGCGATATCAAGGACTGCCACGAGCGCGGCCAGCCGGTGCTGGTCGGCACGACCTCGATCGAGAATTCCGAGCTCATCTCGGGAATGCTGGAGAAGGACAAGTTGCCGCACCAGGTCCTGAACGCGAAGCAACACGCGCGCGAGGCGGAAATCGTCGCCCAGGCCGGGCGTCCGAAGATGATCACCATAGCGACCAACATGGCGGGCCGGGGCACGGACATCGTGCTGGGCGGCAACGTCGAGAAGCAGATCGATCTAGTGCGGGACAAGGACGAACTCGATGCCGCCGGGAAGGAGCGTCGCATCAGCGAGCTGCGCCATGAGTGGCAGGACCTGCATAACCGCGTCATCGCCGCGGGCGGCCTGCACATCATCGGGACCGAGAGGCACGAGGCGCGGCGCATCGACAACCAGCTGCGCGGCCGCTCCGGCCGGCAGGGCGATCCGGGCTCCTCGCGCTTTTACCTTTCGCTCGAAGACCCACTGCTGCGGATCTTCGCCGGAGAGCGGGTCAACGCCATCATGCAACGCCTGGGGATGCCCGAGGGTGAGCCGATTGAGCATAGCCTCGTCACTCGATCGATTGAGAGCGCGCAGCGCAAGGTCGAGGCGCACAACTTCGACATCCGCAAGCAACTGCTGGAATACGACAACGTCGCGAACGACCAGCGTCGCGAAATTTATCATTTGAGGAATTCCATCCTCGAATCGCAGGACGTTTCGGACCAGATCGCTGCGCTGCGCGAGGGCGTTGTGACCGATTTCTTCCGCGCCCATGTCCCCGAAGAGAGCATGGAAGAGCAATGGGACGTTCCGGGCCTTGAAAAAGTGTACGCGGCCGAGCTCCGGCTCGAACTGCCTCTTTCGAAGTGGCTCGAGAGCGACCCGGGCCTGGACGACGCCGCGCTGCTTAAGCGCACGATCGACGAGGCCCACGCGGCCTACGCCCGCAAGATGGCAGCCAATCCGCCGGAGGCCGTGCATCACGTGGAACGCCTCATACTGCTCTCGACGCTGGACAACCACTGGCTCGAGCACCTCGCCGCCCTCGACCACCTGCGCCAGGGAATCCATCTGCGCGGTTACGCGCAGAAAAACCCGAAGCAGGAATACAAGCGCGAGGCATTCGAGCTGTTCGGCAACCTCGTGGAATCGGTCAAACTGGAAGTGACGCGCACGCTGATGACCGTCGAGCTGCAGATGCGCGAGCAGGTCGAGCAGGTAGAGAAGCTGCAGGCGCCAGCGCTCGAGAACGTGCAATACCAGCACGCCGGGTACGAAGAAGCCCTCGCCGGAGCGGGTGCAGATGCGGCCCCGGCGTCGAAGCCGGCGCCTTTCGTCAGGCAGATGGGGAAAATCGGTCGCAACGATCCTTGTCCCTGCGGGTCGGGGAAGAAATACAAGCACTGCCACGGGAAGCTGAGCTAGCAGGGGAGCGGCGCCCAACCTAATGGCTGTCAATTTGAGCCCTCCTCGGCCGGAGGACTTGTTGCTCGTCAAGGGCGTCAAGCTCGGCGTCGCCGAGGCCGGAATCCGCAAGGCCAGGCGCAAGGACCTGCTCCTCATGACGCTCGCGGAGGGCACGTCCGCCTCGGGCGTGTTCACCCAGAATCGCTTTTGCGCAGCACCGGTCCAAGTGGCGAAGGAGCACTTGGCTACCGGGTCACCCCGGGCGCTGCTCGTCAATACCGGCAACGCCAACGCCGGTACCGGGGAGGCCGGGATTGCCGGCGCAAGGGCGAGCTGCGATGCGGCCGCCCGGCTCGTCGGCTGCGAATCCCGCCGGGTTTTGCCGTTTTCGACGGGCGTGATCATGGAGCCCCTGCCCGTCGAGCGCATCGTCGCGGGCCTGCCGGCGTGCGTCGCCGACCTGCGCGAGGACAACTGGGCGCGGGCAGCCGAGGCGATCATGACGACCGATTCGGTGCCGAAAGCGCGGTCGCGGCGCGTGCAGCTCGCGGGGGGCGAGGTGACCGTCACCGGGATCGCGAAAGGCGCGGGCATGATCCGGCCCGACCTGGCGACGTTGCTCGCGTTCGTCGCGACGGACGCTCCCGTCGCTCAAGGTGCGCTGCGCCAGCTCCTCGCCGATGCCGCGGCGCGCTCGTTCAACCGCATCAGCGTGGACGGCGATACGTCCACCAACGATTCCTTCGTCCTGATTGCAACCGGCGCGAGCGGCGGGACGATGATCGACGACCCGGGCCATCCCGGATTCGCGCCGTTGCGGGAAGCGGTGCTCGAGGTATCGCAGGGGCTCGCGCAGGCGATCGTGCGCGACGGCGAGGGCGCGACCAAGTTCATCACGGTCCGCGTGGAAAGGGGCCGGACCGAAACCGAATGCGCGAACGTCGCCTATTCGATCGCGCACTCGCCGCTGGTGAAGACCGCGTTTTCCGCATCCGACCCGAATCTGGGACGGCTGCTCGCCGCGATCGGCAACGCCGGCGTGCGCGATCTCGAAGTCGGCCGCGTCGAGCTTTACCTCGACGAGGTGCTGGTGTCGAAAGACGGAGGGCGCGCTCCGGCTTACCGCGAGGAGGACGGGAAGCGCGTCATGGCAAAAAGCGAGATCACGGTTCGCGTAGTGCTCAACCGCGGGCTTGCCGCCACCATGGTGTGGACCTGCGACCTTTCGCACGATTACGTTACCATCAACGCCCAGTACAGGACCTAGGACGGGCTATGTCCGAGCTCGAACGCCTGATCAAGCGCGGCGAAGCATTGCTCGAGCGCGTGGAAACGCTGCTCCCGCCGGCATTGCGCCCCGTGGACTGGCACCAGAGCGTCGCGTTCCGCTGGCGCAAGACGTCGCGCCGCGGCTTTATCCAGCCCGTCGCAAACCTGCACCGTATCCGACTTTCGGATCTCCACGGCGTCGATAGCCAGAAGGCGCTGATCGAGCAGAACACGCGCCAGTTCGTCGAACGCCGGACGGCCAACAATGCGCTCCTGACCGGTGCGCGCGGCACGGGAAAGTCCTCGCTCGTCAAGGCCGTGCTCGACAAATTCCACCCCCAGGGGCTGCGCCTCATCGAAGTGGAAAAGCACGATCTCATCGATCTCCCCGATATCGTCGATCAGGTGGCGGGGCGGCCCGAGCGGTTTATCCTGTTTTGCGACGACTTGTCGTTCGAGCTCTCGGAGGCCGCGGGCTACAAGGCGCTCAAGGTCGTGCTCGACGGCTCGATCACCGCGACTTCCGAAAATCTCCTCATCTACGCGACGTCGAACCGGCGGCATCTCATGCCCGAGTACATGCAGGAGAATCTCGAGACCAAGCATCTCGGCGAGGAGATTCATCCCGCCGAAACGGTGGAGGAGAAAATCTCGCTTTCCGAGCGCTTCGGGCTGTGGGTCTCCTTCTACCCGTTCGACCAGGACGCCTACCTGGATATCGCGGGACATTGGTTGCGCGAGCTCGGCTGCAGCGAAGCGGAGATCCTCAAGGCTCGGCAGGAAGCGCTGCAGTGGGCGCTGCTACGCGGTTCGCGCAGCGGCCGCGTGGCGTGGCAGTTCGCGCGCGACTACGCCGGGCGCAACCCCGGCGACGCGAAGGCAAGACGCTAGCAGGTGTCCACGATGTCGGCCCCGGTGGACGTCGCCGTGGCGGTGCTGATCCGTTCCGACGGCGCCGCGCTTCTGGCTCAGCGTCCCGAAACCAAGGTCTACTCGGGCTACTGGGAATTTCCCGGAGGCAAAATCGAGCCAGGCGAGCCTGTCCCCGAGGCGCTCAGGCGCGAGGTCCGCGAGGAGCTCGGCATCGAGGTCGAGCGCGCTTATCCTTGGATCACCCGGGTCTTCGTCTATCCGCACGCCAAAGTGCGCCTGCATTTCTATAGGGTCTACGCCTGGCGCGGCGAGCCTCGCGCGGTCGAACACCAAGCCATCGCCTGGCAGCGCCCCGATGCGATCGAGCTCGATCCGCTCCTGCCGGCCAACGGCCCGGTGATACGCAGCCTGATGCTGCCCTCCGAGTACGCCATCACGCACGCCGGCGCGCTCGGTTTCGAGCCATTTCTTTCGAAGCTCGAGGCGAGGCTGCGCGGCGGGCTCAAGCTCATCCAAATGCGGGAAAAAACCCTCGCGCCTCGGGCCGTGGCGGAGTTCGCGCGACGCGTGACTGCGCTAGCCCGCGCCCACGGCGCGAAAGTCCTGGTCAACTCGGATGCCGCGCTCGCGCGCGAAATCGACGCCGACGGCGTGCATCTCACCGCCGAACAATTGCGCAGCGCCCACGCCCGCCCCGATTTTCCGTTGTGCGGCGCTTCGTGCCATTCCATCGAGGAGCTGCGCCGCGCGGAGGCGCTAGGAGTCGACTTCGTCGTGCTGGGACCGGTGCGCGCGACACCGTCGCATCCGAACGCAGTCCCGCTCGGCTGGGAACGATTCCGGGAAATTGCTGCGGGCGCCGCCGTGCCGGTCTACGCGCTCGGCGGGATCGTTCCTTCCGATCTCGAACAGGGCATGAGCTGCGGCGCGCACGGCATTGCCATGGTGCGGGGCAGTTGGGGAAGCGGCGAAAAGCCCCAGGACTCTACCATCTGATCCGGATCGGGCGTCCTTGTCTTCCTTCAAACGTAAAGATACCGTACCGGGTTGCCGCGCTTTGCTTGAGGCGTCCGTCATGCGCGGAGCACCTTCCGGAAAGGAAAGGACGCGATGACGAAGATTCTCTGTGTTGAGGACAGCGAGGACAGCCTGTTCTCGCTACACAAGCGCTTGGCCCTCGCAGGATTCGAGGTCAAGATCGCAATGAATGGCGCGGAGGGTGTCGATTGGGCGAAAACGCTCCTGCCCGACCTAATCGTCATGGACCTGAGACTTCCGGGGCTCGACGGCTGGGAAGCGACGCGCCGGCTGAAAGGCCAGCCGGAAACGAAACACATCCCGATCGTCGTCGTCACCTCAGATACGTCAGAGAAAAGCCGCGAGAAGGCGTTCGCTGCTGGCTGTGACGAATACGAAACGAAACCGGTCAATTTTGAGAAACTCGTCGGGAAAATACACTCGCTTCTCAGCCGGGGCGCAAAAGCATGACCGAGAGAGCAGGGTGCAAGGCAAGATCAATCCCTGTTCCCTGATCCTTCGTCCTGCTCTTCCGCACCCGGCGCATCCTTGCTTTCCTCCACCGGAACCCGGTACTTTTCCATCGCCCAGCCGCCGAGATCGATGAGCTTGCAACGCGCCGAACAAAACGGCCGGTAAGGATTCCCCGGGGACCACGCCACCTGCGCGCCGCAGCGCGGGCAGCTCACGAAGCGCGCCTTGGCCACGGTCTCACAGATTGCAGAAAGTCAGCTCGAACTCGACGTCCGCCTCGCATACCCGTGTGCCGAAAGTGCTGAAACGGACATTCAGGGCGTAGCGGTTTGCGCTGATTTCGGGGATGAACTGCGATTCGCGCGGCAGCCGGATGCGCACCATTTGCGACATCTTGCCGCCGAGCATTTGCGAGAAAGCGGCGCGATGGGCGACGTGTTTCACGGGCTTTCCGCCTTCGCGCAGAAGTTTCAGCACGATGGACGACGCATCGCGGATCGGCAGCAAAGGGGAGATCCAGGTGCCGAGATCGGTTCCGCGCCTGGCGCCTTCGCGGTGCAGCCAGAAATGGTAGGAGGGAAGGTCGAATTCGCAAACCCCGCCGGGGATCCCGCTGCGCTGCTTGATCGACATCAGCCAATCGTTCTCGCGCAGGTACTGGCCGATCTTGCCGGTCATCGCGAAAAGCGCCGCGCTCGAGCGCTCGATGTCGGATATCACCTGCTGCAGCACGCCTTCCGCGATTTGGGGGTTGTTGCGAAACCCGAGCAGGATCTGTTTCTGCCGTTCGAGCTCCTGCAGAAGGTCCGACTTGAGTTCCGCGCGACCGGCGACTTCCAGGATTTCAAACAGCGTCATCAGGGCGGCGTGGTGCGCGCGCGGATCTTCCTCGGCTACAAAGTGATTGGCGCGCTCGAACAGGTCTTCCAGACGCAGCAGGGTCCGGATTCGTTCGTTGAGCGGATACTCGTAGGTGATCACCTTGACACCCGCGGCCGGGAGGGTAGGCGATTGATCCCGGCGGAGCCTCGCCGGATTCTCCCCGATCCGCCGCGAATTGACAACGGGCGTGCGCTATGACGCTGTCTTGGAGCGTGCGGCAAGCGTGAGATATTTCTCATCCAGATTCGACACCTGGCGTTCGAGCGCCTCGGGTGTTCCGCTGTTGTCGATCACGTCGTCGGCTTGGGCGAGGCGCTGCTCGCGTGTGGCCTGCGCGGCAAGGATGGCGCGCACTTCGGTCTCCGAGAGGCGGCTTCGCCTCATGGCTCGCTCGACCTGCTGCACCTCGGGACAATCGACCACCAGCACCCGCGCATAGCGCGATCGGTCGACGCCGCTCTCCACCAGGAGCGGGACCACCAGAATGGCGTACGGGCCAGGCGCGAGATCGCGCCGGCGAGCGCTTTCAGTGCGTATGAGCGGATGCAGGATCGCCTCCAGCCTTTTCCTCGCCGCCACATCGCCGAACGCAAGCCTGCGCATCCCGTCACGATCGAGGGCGCCGTCTGCGCCGATCACGCTTGCGCCGAACGCGGAGCGTATCGCGCCGATTGCCTCGCCCCCCGTGCGCGTGAGTTCGTGGGCAATCTCGTCAGTATCGATCACGGCGACCCCGCGTTTGGCGAACAGCCCGGCGACTACGCTCTTGCCGCTGCCGATGCCGCCCGTGAGTCCGACGGTATACGGCTTCACATGAACTGGTTGAGGTATTGGCGGGTGATCTGGGGTCCCCAGAACAGGGCGACGATCCCGGCAGCACCCAAATACGGCCCGAAGGGAATCGGAACGCTACGGCGGTGCCGGAGAAAAACCATGAGGGCGATTCCGACGGCGGCCCCGATGAAGGACGACAGCAGGATCGCGAGCGGCAAGGCCTGCCACCCGCACCATGCGCCGATTGCGGCGAGCAGCTTGAAATCGCCGAACCCCATTCCCTCCTTGCCTGTTACGAGCTTGAA
>WNGO01001321.1_pt1 | contig 18339 bp, 11 predicted proteins | sample 5400511 | NCBI WGS metagenome assembly WNGO01 (sample SAMN13153380, study PRJNA577476) | soil metagenome | isolation source: 20 cm soil or saprolite under Garry oak tree replicate 2 | place: USA:California | collected 2016-06-15 | reverse complement strand
AGGTGTTGCTGTTGCCGTCACCCCAGTGGACGACGTAGCTGGAAACCGTGTCGGTACCCGGGTCGGTGACCGCGCCCAGCGTGAGGCTGTAGGACGAACCCTCGTTGACGTTGGCCGCGCCGCTGATCGCGATCGAGGGGGCGACGTTGGCGACCGAGATCGACTGCGTGTCGGTATTGCCGGCGGTCGCGCCGAAGCCTGAGTCCGTTGCCTGAGCCGAGACGGAAGTGCTTGCTGGGCCGTCGGCAAATTTGCAGTCGAAGCTGCCAGACGTGTTCGTGTTCGACGTGTTCGTCTTAGTGCCCGTCCCGCAGCTCGTCGCAACCGAGGCGATCGTGTCGCCGTCGGCGTCGCTGATCGAGTAGTTGTACGTATAGGTCGTGCCCTCGTTGGGCGAGAGCGTGTTTGAGCTGCTGAGCGCCACCACCGGCGGGGTGTTGGCGATCGTGACGTTGCTCGTCTTCATCGTGCCGACCAGGCCCGGGGTGTCGGTCGGGGTGGCCTCGACGATGACGACGTCGCCCTTGCTTGGGTTGATCGAAATGGGCGGAGTCGGGCCTGTGCAGGCGCTGGTCGTGTAACTCTGGCTCAGGTCGAGCGAGGCCGTCCGGGTACCGGCCGCGGCGAGCGCGCTCGAGTTCGTCTGGACGGTGCAGGTGTTGGCGCCACGCGTGACCTTCCAAGTCCAGGCGACCGAGATCTGATCTCCGTCAACGTCGCTCGTCGTCGTCGAGGCGGTCAGGTTCGTGATGTTTGTCGTGGGCGATGCCGGGCTCAATGTCGGCGTCGTCAGGCTCGGCGGCGTGCTCACAACAGTGCTTGCGGTGGCCGTGTTGTTGCCGGGCGTATTGTCGTTGGGCGAGGAGACGGTCGCGCTGTTGTTGATGGTGATCGTCCCGGTGCTGGTGGTCGGCGGCGCCGTGACTGTGATCGTGACGTTCGGAGCGTCGGCAGAGGCCGCCAGGTTTCCGCCGGTCCGGTTACATGTGACCGTGCCGGATGCGTTGACGCAGTTCCAGTTCGTCCCGGTCGCGCTGACGAACGTCGTATCGGCCGGGATTGTGTCGACGACCTTGACCGCTGACGCATCGTCAGGCCCGCCGTTGTGCACGCCGATCGTGTAGGTCAGCGTCCCGCCCCTTGCAACCGGGTCCGGTGAGTCGGTCTTGGTGATCGAGAGGTCGGCAAGCCCGGCCGCGACCGTTAGCGAGCCACCAGTCGTCGATACGGATTGGTTGGTCCCCGAGGGTGGGTTCGAAGCGTTCTGACTCGGGTCGGATGAGACCAGGTAAGTACCCGAAGTGCAGTTAGGCGTCGTGCTGAACTGCACGGTAAGGGAGCCGCCCAGGTTGATTGCCCCGCCACCCAAGCGGATGAAGCCATCCGTCACGAGGACGGTGCTGTACGGATTGCCTCCGCTCACCGTCGCCGTGACACTGGATGGGCTACTGAAGCAAGTAGGAACGGCGACATCTGTGTACTTGATTCCCGCCTTCGTCCCGGTCCCGGTGATCCGGACGCGAACGGTCGCCGCGATCCCGTTCTGGAGGACAGGATTGGCGATTGCGTTGCCACTGCCATCGACAAACGTGATCGCGGCCGAAGTGTCCGTAACGTCGCCGATCAGCACCGGCGGGTTGTCGTTCTGCTCCCCGGCCGTGCCCGCCGTGTTCGTGAACGTCTGCATCAGCCACTCGGAGCCGTTGCCGTTGTTCCCCGTCGGAATCGTCGGCGTCGTGGCCGTCACGTCAATCCGCGCCCAATCAACGTTGTCCGTAACCAGGCCGGTGCCGCCGGTCAGTTGGACGTCGATTGTCCGGTTCGTCTGGTTGATCGTCGGCGCGCTCCACGTCCCGGACGAGAAAGCGGACGCGGCGACGCTGATGCTCGTGTAGCCGACCGGCAAGGTGATCCGGACGTGCTGCACAGTGCCCCCGGTGGTCTTGCGATAGAGCGAACTGAATGTGACCGTCGAGTTCGTCGCTGCCCAACCCGGCGCGACGTTGGCGTCGTTGTTCGCGTCGTGGAACGTCATGCGTGCGAGCACGGTGTCCGACAGCCCTAGAACCTCGATTACATACGTGCCTTCAACCGGAGGAATGCTCTGCAGCTGATAGTCGTAGTTCAAGCCACCAAAGAGATCGGTGGTGACCGTGTCGCTTCCAGGCGCGAAGCTGCCGTCGCCGGTGACGACCGTGCCGTCGGGGCGCGTGATCTTGACTACTACGTCGCAGTTCGGCGCATAGCCCATCCCGGTCACGTGGACGAGCGAACCCGGCTCGTAGGAACGCTGATCAGTGGCAACCAACTCGTTGCCCGTCTGAGGGCATGGAACTCCCGTCGCAGCGGAGCTCGACTGGGCGTGCGCGAGCTGGAACGCGAGCAGCGCCAGCGCCGCGAGCAGCGCTACCGCCAGCCGTCCTGTCATTCCTGCACAGAAATGGCGCGTCGCCGCGCCGTCCGTCGTCAGATCCGCTACCGCAGTCCCTCCCCTTTTCAGTTCTCCCATGACCAGCTACCGACGGGGCGGCCGCGCGGAGCCGTGCTGATAGCTCTTTGTAAATGGAGCATTGCCTTCCGGCCCACCGGAATTCCTTAGCCCTTCGGTTAGACCCGGTCCGAAGAAGGTCGAGGGTCCGAAAGGGCTGGAAAACGCCTCAGCGAAGAGCCGTTCGGGCGCTAGCGGCGGCTGTGGAGCTGCTGTGCGAAGACCCGAGCGAGGGGCTGATCGACGGGCGCGTCCCGCATCAAGCCCTGAGTGCATTAAAGGGTCGGGCGACAAAGCCGCTAGCCTCAAAGTCGCCTCTTTCTGCGGAAGGTGCGATACAAAGAGGAGCTTTTCTCCTACTGAGAGGCTGCGAGACGCGTGAGCGAAACGCTGAAGAACGACACAGAGAATCAGGAGCCTGGACCCAAGGCTCGTGACGCCTCCTTACAACCGAAAGAGCTCCTGCAGCAGCCTCGCATCCTGCTTGGCGCCGTGGCAGTAGTCATCTTCATCGGAGCGCTTGTCGCCTGGCTAGTCGTTCACAACAACTCACACGGAAGCTCTACACCTTCGGCCGAGCCGGTCGCGCCCGTTGGACTCTCAGAAAGCGGCCTCCGCACCCTCGCGGTCGTCGTCCATCAACCGATCTATTGGGTCGGCCCGAAGAGAAAGGGCTACCTCTACGAGTTGACGAGAACCAAGGACGCGAAGGTCTACATCCGCTACCTCCCGCCTGATGCGAATGTGGGTACGAAGAAGCCCTATCTGACCATTGCGACGGATCCCAATCCGAACGCGTTTCAGGACCTGAAGAAAGCCTTCCACGGGCAGGAGCAAGACCTTCCCGGCGGTGGCATCGCTCTCGTCGACGAGAAGTCTCCGACGACCGTTCACCTCGCGTACCCCGGCGTCGCCTATGAAGTGGACGTCTACGATCCCTCGCCAACGCGCGCGCAGCAGGTGGCGGATTCCGGGCAGGTGCGACCGGTCGTCCGCTGAGATCGTCGAACGCGACCGTGAACGGTCAGGTCTGCTTTTCGAATGTCCAAAGACGGTTCGCCGCGAACATGCAGAGCGTGACCGGAGGAATCGCGGCTAGATAAGCCCAAACTCGTCCCGTCCCGAGTGCGCGAACGAAAAAGAGCACGAGCAGGCTCGTCGAGAGTGCACCCGCCGCCTGCACAACTACGTAGAGGACTCGAGCGCGAGCGGTGTCGGGCGCGGCGAACGTCCAGCGGCGGTTCAAGATGTATCCGTTCAGCGCACCTACAGCGAACGCGACAGGGGCCGCGAGCAAGTACCAGGCCCCTACCGCGAGCAGCAAGCGGTAGACGATAAAGCTCAGCACCGTGTTCGAGAGTCCGACGATGAGAAAGCGTCCGAGTTGCGGCGCCGGGTGATTCCGGCTAAATCGGGCTCTGCGCAGCTGCGCAACCCAGCCTCGCCAACCGTTGACCGACGAGTCGCCGGTATCCAACGCGCTCACGTCCCCTTTCCAGTCATCCGCCGTCTTTCGACATTGTGCGCGATCAAGTCGCTGCGTCTATAGACCTCAGCCTGGTGTGAGCTCGCCTGACGCCGCGGCCGCGCAGGCGCAGCGGCACGGGAGAAATTGTCCAAAATTGGACTACTCTAAGGCCGTGAGCGAACAGACCCCTGCCCGGGGACAGGCCCCTCCTGGGCCGGTTTCCAGCGAAGAGACCCGTGCTCCGACCGAGTCGCGCGCACTACCCAAATCGACGTCGTTCCGCACCGGCGCGGCCATTGTAATCGCCGTCGCTATCGGACTCATCCTCTGGCTGGCGTTGCGCAACACGGGCTCGGGCGGCGCGAAGGCGGTCTCGCCCGCCGACCTCCAAAGCCTGGCGACCTCGGTCGGCCATCCGGTCTTCTGGCTGGGCCAGGTGGACGGCGACACCAACGAGCTGACACGGAAATCGAACGGTACGATCATCGTCCGCTATCTGCCGCCTGGAGTGGGGGTCGGGGCCCAGGGCCAGTATTGGTCGGTTGCGACCTACCCCTTCCCGGGCGCGTTCGCGGCGATCAAGAGGGCCTTCAGGGCCGGCGGTGCAACGGAGATCAAGCTTGCCCACGGTGGCCTCGCCGAATACCTCAACACGAACCCAAACAATGTCCACGCCGCCTACCCCGGCATCCCATACCAGGTGGAGGTATTCGCGCCAGCTGGACAGGCCGTGGCCCTTGTCCGAGCAGGCAAGCTGACCTCGTTCGGCGGCCCCCAGGGCGGATCCGTCGCCCCCAAGCCCAGGGCGGCTTCAGCTGCGGAGTTGAAATCGCTCGCTCGATCGCTTGGGCATCCGATCTACTGGGCCGGCACAAAGAAGGGCTACACGTACGAGCTAACCCGTACCCCGAACGGCAACGTCTCCATCCGCTACCTGCCCCCTGGTGTGCGCGTCGGCGCGAAGGGGGCCTATCTGTCCGTAGGCACGTACCCATTCCCAGGCGCTCTATCAGGGATTCAAAGAGCCGCGAGGCAGAAAGGCCAACGGACGATCAAGCTCAAGGGCGGAGGGCTGGCTCTCTATAACCCGAAGATCCCGACCGACCTCCACCTCGCCTACCCCGGCTCGAATTACCAGGTTGAGGTCTTCGATCCAGCGGCGAAGACTCGGCAACTCGTCGCCTCCGGCGCGATCACCATCATCCGCTGAGCCGAACCCGACGCGATGGCGACCTCGCAAAGCAAGGCCGCAACGATCCCAGTCGGCGATTCGCTCTTTGCCCGGCAACGGGAGTCTTTCCGCGAACTCGCCTGGCGCCTCGACACACAGGTGGGACTGCTGTCGATGTTCGCAATCGCTTTCCTCATTCGGCTGGCGATCGCACCATGGGTCGGCTTCTATTTCGACCTGCACAACGCCCAGATCTGGGCCGGGGAACTGGCGCGGGTCGGTCCACACCGCTTCTACTCGACGGTGCAGTTCTCGGACTACCCGCCGGGCTATCTGTACTTCTTGTGGGTAGTCGGAAAGGTGTCCGCCACGCCGGGTTATCTGCTCGTCAAGATGCCCGCGCTCCTAGGCGATCTGGGCCTCGCATGGGTCGCCGGAACCCTTTCGGCTCGCGTTGCGCCTGCCTGGCTCGCTCAACGATGGCCACTCCGCGCACTTGTTGCTGGCGCGGTGCTTTTCAATCCCGCGATCCTGTGGGACAGCTCGGTCTTTGGAGAGGTGGACGTCGTCCCAACGTTCTTCCTGCTCGCCTCGCTCCTCTTGCTCCTTACGGGCCGACGCACCCTCCTGCGCGACGCCGGGGCATTCGCTCTCTTTGGATTCGCCTTCGCGACGAAGCCCCAGATGTGCCTCGCGCTCCCGATCATGCTCTACGCGCTCTACCGTCGATACCTGTATCGACGCACCGGCGCCCTGCTCTTCGACGGCGCGCTCAGCGTCGGATTGATCGCTGTGGCCTCACTTGGAGTTTGGCTCGGTTTGGCTTTGCCGTTCGGGCTCGGGCCGGTCAAGCTCTATCACTTCTACAAGAACGCGTCTTCGGTGCATCCCTACACGAGCGCGAATGCGTACAACATCTGGGGAGCGATCGCCTCCTGGCAGAACGACCTGACGGGCGGTCACGTCTACACCGTTGCTGGGATCCCCGCGTTGTACGTCGGTCTACTCCTCTTCGTAGGAGCCGTTGCCTACGTGCTCTGGCGTGTACACCGTGCGATCGAGAGCGGAGCCGACGAGCCGCCCACCCTTTTGCTCGCAGCTGCCGTGACCAGCCTGCTCGGCTACGCGGTGTTGACTCGAATGCACGAGCGCTACCTGTTCCCCGCTGTCGCCTTGCTCGCGCCCCTGATCTTCGCGCGTCCGTTCCGGCGTGCGTATGCGGTGCTCACGGTCCTCTTTCTGCTGAGCCTTTGGTATCCGTTCGTCTACTACAACACGCAGGTGCACCTGCAGGCGCTGAAGGTCGAGCCGTTGTACGGCTGGATCTTTGGCGGCGATGCATTCGACACTTGGCAGAAGAAGCTTCTCTCATTAGCCGTGACTGCTATCGCCGTGGTGCTCGCCTGGCGAACACTGGACTACTTCCGAGGCGACGTACTCGAACCCGGCCCGAAACGACTTCCCAGTAGCGAACGGACACAAACGGCAGGTCTGCCGTCACCCTCCAAGGTCGAGCCCAGCGTCCAGAGCGCGGAGGGCCTCGATGCGGCAATTCCTAAGAGTCAGTCAACGCCGAGGAGCTGGGAGCTCCGGTGGTCGCCAACGTGGCTGATCGGTCTCCCGGTCCTCTTTGGCCTGATCGTTCTACGGGGCGAAACGAGGTACGCACAGAACCAAAATGACAGCGCATTCCACCTTTTGATGGTGCGGTGGGCGAGCGGCCAGCTTCACCACGGCCGCTGGCCTTTTGACGGCTGGTTCCCGTACTTCGCGCTCGGGTCCTCGTTCTTCCACCACTACCAGAGCCTGCCGCACTCGCTCACCGCGTTCTTGGCGAACGTGACCGGCGCCGGCGATCAGAACGTCTACTTGTGGTTTTTGTACCTGCTCCTCGCGCTATGGCCGATTGCCGTCTACGTTGGAGCGCGCCTGCTGGACTGGAGCAGCTGGACGGCTGCGTCCGCAGCAGTTATCTCGCCGCTGCTGGTCAGCACGCCTGCCTACGGCTACGAGCATGGCAGCTACACCTGGCAGGGATTCGGGATTTACGGGCAGCTCTGGGGGATGTGGCTGCTGCCGATCGCGTGGGGTCTGACGTGGCGCGCCGTGTCGCGCGGGAAGCACTACGCCGCAGCCGCCCTGGCGTTGGCGCTCACGATTGCCTGCCACTTCATCACGGGTTACCTGGCGGTTCTGACCGTCGGCGTCTGGGTGATCGTGCTGGGCAAGACCGCCTTCGTCCGGAGAGTTGGCCGTGCCGCCCTCGCGACGGTTGGCGGGCTGCTTGTCGCCTCCTGGGTGCTGGTGCCGCTGATCGGCGACACCAAATGGACTGCGCGCACGGAGTACTACAAGGGCACGATCTACAACGACTCGTTCGGTGCGCAGAAGATCCTCCGCTGGCTCTTCACCGGCCAGATTTTCGATGGCAACCGCGGCTTCCCGATCATTACGTTCCTGTTCTTTGCCGGCGTCGCCGTGTGCATTGTCCGAGCGCGCGCCGACGTCCGAGCTCGAGCGCTCCTCGGCGCCTTCACGCTTAGCCTGCTCCTCTTCTTCGGCCGTCGCACCTGGGGCGGGCTGATCGACCTTCTCCCCGGCATGCGCGACGTCCAGATCCACCGCTTCATCATGGGCGTCCACCTCGCCGGGATCCTGATTGCAGGCGTGGGCCTCGGCTGGATTCTCCGAACGACGTACTCGGAGACCATGCGCCGGATCCCGGGCCGGTACGCCGCGGCCGCAGGAGCCGCGTCGCTCGCACTCTGCGTCGGTGCCCTCGCCCCCGCCTGGATCGAACGCACCCACTACGACAACCGTGGCACAGCTCTGATTCGCTCACAGCAGGGCTATGACGCAACAGACGGACGCAACCTCGATCGACTCATCGACATCGTCAAGAAGCGCCACGACGGGCGCACCTACGCCGGGCTGCGCGCCAACTGGGGATCGCAGTACCGCGTCGGCTCAGTGCCGGTCCAGGCTTGGCTCGCGGACCGCGGCGTCGACGCGCTTGGCTTGGTCTTCCGGACGATCACGTCGCTCTCGACCGACATCGAGGTCGCCTTCGACGAGAACAATCCGGCGCAGTACCAGATGCTGAACATCCGCTACGTGATCGTTCCTTTCGACCGAAAACCAACCGTCCCAGCGAAGCTAATTGCGAAAGCCGGCCCCCACCGACTCTACGAAGTTCACACGAGCGGCTACTTCCAGGTGGTCGACAGGGCTGGGTCGGTCTCGGCCAACCGCACGAACATCGAGCAAGCCACCCGGGACTTCAGAAACTCGAACCTCGCGTTGCGAGGGATCTATCCCAGCGTCGCGTTCGCCGGCGCGCGGCCACTGCCGCCGACGTTCGCCGGTACTAACCCGCCCCCCGGCCCGGCGGGAACGGTCGTCACGCAGAACAACACGCTTCAGGACGGCATCTTCAACGCAACCGTTGAGGCTAGGCGGCGTGCGGTCGTGCTGCTCAAGGCCACCTACGACCCGCGCTGGACCGTGACCGTGGACGGAGTGCGCGCGAAGCCGGAGATGATGGCGCCGAGCCTCGTGGGCGTCGAGGTGTCGCCCGGGCGACATGTCGTCAGGTTCAAGTACTCCTCGTACAGCCACTATCCGGTGCTCCTCGCGATCGGAGCCCTTACGCTTCTCGGCCTCGCGCTGTATCCGCGCCGCACAAGGGCCCGTGCACTGCTCGAGCGCCGGAGCCGCCGACGGCCGCGAACTCGTAGAGACGAAGCGCCCGGGCTGACCAGCTCAGGCGGCGCTCAGCAGTCGTAGATCAGACGAGCGAACGAACCTTCCGGGAAGACACTTCTTGAAAGTCCTCGTCGACCGTGGAGACGACCGGTGAGCGCTTACCGGTCCGGACCAGCGGAATCTCTTCCACGAACTCGACGTCGATGCGCGTCTTCGAGCCCGTGTATCGCCCCAATTCCTCGAGGATGTCACGCATCGCCGCATCGCTGAACTGGCGGTTCTTGACGACCTTGAGAGTGATCTCTCCGGGCGTTTCCTGGTGCACCTGGAAGTGCCGGATCGCGTATTCGTGTTCCTTGAAGAAGTGGAGGAAGAGTGCGCCGGGAAGCCAAGTGCCGTCGGCGCAGTGGACGATCGCCTGCGTTCTGCCCTCGATCCGGCCGACTCGGGAGAAATGGCGGCCGCAAGCGCACGCCTCGGACTCGTCGACCGCGACCGCAAGGTCCCCTATGCGGTAGCGGATCAGCGGAACAGAGAAGTTGTTCAGGTCAGTCACGAGAATCTCACCAACCTCGCCGGGCTCGGTGGGCCGACCGTCGGTCAGAAGCTCGACGACGTAGCTTTCGTCCATTACGTGGTGGTCGCGCGACAGCTCGCAGGTATACGCGATCCCGGAAAACTCACGGCTTCCGTACTTGTCGAACACCCGTGTTTGGAAAGCCTCCTCGATTAGATCGCGGACGTTGTCGGGCAGCATCTGCGCCGACGACACCATTGCCCTCGGCGAGAAGCCAGGGTTGCCGCCGTCGCGAACGTACGTGGCGAGGAAGTTAAGCGACTCGGCATAGCCGTCCACCAGCACTGGCTTGAACCGGCGGATTCGATCAACGTATTGCTCGATCGTCTCAGGCGTGAACTCGAACGCCGGCACGAACAGGCGTCGCATAAACCACGCGTCAGTCCGCTCGCGAATCACCTGCGACTTGCTCATCCCGAGCGTCTGGTGCCAGAGCCGCGCCTGACGGTCGCCGAAGCGCCAGCCCGTCCACTCGAGTGAACGGAGCGTCGTCGCGAACCGCATCTCGAGCTGATAACGGTCGCCGTAAGTGGTGAACGGCTCGCCCGTCGAACCGCTTGTCGTGATCCGGAGCATGTCCCGCTTGCGGTGGGTGTCCGCGAAGAGGTGGAAGTACAGCTTCTTACGGACCTGATCCTTCTCGAGCAGGGGGAGACGTCTGAGGTCGTCGATGCTTGTGATTTCCTCCGGATGGACGTCGGCCTCGTCGAACGCGTCGCGGTAGTACGGGACGTGGCTGTATGCGTGCTGCAGGAGTCGTTGCAGCTTCGTGAGCTGCAGCTCCTCGAGTGCCCCCCGTGACCACTGCTCCGTCTGCTTCAGCTCGAGGTAGAGGTCACGCGTCCGACGCGTGATCTTCCACTTGTGGAGCGGCGTGGTCGCAAAATACGCCTCGAAGCGCAAGCGCCGCCGGCCACGGTAGGGATGCCGGGCACGCGGAAGTGGATATGACTTCGGTGCTATCGACGCGCTGTACGGCGCGCGCTTGCGTCCGAACTCGATCAGGGCGCGGGGAAAGTCGGCAAGCGCTCCCAACGAGACCCACCAAGCCTTCCCGCTCAGGAACGAGGTGCCGGCATACCGGCTCTGGAACAGAGTCTCGACCTCGAGAACCTCGTATCCCTTGGACTTGGCCGCAACGCTGATGAACGTCTGGAAGTAGCGGTAGCGCCCGCGGTACGAAAGGACGTCTTCGAGCACACGGTGCGGCGCGAGCACGAAGCCGGACTTGGAATCGGTGGCCCAGGTTCGAAAGGCGATGTTGAGCAACAGGTTCAGAACGCGGGAGAACAACATCCGGGAATCGCGCAGCCGCTCGATGCTCGACCGTGTCCCCTGGACCATGTCCGCCCGCGACCGAAGCAGGCTTCGGTAGAGCGTCACGACCTCCTCCGGCGGATGCTGTAGGTCGGCGTCCAAGAAGCACGTGTACCGGCCCTTGGCAGCGTCGACTCCGGATTGCCACGCGGCTGGAATCCCCGAGTTGCGCTTGTGCTTGACGCCGACGACGCGATCGCCCCACTCCTCGTGGCAGCGCTCGATCGCAGCCCAGGTTCCGTCCGTGCTGCCGTCGTCGACGAATACGATCTCGGTCGGCAGTCCCGCCTCGTCGGTCGCGTCGAAGAGCCGTTCGGCCAACGCCGCGACGTTCGCCTCTTCGTTGAAGCACGGAACGACGACGGAGATTTCGGGCTGACGCTCGATCACGGCTGTTCCTCGAGCCAACCCCAGACCCGGCCGAGCCCCTCGTCGATCGGCGTTTTGGCTTCCCAGGCAAGTTGTCTCTGGGCGAGCGTGGGCGAGCCCTTGCGAACCGTGCCGGCTGTCTCGTCTGGAGGCCCGTTCACCGGTTCCAGATCCGAACCGGACGCCTCGAGCATGAGCCGGGTCAGCTCGTTGACCGTGATCGCGTGCCCACTCGCGACGTTGTACGTGCGACCGTCGTGCTCCGGAGCGAGCATGGCCAGTAGAGCGTCGACGCAGTCGTCGACGTAGACGTAGTCGAGCGCCTGCTTGCCGTCTCCGAAGACGACCGGATTCTCGGCGCTACGGATCCGTTCGAAGTTCTTGACGATCACCGATTTGTAGCCTCCCTCGGCGTACTGCTTCGGCCCGTAAATGAAGAAGAGACGGCCGACCGTCCATGCCAGGCCGTTTTCATGTCCCGCGACACGCAGCAAATGCTCGCCGGCGACCTTCGACGCACCGTAGACGGTCGTCGGCTTCGGCAGGTCATCCTCGGTCATCGAATCAGGACCACGCGAACCATATGCGTAGAGCGAGGAGGTGAAGACCACTTTGCGAACGCGTGCGTTCGCCGCTGCGTCGAAGAGACGCTGGGTCGCCAGGACGTTGACCTCGATCGTCCGCTGAGGAGTCGTTTTCGACGAGTTGTGCTTCTCGGCAGCGAGGTGGAACAGGGCGTCTGCGCCGTGGCAGAGCGAGTCCAGCTCGTCGCCGCTCAGCGAGGTCAAGTCGCGGTCGATTCGCTCAACGGGCACCGCGAGGCGGCGCCAGTCGCCTGAGCGCTCGTTGTCCAAAGCCCTGACCGTCCAGCCTTGCTCAACGAGGCGCGCCGCGAGATTGCAGCCGATGAAGCCTGCGGCGCCGGTCACGACCGCAATCCGCGAACGGTCGTTCACGGGCCGAAGGCCGGGTCGTTGGACATGGCTTTCGGATCACCCCTTCCTGCTTTTAGTGAAATTCCTCACCCGAGTTCTCCAGCCGTAAGCCCGGTCGGGGCTGTCCTTCGGCTTGTCGAGTTTGCAGGGGTTTCGGTTCTTCCGCAAGTGGTTTACGATGAAGCCAGTGGCTGCGGTTGCCCGGGATGTCGACGCGCCCGAATCCTCGAAGCTCGAACAGGCCGCTCGAGGCGGTTCGCGCCGCCGACTCAAGGCGGGAGCGCAGATTGCCGCCGGCCTGGTCCTCTTCGGAATCGTCTTGCTCGCGGTCTCGCGAGACTGGCGCCACGTCCATGCCACTCTCTCGCGGATCTCGGCCTGGGAGCTCGTACTCTCGGAGCTGCTCGTCCTCGCTGGGTTGGGCGCAAGCGTTCTCGTCTGGCAAAGGGCGCTCCAAGAGCTCGGGTCGAGAGTGCGCGCCGCTGCCGCGTCAAAGATCTACCTCATCGGCCAACTCGGCAAGTACTTGCCGGGGAGCGTCTGGGCCTTCTTCGCGCAGATGGAGCTCGCGCACAAGGCAGGCGCCCCTCGCTCGCGCTCGTTCACTGCGAGCGTCGTCGCGGTGTGCATCAACCTCGTCACGGGGCTCGCCGTGGGAACGCTTGTCATCCCGAGCGTGGCACACGGCGAGGCGTGGCGATATGGCGCGATCGTCGCCCTCTTCCTCGTTGTAATCGCGGGTCTCAGCCCACCCGTCCTGACCCGGCTCGTCGACCTGCTCATGCGCGTGGTCAGACGCCCACCGCTCGAACGATCCGTCAGCTGGAAGGGGATGCTCGTCGGCTCCGGGTGGTCGCTCGGGAGCTGGGCAGCCTACGGTCTCAGCCTCTGGATCCTGGCCGTGGGAGTCGGGGCGCCTGCGGGCAAGTCCCTGCCGCTTTGCCTCGCCGGGGTTGCGCTGGCGATGACCGCCGGTTTCATCGTCGTTGTCGCCCCATCAGGCATCGGGGTGCGCGAGGCGGTTCTCGTTGCCGCACTCGCACCCGTACTGACAACCAGCGCCGCCCTCGCCGTCGCGCTCGTGCTACGGCTCCTGTTCACCCTCGGTGATTTCGTGGCCGCGGCCGCGGTTGCGCCCATCCGCATCGGTCGCTGACGGGCATGCGCTTTGCCGTGACCGGGGCGGCCGGCTTCATCGGCTCGCACCTCTCCGAGAATCTCCTCGACCAGGGTCACGAGATCGTCGGCCTCGATTGCTTCACCGACTACTACGACACCGGGCTGAAGGAGGAGAACGCGCGCGCGCTCGACGTCAAGCGTGTCGACCTCGCCGAGGATCAGCTTGACTTCGCTCCATACGACGGCGTCTTCCACCTCGCGGGGCAGCCGGGGGTACGCAGCTTCGGGGACGTCTTCCCGCTCTACCTGCGGCGCAACGTCGACGCGACCAGACGCGTCTTCGAGGCTGCCGCGCGCGACGGCGTACGCGTCGTCTTCGCGTCGTCATCGTCGGTCTACGGAGAAGCTGCCGCCTATCCGACGCCCGAGGACACGGAGCCTCGCCCCTTTTCGCCGTACGGGATCACGAAACTCGCCTGCGAGAACCTCGCGCGCGCATACGCGCGGAGCTTCGGCCTCGATGTCGTCGTCCTGCGCTATTTCAACGCCTTCGGCCCCCGCCAGAGGCCCGACATGGCCTTCACGCGGATCGCCTTCGCACTCGCAGAGGACAGACCTTTCACGCTCTATGGCGACGGCGGCCAGAGCAGAAGCTGGACGTACGTCATGGATGTCGTCGACGCGACGATCGCTGCCATGGATCGCGGCCACGGCACGTACAACGTGGGCGGCGCTCTCGAGGCGTCGATGAGCGACGCGATTACGCTGTTCGAGCGCCTTGCCGGGAAGCCGCTGACCGTGATCACCGAGCTCGAGGTACCGGGGGACCAGCGGCGGACGAAGGCCGATACGACGCGGATCCGCGGGGAGCTCGGCTGGGAGCCGCGCGTCCGGTTCGAGGAGGGCCTCGAAGCTCAATGGGAGTGGGCCTCCGCCAGAGTCGGCTAGGCCAGGTTAGCGCTCGTACTCGCGCACGCGGCGGTCGGCGACGATCGCGCGCGGCGGTAGCGACCGCTCGTCCGGAAAGTTCTCGAGCTCGCCGATAACGTACAGCGGTCGGCCTTTCACCTCCGCGTGGATGTCGCCGATGTACAACCCGATCACGCCGAGAACGATGAGCTGGATCCCGCCGATGAATGCCGTTACGACCACGATTGACGTCCAGCCCGGCACGTTGTAGAAGCCGGCCAGCTTCACGATCAAGCTCCAGATCCCGAGCGCGAAGGCCACGAATGAGACGAAGAAGCCGAGGGTCAACGCGGCACGCAGCGGCGCCGAGGAAAAGCTGATCACGCCCGTTGAGGCAAAGCGGAGCATCTTCCTGAGCGGGTACTTCGTCTCGCCGGCAAACCGCTCCTGACGCGCGTAGACGACGCCTGCCTGCCGGAGGCCGATCCACGCGAACATCCCGCGCACGAAGCGGTTGCTCTCGCGCATGTTGTTGAAGACGTCAAGCGCGCGCCGGTCGACGAGCCGAAAGTCGCCGACGTCGACAGGGACCTGGACCTCGGAGATCCGATTGAAGCCCCGGTAGAACCAGGCCGCGGTCGCACGCTTGAAGCGCGTCTCGCCCACGCGGACGTCGCGCTGGGCGTAGACGATGTCGTAGCCCTCGCGCCAGCGAGCGGCGAGCTCGAGGATCACCTCCGGCGGGTCCTGGAGGTCGGCGTCGAGGACGATCACCGCGTCGCCGGCCGCGAGGTCGACGCCTGCCGTAAGCGCGATCTGGTGCCCGAAGTTACGCGAAAGCCGGATCAGACGGAGCCGGGGCTCTTCCTGCGCAGCAACAAGCATCAGCTCGTAAGTGCGGTCCCGGCTGCCGTCGTCGACGAGGATCGCCTCCGCGTCTCCATCCAGGGCGTCCATCACCTCGGTGAGGCGAGCGGCGAGCTCCCCGATCACGCCTTCCTCGTTGTACGCGGGGACTACCAGCGAGTACGTCGGCACGAGAGCGCTCCCCCCTTTTCCGCAGCCATCGCCAGTTTAGAGACGTCATCGGCCTCCGACCCCAGTGTCGTCAAGTGACACCTCGAGGACTGGGTGCTCGAGCACGAGAACAGAACGGCCGTCTTCTAGCGGCGGGCTGCTGCGCCCACTGCTTGCCGTCTAGCGGCATAAGAACAATGATTCGAACTCGCATGGCGGTAAGGGAGAGCGGCACCGAGATCCGCAAAGAGGGTTCTCTCTCGACCGAAGACGGAGTGGCTGGGGAGGTTAGGCCGCACGCCCTGAGTCTGGGCACCTATCTGGCCACTTCTCGGACCGCCGTAGCCGCGGTGACCCTGTCGGTCGTCGCCATGTTCATCCCCGTCGCGACGGTGCCGTACGGCCAGATCGACGACTACGCCTTCCTGTGGATGGCAGTCAGCGGCCATCCGGACCCCTTTGCGGGCCGAAGCATCTTCGAGACAAGCGCGGTGCAAGCGCGCCCGCTCGAGGGACTCCTCCAGGCATGGGGCTTTGCGGCCGCAGGTTCGATCGACCACCTTCGCGTTCTACGCATCCTCGGACTCGTCGGAATAGCTGCGTTCGGGGTGCTTCTGCACTGGGCACTCGTGCGATCGGGATTCCGGTCTTGGTTCGCGGCGCTAATCGCCGTGCTCATCTGCAGTCTCCCGGCCTTCGAGGTGTACGCCGCCGTGACCGTGGCCTTCCCGACTCCTTGCGCCGCCGTCCTGGCCGGGGCCGCTTCGCTGGTGGCGGCAACGGCGATCGACTCACCACCGAAGGTCCGTAGAAGTCGACTCGCGTTATCCGGCGCGATGCTCCTCGCAGCCATCCTCATCTATCCGCCGCCCGCCATGTTCTTCTGGGTCTTTCTCGCCATCGCGGTCATCGGAGCGAGATACGAGGCCCAACGCACGAAACGTTTGGTCTGGGCGCACCTGGGAGTCGCCGGCGTGGCGTTTGCCGCCACATGGGCAATCGCCAAGGTCGCCGTTCACGTGTATGGCGACGACTCTCCGAACGCCGGACGCAGTAACCTCGCGCACGACGTCGGCGGCAAGCTCCGCTGGTTTTTGGGTTGGCAGTCGGGACACGACACCGGCCTCGCTATTCACGATCCTCTCTATGGATCGCTCAGCCTCTTCGAGCTGACACCCTCTCCGTGGTTCTCCGGTCTCGTCGCGCTCGTCGCGATCAGCGGCATTCTGATCCTGCTGTTCCGCGAGGGGGTGAGCGTCCCGCTCTACGGTGGAATTGCCCTGCTTCTGGTGCCGCTGTCATTTTTTCCCACCCTCGTCCTTGCGGAAAACTCCCGCGGGTACCGGGTTCAAGCGGCGATGACAGCCCTGATCGCGCTTTACTTCGCTGTCGGCGCTTACGGATTGTGGCTCGCAATCCGCGGGTGGCTACGTCCTCACCTGAAGGGCCGGGAGGTCGCGGCCCTCGAGATCTTTGCGATAGCCGTAGCCGTCGCCTTCGTCGGATTCAGCGCCTACTCGGCTAACAGAAACGTGACAACGCTCATCGTCGTCCCCCAGAGCACGGAGCTTCGCCTGGTGCGCGCCCAGCTTGCGCGACTGCCTGCCGGAACCGAGCGCCTCGCGTTCGTCGAGACCGGCAACGACCAGAGCATGGCCTCCTTTACCAGCGCTGACGAGTTCGGCGTCCCCTCCTCTGCGAGACCGTGGGTTCCACGCCCATTTGCGCTGCTCATCCTCCACGAACAGGGAAAGCTGTCGGTGAACCAGCCGGAACCCATTGTCGACGTCCTGCCGCCGACGACCACGACCTACCCGAAGAATGAACCGGTCATCGACGTCCGCGGACTGAGGGACTTGCGCTGAGCGTATCCGCGCGCAGCCTCGGCACGTTTTGGTCCATGCTGGATGTGGAAATTTCTTCTCGAGACATCCGTCGGGAGAGAGGGCATGCGAGCTCAAAGCGTCGTTACCCGTCTGCGGTCTTTCCGGTCTCATGACGGCAGGCACCGACAGGGAACTTCGGCCCTGCGCTGGCGGAGTCGATCTGGCCACCTTTTCTTACTCCGGGGAGGAACAATGAAGCGACTCAGCAAGCTCGTCCCGTTTGTCTTTGTCGGTGTACTGCTCGTCCTGGCGCTGTTGCCCGCGGGCGCTCCGGCGAATCCGCCCGCAGCGACGATCTCGTTTGTGGGCGGCGGCACGTTGCTCAGCCCCGTTTCCGTCGACGTGACGGTGCACTACTCCTGTCTGCCTCCCAGCCCGGGAGAGATAGACGCCTTTATCGACGAGAGCGGGATGGCTTTTGGCACGACTGATCCTCAGCCGGCAACCTGTGACGGCAAGAACCACTCCGCCACGTTGACCATGGTGGGGGGGCCCTTTACTCCGGGGATTGCCACGGGCACGGCGACCGTGTTCAACAACGCCGGGGCCATTGCAGACGCCAACGAGCAAATCATGATCAAGTAATCGCCCCTGTCGGTGCGACGCAGTCGAGAAGGCCCCGCGATCTCGGGGCCTTCTGCCTGCCGGGGCCTTCTGCCTGCGCGACCGCTAGCGGCCGCGGGCTCGATAACTAGTGGCTCCGGAGTCGGGTTGTCGAGGAACCCACTGAGGCGGCCCTTCGCGGAGCTCCCTTGTTGTTCACCTGACCACGCCTGCCTAGTGTGCTCGTCCCTATCGACTAGGCGCTCCGCCCGAGCGACGAGCTCACGCCTCCGGCGGTGTTGCCGTTGGCGACCTGCACATCGATCGCCTGGCCGGCGGTGATGCTCCAGGTGCCCGTCCCAACCCCGGAGACTGTCCGAGTGGCGACAGTGCCCGTGCCAAGCAAGCCTCGAAGCCAGCTACAGCAGGATGCTCGCTACCAGCCGATCCGCGACTTAAAGAGAGATGCCCCGGCGGCGCCGAAACGCCCCGGGGCCGGCATAGGAGGGATCAGCTCCCATGAACGACCCATTCTCCCAGGACCGCGACGCGGCGCCTGGGCGGCGGCGACCACACCCGCGACGGGTGCGCGTCGCCGAGGGCGTCTACCAACGTGTCGACCGCGAGAGCGGCAAACCCGTCCCAGGCAAGTACGAGTTCACCTACCGCGACGCCACCGGCCGTCAGGTCTGGCAGACCGCGAAAGGCGACGCCAAGGCCGATGCGAAGGCCGAACGCGCCGAGCTGCTCGCGCGCATGCACAGAGGCGAACGCGTCGAGCGAACGAGCATGACCGTCGGCGAGGTCGCGCGGCTCTGGCTCGAACGCGGGACCG
>WNGO01000942.1_pt1 | contig 18339 bp, 16 predicted proteins | sample 5400511 | NCBI WGS metagenome assembly WNGO01 (sample SAMN13153380, study PRJNA577476) | soil metagenome | isolation source: 20 cm soil or saprolite under Garry oak tree replicate 2 | place: USA:California | collected 2016-06-15 | reverse complement strand
AACGCGCCGCGCGGGAAGATGCGCACCGCGTTCTTCCATTTCACCAGCTCGACCTCGTCCGGGGAGAGGAGGTGGCCGAGGTAGCGTAGCTTGGCCCAGCCCGTGTCCATGGTGATGTCACTCCCCCACAGCAGCCGCTCCACACCGACCGCGGCGAGGCAGCCCTCGAGCATCCCGCCGTCCACACCGCTCCCGGAGAGATCGACGTAGACGTTCGGCGCGGCACGCAGCGCGGCCAGCGAATGTTGCCAGGCCCCGCCCCCGCCGATGTGCCCGAGGATGAACCGGACCTCGGGGTGGCGGCCCGCGAGGCCGCACAACTCGGCGCCGTCGGACGCCTCCTGTCCCGGCCAGTCGCGCCGCCGGTGCTGCCACACATGGTGCAACACCGGCACGTCGCGCTCGCGCGCGATTTCGCAGATCGGATCGAGCAGCGGATCGGTGGCCCGCCGGCTCGCGGCCAGCTTGATCCCGATCATCCCCGCGTCGAGACACCGCCGGATCTCGCCCCGGGCGTGCGCCGTGTAGTTCGGGTTGACGGTGACGTAGCCGCGGACGCGGTTCGGGTACTGGCGCGCCAGGGCGAGCAGGGCATCGTTGCCGTGCGGCAGGTCCGCGGGGGACGGAAAGTAGGTCGGGGACGTGCCGCCCCAGCTCCCCAGGATGGACGCCACGTGGATGGTGATCCCGATCTTGTCCCCCGCGTTGAGGCGGCTGGCGTTGCGCTCGCGCCAGTCCGCGCGGGGGGAGCGGTCATGGTAGAAGTGGGCGTGGACATCGATGAGCATGCATGAATCTGAGTTGCCAGACGCCAAGACGCCAAGCCGCACCATTGGCGACTTGACCACGGCCTCCTATCTTGTGCGATGATGCGCACCCCACCACCACCGCCGCGCGGCCCGACGCCGCCCAGGGGACCGACGCCCCCCCGCGGACCCACTCCCCCGCCCCGCGGGCCCACGGCCGCAAAGCCGGCGCCTCCCAGAACGGCGCCGCGCAAGGCATCCCGCCGGCTACCCGGCTGGCTGGCGCGCGCCCAGCGGCTGCTCCTGCAGCCGGGTCAAGAGTGGCAGGCGATTGCGACGGAGTTTGCGACCTCCGGTCCTATCTATTCGCGCTACATCGTGCCGATGGCCGCGATCGGGCCGGTCGCGGCGACGGTGGGCACGATCGTGTTCGGAGTCCGCAATTCGATCGCGGGGTCGTACGGGATGTCGATGGGCGACGCGGTCACGAGCGGGGTGCTCGATTACGCGCTCACCCTGGTCGGCGTATACGTGTTCGCGTTGCTGATCGACGTCCTGGCGCCGTCCTTCGGCGGACAGCGGAACCGCGTGCAGGCGCTGAAGGTCGCGGCATACGGCAGCACGCCCTACTGGCTCGGGGGCGCCGTGGCGCTGTTCCCGAAGCTCTCGCTGATCGGGGGCGTGCTCTCGCTCTATAGCGTGCGGCTGCTCGCCCTGGGACTGCCGCCGCTCATGAAAGCGCCGCGCGACAAGACCGCCGCGTACACCCTGCTCGTGAGCATCGCCGGAATCATCCTGGCGTTGGTGGCGAGCGCCGTGACGCCGGTGGTGATCGGCCGCTAGTCCGGCGACCGGAACGCGGTCCGCGTCACTCCCCCTTCGCGCCCGAGCAGGGCCGCCGCCAGCACGAGGCCCACCACCGCGAACGCGAGCAAGGCGGCGACGTCCAAGGCCACCGGCATCTCGCCCCCGTACCCCGCATCCGTCCACTCGCCGAGCAACGCGTGCTTCAGGAGATCGACGCCGTAGGCGAGCGGGTTGACGTGGACCAGCACGTGCAACCAGGGTCCAAGGCGGCGCACCGGATAGAGCGCTCCCGACAGAAACAGCATCGGAAACACCACGAAGTTCATCACGCCCGCGAAATTCTCGATCGAGCGCATGGTCGCGGCCAGCACGAGCCCCAGCGCACCGAGCGCGAGACCCGAGAGCACGATGGCCATGAAGCCGAGCAGCAGCCCCGACGGACCGGGCCACAGTCGCAGCAGCGACAACAGCAGGACGGCCACCGCGACGGCCTGCGTCGTGCCGAGCAGCGTCGCCCCCAGAGCCTTGCCAAGCGCGACCGTGCTGCGCCGGATTGGCGCGACCAGCACCATGCGCAACACGCCCGCTTCGCGGTCGATGACGGTGGAGAGCGCCGCGAGCAACGATCCAAACATCACGGCCATGCCCAGCAGGCCGGGCGCCAGGTAGCGCCGGTAGTCGATCGCGCCCGCGCCGGAGAAGACGGTCGCGAATCCGGCCCCGGCGAAGACGAGCCAGACGAACGGCCGCGCCAGGCTGGACAGCAGACGCCCGCGTTGCCGCAGGAAGCGGAGCAGCTCGCGCACCACGATCCCCGCGATGGCGCGCATGCTCAGGCCGCGCTTGGCTCGGCCAACGGATGCCCGGTGCGCGCCAGGAAGACCGCCTCGAGCGAGCTCACGCCCGCCGCGCGCTTGAGCTCGGCCGGCGTGCCGAGCGCCGCGAGCGCGCCGCGGTCGAGCACCGCGACGCGGTCGCACGGCTCCGCCTCCTCGACGTAGTGGGTGGTGAGGAAGACGGTCAGCCCGGAAGCCGCGCGGAGCCGTTGGATCAGTTCCCACAACGACCGCCGGGCGCGCGGGTCGAGGCCGGCGGTCGGCTCGTCCAGGAACAGCACCCGCGGCTCGTGCAGCAGCCCGCGCGCGATGTCGAGCGCCCGCCGCATGCCACCAGACAAGGTGCGCACCACGTCGCGCCGTCGCTCGCGCAGCCCGAATTGCCCGAGCAGATGGTCGATGCGCGGGCCGGCGACCCGGCCCGGCAGATTCCACAGCCGCGCCGCGAAACGCAGGTTCTGCTCCACCGTGAGATCGCGGTCCAGCGTGGTCTCCTGAAACACGAGGCCGATGCGGCGCCGCGTCTCCAAGTCCTCGCGCACGACGTCGTATCCGGCGACCCGGGCCGTGCCGCGCGTGGGGCGCAGCAGGGTGGCCAACAGATGGACGGTGGTGGTCTTACCGGCGCCGTTGGGACCGAGCAAGCCGAAGAACTCGGCCTCGCGCACCTCGAGGTCGAGCGCGTCGAGCGCGCGGATCGCGCCGAAATCCCTGCCGAGGCCGCGGGCGTCGATCGCGGCGGCGGTCATCCCTTGGCGGCGAGCGCGCGCGAGGTAGCCGCGGCGCGATACGTGAATGCCGGCGTCGCGTCCCGCGTCGCGGCGGCGTGCTCGACCTGGGCGACCGCTGCGTCGATCACCTGCCGCTGCGGGGCCAGCGAGCAGACCGGATCGGTGAGCCCAGCGTCCCCCGCGACCAGAAACGCCTGACAGCGGCAGCCGCCGAAGTCGACCGCCTTGCGCGGACAGGACCGGCACGGCTCGGGCATCCACGCCTCGCCGCGGAAGCGGTTGAGCGCGTCCGACTCGTGCCAGATCCACTCGAGCGACCGATCGCGCACATTCTCGAAGGTGAGCGTCGTGATGCGCCCCGCCGCATGACACGGCCACACCTCGCCCCCCGGCGTCACGGTCAGGTATGCGCGCGCCCACCCCCCCATGCACGGCTTGGGAAACTGCTCGTGGTAGTCCGGCAGCACCCAGACGATCTCGAGGCGAGTGCCGAGCCGTGCCCGCTCCCGCACGACGACCTGCCACGCCGCGTCGAGCTGGGCCTTGGTCGGCATCAGCGCATCCCGGTTCTGGAACGCCCAGCCGTAGAACTGCGTGTTCGCGAGCTCGATGCGCTCAGCGCCGAGCGACTCCGCCAGGCGGATCAACGCCTCCACTTGATGCAGGTTCTCCCGGTGCAGCACCACGTTTACGGTGAGCGGGAAGCCGAGTTCCTTGGTGAAGTGGTACGCGGCGAGCTTGTCCTTGAACGCTTTGGTGCCGGCGATCCGGTCGGAGAGGTCCGCATCCGCCGCCTGAACGCTGATCTGGACGTGATCGAGCCCGGCCCCTTTGAGTCCCGCGAGCCGCTCCCGCGTGAGCCGGTGGGCGGAGGTGATGAGCGACGTGTACAGGCCGAGCTGATGGGCGGTCGCGACCAGGCTCTCGAGATCGGGGCGGAGCAGCGGCTCGCCGCCCGAGAGGCCCAGCTGCAGCACGCCCAGCGCCTTGGCTTCGCGGAACACGCGGCTCCATTCGTCCGTGGTCAGCTCGTGCTTGAAGCGGGAGCCGGCGAAGTCGAGCGGGTTCGAGCAATACGGGCACTGCAGCGGACACTTGTAGGTGAGCTCCGCGAGCAGCCAGAGCGGCTTAGCGTCCATAGATCACCAGCCCCTTGGCCGCGAGCCCGTCAAGGAATTGCGTGACGTCTCGCTCGAGGCCGCTCGCCGCGTACCGTTGCTCCAGGGCCGCCACGATGTCGGCGAGCGAGCGCACCCCGTCGCACAGCCCGAGTATCTCCGCCCCCGTGGGGTTCAGGGAAACCAGGCCCTCCGGGTAGAGCACCACGTCGCGCCCGCGGACGTCGTCGCGCTGGAGCCGCGCCTTGGGGTGGAGCCGCGGCACGGCCGCCGCGGGAGCCGGGTTCACCGAGCGCCACCCGGGAGCGGTCCCCGCTCCACCGCGTCCAAGAGACACCACAGCACGTCGCACTTGAATTCGAGCGCCGCCACCGCCCGCTCCTGCTGCTCGCGGGTACGGAGCCGCTCGGTGACGAGCGCCAGCGCATGCTCGGCATCGCGGGGCGCCTGCGACAGCCGGTTCTTGAAGTACTGCAGGCCATCCGGATCGACCCAGCGATAATGGCTCAGCATGGCGGCGAGGCGCTCCTGCACGATCAAGGGCGCGAACAGCTCCGTGAGGGACGCGGCGACGGCCTCGAGCCACGGCTGCGTGCGACAGAAGTTCACGTAGCCGTCCACCGCGAAGCGCACACCCGGGAGGAGCCGGCGCTGCGCCAGCAGGTCTTCCCGGCTCACGCCTATCGCATGGCCCAGGCGCAACCACGCCTCGATTCCCCCCTCCTCGCCGGGGCGGCCGTCGTGGTCGATGATGCGCTGGATCCAGGCGCGGCGGACTTCCGGCTCGGGACAGTTCGCGAGGATCAGGGCGTCCTTGATCGGGATGTTGACTTGATAATAGAAGCGGTTGGCGACCCAGAGCTGCAGCTCGTCGCGCGACAGCTCGCCCGCGTGCATCCGGCGGTTGAAGGGATGGAGGTGGTGATAGCGCCGCTCCAGCACGTTGCGGAGCCGGCGCACGAATTCGTCGCGCGACCAGGCGCCCGCGTCCGGCTCGACACGCGACGTCGCCGCCGTCACAGCTCGATCTCCATGCCGTCGTCCGCCACTTCGATCCCGGCCTCCTCCACCTGGGCCCGTTCGCTCGAGGAGCGGCTCAGGATCGGATTCGTGTTGTTGACGTGCACGAGTACGGTCCGTCGCGCACCGAGGCGCGGCAGCAGCTCGATGCTCCCGCCGGGTCCTCCCACGGGAAGGTGCCCCATCTCGCGCGCCGTCGGCGCGTCGGCGCCTGCTGCGCGCAGCTCCCCGTCCGACCAGAACGTGCCGTCGAACAGCAACAGACCGGCTCCCGCCGCCACCGACCGCACTGCGTCGTCCACGGCCCCCGCCGCGGGAACATAGGCGAGCGTCCCGCCCCGCTGCTCATCCATGAGGCGCAGCCCAACATCGTACGTGCCAGCGGCCGACTGGCGCGCGTAGCGCGGCGGCCGACGCGCCACGGCGACGGCAGTGCAGGAGATCCCGAGCGTCGCGCCCATCGCATCGGCGAGCCGGACCGGCTGGCCCTCGGGCAGCGGCCGCGGCTCGATCCCGGCGTACGCCGACAGCACGCGGAACACCGGCCATTCGCGCTCGAGCAGGCCGGCAACGCTGGCGGGCGCGTACACCGGGAGCCTCGTCGTCGCCTCCCGCAACAGCAGCAGGCCCAGCGTGTGATCGATCTCGCCGTCGGTGCAGACGACGGTGCAGATCGGGGTGGCGCGCGCGCCGCGTGGCCACAGTTCGGGGTGGGCGGCGACCTGTACACGCAGGTCGGGCGACGCGTTCAACAGCACCCACCGCGCGCCGTCCGCGCTGAGCGCCACGGAGGACTGGGTCCGGCCGGTTCCGCTGAGCCGCGCGTCCTGACAGTTGCCGCAGCCACAGTTCCACTGCGGCAGCCCACCCCCCGCGGCCGAGCCGAGGATGATCACTCGCATGCCTGGAAACTAAAGAGGCCGGGTTCTCACCCGGCCCCTCCCTCAGCCGCATCTACCTGGGTCAGGCATTGCCGGCGTAGGCGCCGACTTCCATCCCCAGCTCGACGACCTCGAATTCGGGCTTGGTCCACTTCATCTTGACTCCTCCTGAAACGATGGGTAGGCCACCACTCGGAGAACGAGCACGCACGCGTCATGCCAGTCGCGGATGGCCCGCGGCATCCGCGTCCAACTCCTGCTCCTACTTGCGATTGTCGTGTTGGATCACGCCAGCTTTGGGCCGGCCCCCAGTCCGCACCGCCGGGTCATTTCACCCAAGGTGGGTGTAATCACCCAGCCTGGTCACGGTTGCAACCCAAACTTGCGCAGCCGATAGCGCAGCGTATCACGGGAGATCCCGAGCCGGCGCGCCGCCTTGGTCTGGTTTCCGCCGGCCTCACGCATGGCTTGCTCGATGACCGACTTCTCCCACTGCCCCAGATCGACTCCCTGGGGCGGCAACGGGGGCAACGGGGGCGCCTCGGCAGCGGCGGGGGCGGCGGGGGCGGCGGGGGAGTCACGCGGTTCGGGAGGCCCGGCGTCGGCCGGACTCGTGAGCGAGAGGTGCTCCACGTCGATTGTGGGACCGCGACTCCACAGGACGGCCCGTTCGATCACGTGGCTCAGCTCGCGCACGTTTCCCGGCCAGGGGTAGGAGCGCAGCCGGTCGCGGGCCGCCGAGCTGAGCTCGCGCACCACCTTGCCGTATTTGGCGTTGAAGAGCCGCAGGTAATGATCGGTGAGCAGCAGCACGTCCGCGCCACGGGCGCGCAGCGGGGGCACGTCGAGCACGATCACCGCCAGGCGAAAGTAGAGGTCCTTGCGGAACCGCTCCTGGCGCACCTCACGGTCGAGATCGCGGTTCGTCGCGGCGATGATGCGAACGTCGATCTTGCGCTCGCGCACGCTCCCCACGCGTCGCACGGCGCGCTCCTCGATCGCCCGCAGCAGCTTCCCCTGCACCGAGAGGTCGACGTCGCCGATCTCGTCGAGGAACAGAAACCCGCCCTCGGCCGCCTCGACGAGGCCGGTCTTCGATTCCTTGGCGTCCGTGAAGGCGCCGCGCTCGTACCCGAACAGCTCGGACTCCATGAGCGACGCCGGCAGGGCCGTGCAGTTGACCTCGATGAACGGCTTCGCCGCCCGGGGGCCGGCGGCGTGAATGGCGCGGGCGAGCAGTCCCTTGCCGGTACCGGTCTCGCCGGTGAGCAGCACGGGGGGCGTCTCGTCCAGCGCCGCGATCTGACGGGCCCGCTCCAGCACCGCGCGGATGGCGGGCGACTCCCCCACGGTGGCTCCGAATCCGACGTCCGCCGTGGCGCGCCGGCGATAGTAAGACAGCTCCTGTTTCAGCAGGCGGTTCTCGCGGGCGCGATCGGCCAGCAGCTTCAGCTCCTCTAAGTCCACGGGCTTCTTGATGTAATCGAAGGCGCCGAGCTTCACGGCGGCGACTGCTCCCTCGATCGAGCCGTAGGCCGTCAGCATGATGACGGGGATCAGCGGATCGAACTCGCGGATCCGCTTGAGCAGATCGAGCCCGCTCATCCCGGGCAGCCGCACGTCGGCGAAGACAACATCCGGCTGCAGGGTCTCGAGCAGCTGCAGCGCCTGCTCGCCCGAGCCCGCCACCTCGGCCTCGTAGCCGTGGTCGGCCAGGAACGCCTTGGCCGACCGCGCCAGCGTGTGCTCGTCGTCGACGATGAGGACGGTGGAGCCGCTCACGCGAGGCTACCCTGCGGCGCCGGTGCCAAGTCCCGGCTCGCGACGGGCAGCCAGATACGCACCGTCGTGCCGCGCCCCACCACGCTCGTGATCTCCAACCGTCCGCCCGCTTCCTCTACGTAGCGCTTGGCGATCGCCAACCCGAGACCGGTCCCCTCCGAGCGTGTCGTGAAGAAGGGCTCGCACAGGTTGGGCAAGATCTCCGGTGGAATCCCGCACCCCGAGTCGGTAATCTCGATACCGACTCCGCCGCCGGCGTCGCCCGTCGCGGCGCGCGTCCCGATCTCGAGTCGCCCGCCCGCGGGGGGAGGCATGGCGTCGAGTGCGTTCGAGACGATCTCGGTCAGGGCCTGCTCCAATCGCATGGGATCGACCCGAACGTCGGGAACGGCTTCCGCAAAGCTCAGCACGAGCTCGATGCCGCGCTCCGGCAGCAGCTCCGCGAAGCCGGAGAGCGCACCCTGCACCAGCGTCCGCACGCTCTCCCTCAGCGGGTGAAACGGCGCGGGTCGCGAGAACTGCAGCAGATGGGCGATGCGGACGTCGAGGCGGTCCACCTGCTCGATGATGGCATCGAGCTGCTCGCGCGCGGCGGGCGCATCGACGCGGTGGCGGGCGAGCTGGGTGGCGGCGCGCAAACTCGCCAGCGGGTTTCGCAGCCCATGGGCCACCGCGGCCGCCATCTGCCCGATCGACGCGAGCTTCTCGGATTGCACCAGTTGCGTGCGCGACTGGCGCAGCTGCTCGGTCATCCGGGCGAAGGCCCGCGCCAGCTCGCCGATCTCGTCCGCGGAGCGGGGGACGATGGCGTGGTCCCAGTCACCCGCGCCGACGACCGCCATCGCGTGCCGCAACTCGTTCAGCGGGCGCGCGAGACCCCGCGCGATGAGCCACGACGCGACCAGGCCGGCCACGAGCGCGACCAGCACGGTCGCCCAAAGGACCCGGCGTTTGGCCTCCACGATCGCCTGCATCTGGGAGACGGCTCCCTGCACGCTGAGCTCCCGTGCCTGGCGGTAGATGTCACGGTTCACGCGCGCGAGCGTGGGTTGCAGCCGCTCGACGAGCTCGCGCCGCGCGATGAGCGCCGCCGCCTCCCGTTGGCCAGCATCGTGTAGCTTGAACACGCGAGCCGCGACCGCCCGGATGTCGCCTTCGATCCGCCGCACGGCGTCCGCATGCTTGACCTCGTCAGGCGGCAGCCCGGCGGTCCAGCGATCGAGCCAGTAGTCCACCACCTGCTCGGTGAGCGGGAATTCCTGCTTCGCGGCGGGATCGCCGCTCAGGTAGCGCCAGATGACCTGCGTCTGGTTGAACATCGCATCCTCGACGTCCGCGTAGGTGCGCGAGCGCGCCAGCCGCTGGCCCAGCACGTCCAGCGTGGCGCGCTCCAGCGCATTCGTGCGGATCGCCTGGACGCCGACGAACAGGGTCGGGACGACCATCAGGGCGAACCCCAACAGCAGCTTGCGTTGCAGGGTCACGCGCTGATGGCTCCGAGAACGTCGTCCAGAGTATCGAGCGTGCGGTCGATCGTCTCCTCGTCATGCGCCAAAGACACGAAATTGTACGCCGACCGTTTGAATAACAGTCCCCGCGTCGCACAGCCCCGCGCCACCCCGCGCGAAACCTCCTCGCTCGCGAAATGCAGGAAGCACATTTCCGCGATCCCGCCCACCCCCGTCACCAAGTCGTCGTGCTTTCGGTGCAAGCGATGCAGCCCATGCAGCAGCCGGGTGCCCATGCGATGCAGGTGGCCGCACACGTCCTCGTGCGCGAAAATCTCGAGCGTCGCCTGCGCCGCCGCGAGCGCCACGCTCTCGGTCGCGAGCGTGGAGGAGATCCAGGTGCGGGCCACGCCGGACATCACGTCCGCCCGTCCCCCCACCGCGGCCAGGGGAAAGCCGTTCGCCAGCGCCTTCCCCAGCACCGTCAAGTCGGGGCGGACGCCGTAGCGCTCGGCGGCACCGCCGATCGCGAGGCGAAACGCCGTCTTGATCTCGTCGAACACGAGCACCGCCCCCACCCGAGTCGTTTCCTGGCGCAGCACCTCGAGCCACTCGCGCGTGGGCTCGACCACCACCACCGGCTCGACGACGACCACGGCGAGGCGATCGCCGGCCTCGCGGATCAAGGCTCGCGTCCCCTCCACGTCATTGAACGGAATTTCGGCATACAAGGCGCGCGTCGCCGCCGGGATGCCTTCCCCGCCCTGCGACCAATCGAGCCAGCCGTGGTAGCCACAGCCGAGCACGCGCTCGCGTCCCGTGGCGACGCGCGCCAGCCGCACCGCGGCGGCCACCGCCTCGGCGCCGGTCTTCAAAAACCGCACGCGTTCGAGCCACGGGATCCGCATGGCGAGCGCATCGGCGAGCTGTTCCTCGAGCACCGGCGGCAGCGGGCCCACCACGCCCGCGGCGATCGCCTGCTCGGCCGCGCGGCTCACCGCGGGATGGCCATATCCCAGCGCGACGGCGCCGAGCGCCATGACGTAGTCCACATACTCGCGATCCCGGGCGTCCCAGACGCGGCACCCGGACGCACGCAGCATCCGCTCCGGGAGGCCGGCATCCTCGCCCGGCGCGGCGCCCGCCCCTCCGAACAGGGCGTCGGGACGCTTACTCCCGGTCGACGTGAATCCCGGAACGCGCCAGTCGCTCACGGTACTTGACCACCTCGATCGCCATCGCCCGCAGCAGCTTCGCCTCGCGCTCGTCGAGTGGCGTGCGGTGCACGACCTCCCGCACCGTGCGCAGCACTCCCTCGACCTGGCGCGTCTTGAAGAACTCGATCGCCTCGAGCGCCGCTGCCACGTCCGCGAACAGCCGCTCCAGGTCATCGACCCGGGCGGGCGGCGCCTCGCGGCGCGGCGCCTTGAACGGGCGCGCCTCAGCGCCGCGCGCCAGCGCCAGCTCGTACAGCATCAGCACCACCGCATGGCCCAGCTGCAGGGAGGCGTAGGCCGGATCGGTCGGGATCGTCACCAGGCGATGGCACTGATCGAGCGCATCGTTCGGCAACCCCTTGTCCTCGCGGCCGAACAGCAAGGCGACGGTCCCCGTTTCCGCCTGCGCGAGCAGCTCCGCGGCGGCCTCGCGCGGACGCTGCCGGTTGCGTTTGGCGCTGCGCTCCCGCGCCGTGAAGCCCACGACGTGCACGCAGTCGGCCAGCGCCTCGTCCAGCTGCTCGTACCGCGTGACCCGGGCCAGGACGTCTTGTGTCTGGTGCGCGATGCCTTCGATCCGATAGGCGTCGAACTCGCGGGGGCGCACGAGCCGCAGGTCGCGGAAGCCGAAGTTCTTGAGCGCCCGAACGACGTGCGCGATGTTGACGAGGTCCTGGGGCTCGTGGAGCACCACGAGGATGCTCATGAGCCGGCAGAACCAAACGCGGAACGCGACCCCTCCCTACCGTTCCGCGTTCCGCGTTCCGACTTCCGCGTTCGCATCATCCCACCAGCTCCAGTATCCCGAACCGCTCCGGATCCTGCCGATCGCCGCGCAGCCATATCCAGCCGTTGCCGCCGCTCCACACGAGCTGTCCCGCCCGCCGCTCGCGGCCGGGGAGCATCTCGTTAATGATAAGGTCGAAACCGACCTGGCCCCCCACGTGTGCGTGGTGCCATTCCGGCCAGTCGACTCGGACGGTGACGCGGTAGCCCGCCTCGGTACGGCGCCAGGCGCCTCGGACCGACCCGGCCGCGCCGGGGCGATCGCCCGCCCCGCGCACCCGCACCGGCCCGGACTCCCGCCCCTCGGGCACCACGAGGAACCCGCAGACGTCGCCAGTCTCCAGGTCGCGCAGGTACAGCTGCAGGCCATCCGAGTGGATGTCCTCCGGCTCGTTGTCGAGCCGCAGCGGCGGCGCAGCGCCGGGGGGCGGGCGGAAGCACAGCTCCGGCTTCGTCACTAGGACGGCGAGGTACAGCGCCGCGTCATCCCAGGCGGCGTAGGCGAGCCCCGAGAAGTCTTCGGGTCCGGAGTAGGGCTCCTCGCTGCGGCGATACTGGTCCTCGAGCTCGAGCACGAGCGGCTCGCTCGTGTCGAACCCGTCGCACGTGCCGTCGAGCGGCGGCGGCCGCTCGACGCGCAACGCCGCCGCGACCACCGGCTTGGGCGCATCGAGCTCCACCAGCTGCTGAAACGGCGGCGCGGGATCGCGCGCGCCGGCGAGTCGCACGCGTGTCGCACCGGAAGCGATCTCCCACCCCGCGGCGGACGCCGTGTGGCGATCCACGCCGCTCGTCGTTTCGACCTCGATGACACCGCCTTTGGCCCGCACACCCCGCACGCTCGCCGCGCCGGCGATCGCCTCGAGCACCGTCACGAGCCGGAGGTTGCGCCCGCGTGCGCGCAGCAGGTAGAAGGGTGCGCGCGTCCCGCTCCCCGGCAACCCCGGTCCTTCGGCGCGGAGCAGCTCGCCCTCGAACAGCACGAGCGCTGTCAGCTGTCGGCTATCGGCTGTGACCTGGACGACCACCGGCGCACCGGGCGGCGGCACGAAACGCTCGGCGCGAGACACGAACTCATTGATCAGCTGCGCGTCCTCCCACCGCCCCGGCGTGGCGACGTCGCTCCGCCCCTGGAAGTGCCACGGGAGCTCGAGCAGATGCTCTTCGCGGCTCGCCAGCTCGACCACGTCGAGTACGTATACCGGACCGGCCACCAGCGTGCGAGTCACCGCGCCGTAGCGGCCGCGCGTCCACGCCCACTCGCCCGGGGCATCGAACGTCTCGCACGTGGCGTCGCCCGACTGGGCGGTCCCGCCATCCAACCGCGGGGCGTTGTGAGCCAGCGTCGAGCGGTACCAGAAGAGGTCCCGCGCGACGTACGAGCCGGTGCCGAAATCCGGGAGCCAGTGCACTCCGTCGGCGTGGAGCGTCAGATGCAGCCGGTCCGGGTGCCCGTGCCCGCCGCCCAGCGGGCCGCACTCGAGGCTCACGTAGCGCGCGCCGGCGCGCAGCACCGCGAGGCCCTGCGACTCCAGCAGCACGCTGCGTGGAGCCCAGGGCGGGACGTCGGTCCGGAGTCGGGGCTCCATGCACAGCAGCGCCCACCAGGAAAGGCTGTGGCGGGAGACGGGAGACGGGAGACGATCGCTCGGCGCGTCGTGCAGGTATGAGTCGAAGATCTCCAACTGGATCGGAGGAACGCCGTACAGGGCGTGGAGCCAGCTTTCGAGTTCCCCTCTCCCGTCTCCCGACTCCCGATTCCCGGGGTATCCGAGGCCCACTTCCCACAGCTCCAGATACATCGGCTGCGCGAGCGACACGCTGAACCGCGAGTCCTTCCTGGCGGGGTACGTGAAGTCCGGCAGCGCCGTGAGCGCCGGGGCCAGCAGCGCCGCCGTGAGCCGCGCCGCCAGCGCAGCCTCCTCGTTTACGTCGACCCCCGCCGCCCGCGCCCACCCGACGCCGGTCAAGAGGCCGCGCAGCGCGAACAGGTGGTAGTTCTCTCCTTCGTACCACAGCCCGTCCTGGCCGAAGCCGCGCGCCAGGTGGGCGAGCAGCCCCGTCGGGCTCTCGATCGCCCGCCCCGCCAGCTCAGCGTCCTCGAACCACACCGCGATCGCGGCCAGGGCCGCGTCGTTCCACGTCTGGCGGTTCGAGAAGCCCTCGTCGAACTCGCCGATCAGAGTCGCGGCCTCGTCTGCCACCTGGCCGACCCCCCGCGCGGTGGCATCGTCGAGGCGTCCGCACGCCCGCAACAGCATCGCGGCCGCGAGATAGTTGAGGATCCAGATCGATTCGAGGTAGGTCGAGAAGAACAAACGGCTCGGGCCCAGGACGTTGTCGCGATTGGGGTATTGCCAATAGCTCCGCGCGTACGCGCGCAGAATCTCGGCGGCCCTCGCACCCGCACTTGCGTTGCCTCCGAGCGCGGCCAGCGTAGCCAGATGCGCGGCCCGCTCGGCCAGCCAGAGATGCTGGAACCGTGCCCAGTGGCGGTCGTGCCGCTCGCCGGACCACGTCTTGCCGCAGCGGGGGCAGCGGTGCTGCTGCGGGCTCCAGGGGTCGAATGCCAGGGTCGCGCCGTCGTCGGGGCAAATACCCCCGTCCGCGGAGAGCAGCGCCTTGAGGGTGGGGATGGGCGGCAGGCGCTCGAGCAGGGGCGCGGCCCGGGCGGTGAGATGAGCGAGCAGCGCCTGGAGATCCGGCGAGCCCGCGATCTCCTGACGTCTCGCCGCCAGCGCCTCCGCCGTCACCATGCGCGCACTCCGGCACTCGTCCAGCGCACCGGGAGCACGGTCGCTCCCGCCTCCCGCGCCGCCGCGATGGCGGGTCGCGGATCGTCGCGCGCGATGAAGAACATCGCGCCGCCCGCTCCCGATCCGGCCGCCTTGCCGCCGAGCGCGCCCGCCTGCGCCAGCGCCTGCTCGAGCCGCGCCATCTCGGACGTTCGCATCCCGGCGTCGAGCGCCTGCTGCTGGCGCCAGTTGGCGCTCAGCAGCTGTGCCACGCGCGCCAGGTCGGACGCGCGCAGCGCCTCCGCCATCGCGTCCGCCACGTCGCGCATCGCCCGCAACGCCCCCGTCACCTCGGCGTCGCCCTGCTCGTATGCCCCCATGACGCGCGCGATGGTGGCGCCCGAGACGCGGGAGCGGCCGGTGTAGCACAGGACCGTCTGCCGCTCGAGTGCGGCCGCGAACGCCGGCTCCAGGGTGATCGGCTCGATTCCGACGTCGGGATCGCGGAACGTAAGCCGCTGAAACCCGCCCAACGCGGCCGCGAACTGATCCTGCTTGCCGCCCGGAATCTTCGCCTCCACGGTCTCCAGGCACCATGCCTGCTCGGCGATTTCGCGCTCGGACAGCCGCTCGCCACGCGCGCCGCTGAGCGCCGCCACCAGCGCCACGTCGAGCGCGCCGGAGCTGCCGAGGCCGGAGCCGGGAGGCGCGTCGGATCGCGTGGTGAGGGTACAGGCGCTCTGCACGGGAAACATCCGCAGCGCCGCCTTGACCAGGTCGAGCCGCCCGTCGAGCACGAGGCCGCCCGAGTCGGCGCACTCGAGCTCCTGGCCCAGATCCTCCGATACCAAGCGGATGAGCGCGCCGCCGAGCTTCAGGTCGACGTGCGCGGAGAGACCGATGCAGCCGTTCACGACGACGCCCCCTTCGCGCGTCGAGAACGGCGGCACGTCGGTCCAGCCGCCGGCGAAGTCGAGGCGCGTCGGCGCCGACGCCCGGAATTCGCTCGGCAGCTCGCGCCGCTTCACGGCGCGACGTGCCAGCGGGTGACCGCCGGCAGCTCCCCGCGGACGTCCATGCGTACTCCCTGCACTCGGCGGTTCATGCCCTGCACGCCACGGCCGTGATAGAGGAACGCGACCGGCAACGAGTCGCGGAAAAACCGCTGCGCCGCCGCCGGCTCGGCCGGAGCGCGCATGCCGGCGAGCTCGGCGAGCGGGCCTAGGTACCCCAGTCCTGGATCGCCGGATGTACCGAGCACGGCGGCGTCGAAGTCGTGGCGCCGGGCATTGACGCGATCGAGAAACGCGCCGAGCTCGAGCAGGCGGATCGATGCCTGCACGCCGACCCGCGCGAGGCGCGCTTGAATCATCTGCTCGAGCGGTGCCTCACCGCTGCCGACGCTCAGCAGCTCGAACGCAACCGCTCGCCCGCCGAGCAATCGCCGGGCCGAGTCAGGATCGGTCGGCGTGGGTCGCCCCGGCAGATACCCGGGCACATCCGGAGGCACCGCGCCGTCGGCGACCGTGCCGAATCCGTAGAGATAGCCGTCCACGATCTCCTGACGGTCCACGGCGAGCGCCACGGCGCGCCGTACCCGCACGTCGTCGAACGGCGGCCGCCGGGTGTTGAACACAATCCCGTACGGGTAGATCAGCGGGTAGTCGAGCACCGCGAGATCGGGTCGCCGGCGCACGAACGCGGCATGGGCCGGCTGAATCCCGGCGAAGTCGATCTCCCCGGCGGCGAGCGCGGCGAGCTTGGTGGTGGGCTCGTCGACGACGACGATAATGAGCCGCTCGAGCAGCGGCGCACCGCCCAGCGCCTGCGGGAAGTCCGGGTTGGCAGCGAAGACCCACCGCCGGTTCGACTCGTGGCTCACAAAGCGGAACGGCCCGTTGCCCACCGGGTGCGCGTTCCAGGCCGCCTGGCGCAGCGCGGCATGCGGGACCGAGTCGAGCAAGTACCCCGGCAGGATGGCGAGATCGGTGAGGACGTCGGGGATATCCCGCTGGGGCCGTGCGAAGCGGATCACCACCGTCGAGTCGTCGCGATCGTTCACGAAGACCACGTCCGCGAGATCGTTGAGCCGCGGGTATCCGGTCGCGGGGTCGCGGGCGGCGTTGAGCGTCCACGCGACATCGCGCGCCGAGGTCGCGACGCCGTCGTGCCAGTGCACGCCCGCCTGCAGCCGCAGTACGACCATCTGCCGATCCGGCGACCAGGTCCACTGGCGCGCGAGGTAGGGCCGCGGGGTGAGCGTCGAGTCGTAGCGCGCCAGCGTCGTGAGCAGCACATAGCGCTCCACCTGCTTCGCGAGGGGATGCACCGTCACGAGCGGATTGACGCTCTGCAGGTCGGCGCCCGAGGCGTACACGACGGTGCGCCCGCGGCGGGCGGCCCCGCCCCCGCACGCCGCCAGCGCCGCAGCGGCGAGCAGCACCTGTCCGATGGGTCGCGGCACGCCCGGATTCTAGCGGGCTCCGGCGGGGCGCGCGAGATTCCGCGCATGCTCGCCGCGCTCGCGCGCCGCGCCGCCACGGGACTCGCCGTCGTGGCGGGCGTCGTCACCCTCACCTTCTTCCTGCTGCGGCTCGCGCCGGGAGATCCGGTGGAGCTGCTGCTCGGTCCCACGGCCACGCCGGCCCAGATCACCGCCCAGCGGCACGCGCTCGGGTTCGACCGGCCGCTCGCCGCGCAATACGCCGCCTGGCTCGGCCGCTTCGTGCGCGGGGAATGGGGCACCAGTATCGCCACGGGGCGGCCGGTGCGCGCGCTGCTGGGCGAGGCGGTGCCGGCCACGCTCGAACTGGTGGGGCTCTCGCTCCTGTTGAGCTACCTGCTCGGCGTAGCGGTCGGTACGATCCAGGCCACCGCGCGCCCCCGCATCGACACCGCGCTCTCGGTGGCGACGGTCACGCTGTTCGCCGTCCCGGGGTACTGGCTGGGCCTGATGCTGGTCATGGTGTTCACCTACTGGGGCCGCGCGCTCCCCGCCTTCGGGCGCGCGGGGCTCGACGGCGACCTCCTCGTCGGCGGGCCGTGGCTCGCCGATCGGCTGCGCCACCTGGTGCTGCCGCTCGCCACCCTCACGCTGATCGGCATCGGGGGCATCGCGCGATTCGTCCGCGGCGCGATGCGCGACGTCGTGGGCCAACCGTTCGTGCGCAGCGCCCACGCCAAGGGCCTTGCGCCGTTCGCGGTCGCGTCGCGGCACGTCGCCCGCAACGCGCTCATTCCGGTGGCGATCCTGCTGGGGCTGTCGTTCCCCGCGCTGTTCTCGGGCGGGGTGTTCGTGGAGTTCGTGTTCGCCTGGCCCGGCGTCGGACGCCGGCTGGTCGAGGCCGTGCTGGCACGGGACTACCCGGTCGTCTTGGCGGCGACCTCGGTCAGCGCGATGCTGGTCGTGGCCGGGAACGTCCTCGCCGACGGCCTGGTGGGGTGGATCGATCCGCGGATCCGCCATCGGAGCGAGGAGGCGTGAAGCGGCTGCTGCGAGACCGGCGCGCCGTGTTTGGCGCCGGCGTGCTGATCGTCGTCGCCGCCGCGGCCCTCGCCGCGCCGCTCGTCACGCACGGGGACCGAGGCGCGCAGCCCGACATCGTGTCCACGCGATTCCTGCCACCCCTCGCCACGGACGCGCGCGGCGCGATCCACCCGCTGGGCACGGATCGGTTCGGGCGCGACGTGTGGACGCGGCTCGTCTATGGCGCGCGGATCTCGCTTGGCGTCGGCGTGCTCGCGGTGCTGTTGGCGATCGCGATCGGCCTCTCCGTGGGGGCGGTCGCGGGGTACTGGCGCGGGCCGCTGCGCGCGCTGCTGCTCGCGGTCACCGACGTCGCCCTCGCCCTCCCACGGGTCGTGCTGCTGCTGCTGCTGGCGGCGGTGTGGCGGCCGAGCGCCGCGCTCGTCATCGTCGTGCTCGGCGTGACGGGCTGGATGTCCGTCGCCCGTCTGGTTCAGGGCGAGGTGCGCTCGCTCGCCGCGCGCCCGTTCGTCGAAAGTGCGCGCGCGCTGGGGATCTCGCGGCTCCGAATCCTGTGGCGACACCTCCTGCCGAACGCGCTGACGCCGGTCATCGTCGCCGCCGCCCTCGGCATCGGGAACGCGATCATGCTCGAGGCCGGGCTCTCGTTCCTCGGGCTCGGGGTGCAGCCGCCCACGCCGTCGTGGGGCGGTATGATCGCGTCGGGACGGGACACCCTGGTCAACGCACCGTGGGTGGCCGCAGC
>WNGO01002823.1_pt1 | contig 18349 bp, 20 predicted proteins | sample 5400511 | NCBI WGS metagenome assembly WNGO01 (sample SAMN13153380, study PRJNA577476) | soil metagenome | isolation source: 20 cm soil or saprolite under Garry oak tree replicate 2 | place: USA:California | collected 2016-06-15 | reverse complement strand
TCGACGCCATCGACCGCTTCGCGGCTCAGCCTTCGCTGAAGACGATTTCCTGAGCGCCCTCGTAGAGGACCCGCCGCCCCAGCTCGGCCAGAAGCGCGCGGCCTTCCTCGATGGTGGCGAAGTGATTGCCGGCGAGGGGACCTGCCTTGCTGGCGAAGGAGGTCGAGCCATAGGGAAAGAGGACCTCCGTCTCGCTGATGCCACCGGGGTAGAGAAGGAGCTGGCCGGCCGCAGGATAGGTAGTGTGGTTCTCGTAGTCAAGCCCGGTCTGCAGGTCGCCCAATGGAATCCACGCGGATTCGCCGCTCCAACGGGCCTGCACCAGCTGGGCGCGTAAGGGAAGGAGGTGCCGGAACGCCGCGCAGGTCTTCGGAGCTGCGTCGCTCTCCCAACGAGCCGTGAAGCGGAGTGAGCCGACCGCGATCTCAAGCATCGCGGTTAAGCGTAAGGCCGATGAAGCCGTGCGCGGGCTTGGGGTCACTGAAGACCTTCGTCGTGGGCTCGGTCGGCGAGACCTTGGAGGTGTCCCACAGACGGTTCTGCGCCTCGAAGCTCACCTCGCTCATGCCGCCGAATTGCTCGAGGAGGCGAATCCCCATTTCGTGCACCAGGTGCTGGATCGACATGCTGACGAAATCATCGAACGTGGCAATCAGGCCATCACGAACCGCCTCGGACGGTATATGCGCCGGACCGTCACTGACGCCGTCGCTCTCGTGCGCGTAGCGCCAGTACACATCGAGGTAGATAAATAGGGGTCGGTCGGAGACTTCCCGCAAAGTGGTATAGGCGTCGCGCGCGAAATCCTTGAAGGCGCTGCCGGTCAGCTTGACCAGCCGCAGGTTGCGCCGGCCGCAGCGGAGCTCGCGCATCCCGTCTCGTCCGATGACCAGTTCCACCCACCCGTAGTCCTCATCCACCGGGCTCAGCAGTTTCGCGCTGTGTTGCACAAACGGCATCTCCCGGACCTCGATGCGCAGCCACTGCATCTGCGGATACGTCTCAAGGAAGCGACGGCCGAGGAACGCGGCAAACCCCTCGTGGGTCGCCCCCGGGTACTCGAGGGCCATGGCGTAGACAAAATTCTTCATGGTGTCGGTCGCCACCACGTCGCGGTTGTCGCCCTGCGTGTAGGCCGGGAGGAAATTGTCCCCGAAGACATCGATGCTCACCCGGCCGGCGAGCAGCCCACGGACCGGGTGCGTCCGGTAGAAGGAGACATTGTGCTTGCCATAGCGGATGTCGGCTTTCACGAGCGCAATCGGTCCTCGGCGATGTCCACGATGGCGCGCAGGCCGTCCTCCAGCTCTTGCTCGCGGGATCGGCGCAGCCGCTGGCGGAGCACCTCAACGATCTCGGGTTTCGGCCGCCGGTTGACGAAGACCACGAAGCGAAAGCCGAAGCGCCGCTCGTATTCGGCGTTGAGCCGGTCCAGCTCGGGTTCTGCGTCGCTTCCCTGCTCTTGCAGCGAGCGCGCCGAGAGCCGGCCGGGGTTCTCGCCAATCCGGGGATGGGCGTTGAGCGTCGCCACTTTTTCCGCTTCGGTCAATGTCGGGAGCACCGCGCGCATCCGGACGATCACGTCGTCGGTCGAGTTATAGGGCGCCCCGTTGCGGACCTTTTCGGCGAGTGGGCTCGACCCTTCGAGAGCCTCCTCGATCGTGGTCATCACGTTCCGCGGTAGGTCGTGCAGGAATACGGTGAGATCAGCAGCGGAACGTGGTAGTGTCGGCCTTCGCCGAGCTCGAGCTCCAGCGCGATCGTCGTGAAGAGGTGCGGAATGCTGCCCCAGTAGGCGCCGACCTCGACCAGCAGCCGGTAAGACCCGGGATTGATGCCGCCGCCACTCAAGTCGGCGATCCGGCCCTCGGCATCCGTCGTCAGCGTGCGCGTGCCCAGGGTCACCCGGACCCCGGCTGCCGCCTTTCCCGCGACGACGTCGAGGACGTGGGTCGAGACCGTGGCCAGCTCGCTCACAATCCCACCAGGTCATCGGGCTTGACCGGCGCTCGGCGCAGCTCGCGGCCGGTGGCATTGCGCAGCGCGGCCACCACCGCCGCGGGGACGACCACGGTCGAGGGCTCGCCGACGCCCTTGGCGCCGTAGGGGAGGCCGGGCTCGGGCTCCTCGACGACCTCCGACACGACCGGCGGCATGTCGAGGATGGTGGGGATCAGGTAATCGGTGAAGGAAGCATTCTTCACCTGGCCGTCAACCAGCGCGACCTCCTCCATCAGCGCCAGCCCGAGGCCTTGCGCCGAGCCGCCCTCGATCTGGCCGAGGACTGACTGCGGATTCAGCGCGCGACCGACATCCTGCGCCACCGCCAGCTGCAGGACGCGAACCAGGCCGAGATCCTGGTCGACTTCGACCACGGCGCGGGCCGCCCCGAACGCAAAGGTGACGTGCGGGTCGCCTTGCCCGCCGGCATCGAGCTTTCCGGTGGGCCGGTGATGAAAGACGCGGGTGGCCTCGAGCGGCCGGTGCAGGTCCTGAAGCCCGCCGCGGCGCTCGATTTCGGCACGCACCGCCTGGCAGGCGAGCTGCACGGCGCCGCCGGTCATCATCGTCTGCCGCGAGGCGGAGCTGGAGCCGGCGGACCCGATCGCCGTGTCCGGCGGACGGATCAGGACGCGATCGATGCCGAGTTCCGTGCGGACAATCTGCGTCACGATCGTATCGAGTCCCTGGCCCACCTCGACCGCGGCCGTCTTCACCTCCGCAAGGGGGCCTTCCCGATCGACCGAAACCCGCACCCATGCTTCCGAGGAATCGTCGAAGCCCTCGCTGTAGCCGAGGTTCTTGTACCCGACGGCGACGCCCACGCCCCGTTTGAGTCCCTCCCCGTGACCGACGTTACCGGCGCCGCCCGGCAACAGCATCGGATCGCGGTCGAGTGCGGATTCCTCGGGCGGAAGAGGCAGCTGTTGCAATCGCTGCAGGCACTCGCGCACCGGGGCCACGCCCGCGATTGGCTGGCCGGTCGGGAGCACCGAGCCGGAGTGCACGGCGTTCTTGATGCGCAGCTCGATCGGATCGAGGCTTAGCGCCGCGGCCAGCTTGTCCATCTGCGCCTCGTAGGCAAAACACGCTTGCACCGCCCCGAAGCCCCGCATCGCCCCGCAGGGCGGGTTGTTGGTGAAGACCGCGGTGCCCTCCAGCCGCGCGTTGGGAACCTCATACGGCCCGGCGGCAAAGGTGGTGGCGTTGCCGATCACCGCGGGCGAGGTCGAGGTGTAGGCGCCGCCGTCGACAAGGAGCCGAGCCTGGACATTGACCAGCGTTCCGTCGCGAGCAGCGCCGTGCCGCATCCAGACTCGGGATGGATGGCGGTGCACATGGCCGTAAAAGGATTCCTGCCGGCCGTAGGACATCTTCACCGGCCGCTCCGTTCGCAGCGCCAGCAGGCAGGCATGGATCTGCATGCTGACGTCCTCGCGTGCCCCGAAGGCGCCGCCGACGCCGGAGAGGTGGAGGCGAACCTTTTCCGGTGGCAGATCGAGGCAGGGCGCCAGCTGCTCGAGATCGGCGTGCAGCCACTGGGTGGCGATGAAGAGATCGACACCGCCGTCCGCAGCGGGAACCGCAAGGCCCGCTTCGGGACCGAGGGGCGCCTGGTCCTGCATGCCGGTCTCGTACATCCCCTCCACCCAGACGTCGGCGGGCGCGTTGGGGTCGCCATGGACGATCGTGAGGGTGCGCACGACGTTGCCCTGCGGATGCACTGGTGGCGCCGCGGGTTCGAGCGCCTGCTCCATGTCGGTGACGGGGGTGAGGACCTTGTAGTTGACGGTGATCGCCTTCAGCGCGGAGCGCGCTAGCTCGGGATCTTCAGCGGCGACGATGGCAACCGCCTCGCCGGCATACCGAACCACATCCGCAGCCAGCACTGGCTGGTCCTGCACGTCAAGACCGAAGGTTTTCTTGCCGGGCACATCGGCGTGGGTCAGGACGGCGCAGACGCCCGGCGCCGTAAGCGCCGCCGTTGTATCGATCGAGACGATCCGCGCATGGGGATAAGGGCTGCGCAGGGTCGCGCCCCATAGCATCCCGTCGCGGCGGAGGTCGCTGGCGTACTCGAACTCGCCCTTCACTTTGGGAACACCATCCACCCGACGTACCGATTGACCGACGCCGCCCTGCCGGCGGATGTCGACACTCATGTCCAGATCATGCTGGCCTCGCTGAGGTTCATCAGCTGTCCGTCGTGCACGACGGGTTTTCCCTCGACGAAGAGATGCTGCACCGGACCCGGGTTGCAGAAGACGAGCGCCGCGACCGGGTCCGCTTCGGCCCCGCGATGGGGGAGCCCGTCGACCGTGAAGAGGGCGATGTCGGCGCGCTTTCCCGCCTGGATCGAGCCGACATCGTCGCGGCCCAGGCACGCGGCGCCGCCGCGCGTCGCCACGCGCAGCGCCTCGCGGGCGGTCATCGCGGCCGGGCCCTTGCGCCCCCTGGTGGTGAGCATCGCCTGGCGCGCCTCGGCCAGCAGGTTGCCGCTGTCATTGGAGGCCGAGCCGTCGACCGCGAGTCCCACCCGCACGCCCGCATCGATCATCTCGCGGGCCGGCGCGAATCCCGATCCGAGTCGCATGTTCGAGGTCGGGCACCAGGCGACCGCCGTCCTGGTTTCGGCCAGACGGCGGATATCGGCGTCGTTGACGTGCACGCAGTGGGCGAGCCAGACGTCCGCGCCGAGAAAGCCCAGGTCCTCCAGTAATTCCAGCGGGCGGCGCTGGAACGTTGCCTGGCAATACGCTTCCTCGTCGAGCGTCTCGGCGATATGCGTATGCAGGCGAACGTTGCGGCGCCGCGCGAGTGCAACGGACTCGCGCATCAGCCGCTCCGAGACCGAGAAGGGTGAGCAGGGCCCGACGGCGATCCGCCGCATCGCGCCGGGTGCGGGGTCGTGAAAACGCTGGATCGCATCGTCGGTGGCCGAGAGGATCGTGTCGATATCCTCGACCACCCGATCCGGCGGAAGCCCGCCAGCCGACTGCCCGAGGTCCATCGATCCGCGGCAGGGGTGAAATCGCAGGCCGAGCTGCTCCGCGACCTCGATCTCGGCCTCGAGCAGGCCGGTGACGCCCGATGGAAAGACATAGTGATGATCGGTTGTCGTCGAGCAACCACTGAGCGCCAGTTCGGCGAGTCCGACCTCGGCGGCGGTGCGCTCCCAGTCGTCATCGATCGTCGCCCAGATCGGATAGAGCTCACGGAGCCAGTCGAAGAGGCCACCCTGCTGGGCATGGACCCGCGTGAGGGTCTGGTAGAGGTGGTGGTGCGTGTTGATCAGGCCGGGCACCGCGACCAGGCCGCGACCGTCGACGACTTCAGGCTGCTCGCGAACCGGGGGACGCCCCTGGCCGACCCAGCTGATCGCGCCGCCGTCGATCAGGATGGAACCGTTCTCCAACTCCGTACCGGCGTCGTCCATGGTGACGACGACCCGGCAACCGTCAAGCAGGATCATGCGCTGGCTCGCCGGCGCGTGGCCGCCAGGTGGACCGCGTCGAGGATCTTCTGGTAACCGGTGCAGCGGCAGAGGTTGCCGCTGAGCGCCTCGCGTACCGTAGCCGGGCTCGGGTTCGCGTCTTTCTCCAGCAGGTCGGCGACCGCCACCACGAATCCCGGCGTGCAGAAGCCGCACTGTACCGCACCGGCTTCGAGGAACGCTTCTTGGATCGGATGCAGCCGGTCGCCGCTGGCCAAGCTCTCCACCGTCCGCACCTCGCGCTCATGGGCTTGGGCCGCGAGGACCAGGCAGCTGCACGCCAGCGTGCCGTCCAGCCAGACGGAACACGATCCACATTCACCCTGCTCGCACGCGTTCTTCGAGCCGTAGAGGCCGAGCGCCTCGCGAAGGAACACGAGCAGGCTGGTTCCGGGCCACACGTCGGCCTCCCGCCAGACGCCGTTCACCCGCGTTCTCACAACCACGTTGGCAGTCTCCATTCGCTGAGCGCCCAGCCAAGCGCTCGCCTCGCCAGCACGCGGCAGCCGTGTCGCCGGTAGGCGGCCGTCCCGCGCACGTCGTCGAGCGGCTGCGCGGCGGTTGCGACAAGCTCGGCGAATTCATCGATCCACTGAGGGTTGAGAGGCGCGGAGCGATCGTCCCATGTCCCCGAGGTCGCCAGTGCGGCCGACACGCGCTCCTCCGCCTGGGTCGCGCGCAGGATGGTTGGTCCGACGGAGCCCAGCGCGACATTGACCCGACGGCGCTCCTCGTCGATGACCAGGCAGAGGCCGGCCACCGCGATCACCATCGCGTTGCGCGTGCCGATCTTGGAAAAGCTCCCGGGGCCGCGGAACCGTCGCCAGCCGGTGCCGAGGATCAGCTCATCCGGAGCGATCGCGGTCTTCTTCGGGCCGGTGAGAAAGAGGTTCCAGGGCAGCGACCGCTCGCCCCGCGCCCGACTCCGGAGGATCACCTCGGCGTCGTAGGCCGCCAGTACGGGGAGCGCGTCCCCGGCGGGCGAAGCGGTTCCGAGGTTGCCCCCCACGGTGCCGCGGTTACGGATTTGCGGCGATCCTACGGAGCGCGAGGCCTGGACCAGCGGCTTGTAGGCCTGCATCTCCCTGACGATGGTGGTATAGGTCACCCCCGAGCCGAGGAAGACGCGGCCGTTCTCCTCCCGCCAGGCGGTCAGCTCGGGCACGCGGTTGAGGTCGACGATCGCAGCGGGCCGCAGGCGGCCGAAGTTCATCTCGACCATGAGATCGGTGCCACCGCTGAGCGGGACTGCCTCCGGGTGCTCGGCCTTGATCGCGAGCGCCTCGTCGAGCGAGTGTGGCAGCAGCACCTCCATGGCGGTGCGACTACTTTATCCGCGCGGCGACCGCACGGACGCCTCGGAGCAGCGCCCGGGCGCCGAGGATCAGGTGCTCGTCGGAGGTAGTCTCCCGTGGCGAGTGGCTGAGGCCGCCCACGCTTGGAACAAACAGCATGCCGGTGGGAACGTGACGCGAGAGGACGGCGGCGTCATGCCCGGCACCGCTCGACAACTTCGCGGACCGACGTCCGAGCTCCGTGCATACCGGCCCGAGCGCGGCCACGAGCGTCTCATTCATCGGCGCCGGCGGCACCGACGAGAGGAGCTCGACGTCGACCCGACAGCCCTCTTCTGCGCAAATGCGTTCGAGCCGGGTCGCGAACGCCCAGACCGCCTCCCCGATCACCCGCTCGTCGAGGTGGCGCACTTCGAGCGTGAACTGAGCACGACCTGGGATGACGTTGACACCGCCGGGGTGAAAACGCATCGACCCGATGTTGGCCACCGCCTCGGCGTCGACGCCCTGCACGAGGTCCCGCAGCTCAGCCGCGGCGCGCGCGGCGGCGCGCCCTGCATCATGGCGCAGCCGGAAGGGGGTCGTCCCCGCGTGGTTTTGGGTTCCCTGGATCTCGATCCGCTGGCGGTGGACGCCGACGATGCCGGTCACCACCGCGAGGTCGATCCCGTCCGCTTCCATGCGAGGGCCCTGCTCGATGTGGAGCTCGACGAAGGCCCTGATCGAATCGCGGTGCTGCTGCGCCTCCAGCATCCGGTCGAGGTCGCGGCCCGCCGTAGCCAGCACCTGGCGGATCGGGATCCCCTGCCAATCGAGTCCATCGCGGAGTCGCTCGATGTCGAGCTCGCCGGTAAGTGCCAGGCTGCCGATCAGGCCAGACTCGAAGCGTACGCCCTCCTCGTCCGCAAAACCGACGATCTCCAGCTGTTCGGCTAGTGGATCGCCGGACTCGGCGAGGGTGCGCAGCACTTCGAGGGCGGCGACCGCTCCATAGGCGCCATCGAGGCGGCCGCCGTTTGGGACGCTATCGAGGTGGGAGCCGGTGAGCACCCACGGTCCAACAGTACCCGGCAGATGGCCGAAGACGTTGAGCGCTGCGTCGACCCGCGCCTCGATGCCCGCCTCGCTCATTCGCTCCGCGAACCAGCGCCGCCCGGCCAGGTCGGGCTCGGACCAGGCGAGCCGGTCGACGCCGCCGTCCGGAAGGCCGCCAATGGCGGCCAGGCTTCGCAGGTCGGCGAGCAGTCGCTCGCCGTTGATGTCGTTCACAGGGGCACCAACTCCGGATCAAAGGGACGGCATTTCACAAAACGACCGAAGTCACGGCGACCAACGATGGCACCGTCGCGATAGATGACCTGACCGCGGCAGATCGTCGTGTGCACCTTGCCGGTCACGGTCAGGCCCTCGTAGGGAGAAAACTGTGCGCGGCTGTGCAGCTCCGCGGCGGACAACGCCCGCGTCGGCCGCGGGTCGAAGAGGACCAGGTCGGCATCGGAGCCTGCCTGGAGATCACCTTTTTGCGGCCACAATCCGAAGAGCTTCGCCGGATTGGTGCAGAGTAGACGGACGAGGTCCGAGCGAGAGATCCGCTGCGGCACCACGCCGAAGCTATGCATCAGTAGCAGCGAGGTCTCCACTCCTGGGATACCCGGACTGATCTCACGGAAATCGTCGATGCCGGCTCGCTGCGATAGGGAGAAGCCGCAGTGGTCGCTGCCAATGCTCTGGATCGCGCCGCGCGACAGCCGATCCCACAGCTGCGCCTGGCTCTCCCGGTCGCGAAGCGGCGGGGTCATGACGTAGCGCGCGGCGTCGGGCTGAGCGTAGCGAGAGTCATCGAGCACCAGGTAATGGGGGCAGGTCTCAGCGATCGCCCGGACGCCACCCCGACGAGCCTCGTTGATGAGATCGACAGCCAACGGGGTGGAGAGGTGTACGAAATACACAGGGCTGCCGGTCGCTCGGCTGAACAGCAGGCCCCGAGCGACGGCCTCCGCCTCGGCCACGGCCGGGCGCGCCAGGGCATGGAATTTCAGCGATCGTTTTCCCTCATCGACCAGCTGTTGCGCCCTGCCCTCGACGATGGCGTCGTTTTCCGCGTGCACCTGAACCAGGAGCCCGGCCTCGCCCGACCGCTCCATCAGCCGGTACCAGGTCCAGTCATCGGCGTAGAAGATCGTGCCGCGGTACGTCGTGTAGATCTTCGCGCTCGTGACGCCGGCCTCCACCAGCGCCGCCAGGTCGCGCTGCCAGCCTGCGGGGAGATGCGCGATGGTGAGGTGGATCGCATAATCGATGTACGATCGCCCCTCGATCTGCTCCAGCCGGGATTGGAGCGATTCCGTAAAACGCTGGCCTGGCAGCTGCGGGGCGAAATCGAGAAACGTGGTCACGCCACCTGCCGCCGCCGAAAGCGAGCCGCTCTCGAAATCGTCGGCCGTGCGCGCCGTCCCGGTGTCGAGCAGCAGGTGCGTATGCGGATCCACGACGCCGGGCAGCACGAGCAGGCCGGTCGCGTCGATGACGTCCTGTGAAGCCGCCAGCCCGGGTCGGACCTCGGCGACCGTGCCATCGTGGACGAGCACGTCGGCATCGCGCTCGCCGGTTGCCGTGACTACCCGCCCGCCGCGGATCAGCATGGACCTAGTTGGCAAATGCGCGGGTCAGGCGCCGATCTCGTAGAGCTGACCGGGGTCGAGGTCGAGGCCATTGACCACCTGCCAGAGCGCGGCCACGGCCTTCAGGGCATTGCGACGCTCGAAGGGAGCCAGGTCTTTGCCGTCCTTGAGGACGCGGACCAGCCCCTGGTAGCACTCGACCAGGGCTCGCTCGGACTCGCTCAGGTCGACGCCCATCGTGTTTTTCATGCCGTCACCCTCCGCTCGCCCGCGCTGCCGATCACGGTGCGATCGTCCTGCAGCCGCTTGGCCTTGAGCTCGAAACGCGGCAGGCTGCCGTTCTCGACGCGACGGCAGCCGAAGCGGAGGCCCTCGTGAGCTTGCGAGAGCGCCTTGGTGAGCTCGCCGACGATGCGATCCGCATTGACGCCCTCCCGTTCTGGGATCTCGACCAGCACCTCGATTTCATCCTGGCGCCCATCCGCGGTATAGAGGTGGATACGGAACTCGTCGATTTCCTTGAACTCGCGGACGATCGACTCGACGGCGCGCGGATAAACGTTGGTCCCCCGCACCAGCTTCATGTCGTCGACCCGCCCGCGGATGCCACCCTCGTAGAGGTCGAAAGTGCGCCCGCAGGTGCAGCCGCTGGCCGGGACCCGAACGACGAGATCGCGGGTCCGGTAGCGCAGGACCGGAATGAACCCCCGGCCGAAGGAGGTGATGAGGCGCTCCCCCAGCTCGCCGTAGCCGACCGGCGCCCCGGTCTGCGGGTCGACCACCTCCTCGATGTAGTGGTCTTCGATGATGTGCGTTCCGCCCGGCTGCTTCTCGCACTCGAAGACCATGATGGTGCCCACTTCGGTCATGCCGGCGGTGTCGGCGGCCTTCGCGCCCCACTCCTCCTCGATCAGCCGCTTGGTCGCCGGTATCGATCCCGCAGGCTCACCCGAAAGGATGAGGCGCTTGACCGGGCTGGCGGCGAGGTCGACGCCCATCGTCTTCGCCTCCTGCGCCATGCGCAGCGCGTAGGTCGGCGTCGAGCAGACGACCGTCGCCTTCATCGCCAGGATCTGCTTGACCCGCGCCTCGGTGGTCATGTTGCCGCCCGGCAGCACCAGGCAACCGATCTTCTCGGAGGCGTAGTGGGCACCCCAGAAGCCGACGAAGGTTCCGTAGCTGAAGGCGAAGAAGACGATGTCGCGCGGCCGCACGCCGAATCCCCAGAACCCGTAGCACCACATTTCGGCGATCCACTCCCAGTCCTTCATGCTGTCGAGGACCTGGAGCGGGATTCGGCCCGTCGTTCCCGAGGTCAGGTGGTAGCGGATCGCGGCTTCCTGGGGGGCGGCGAGCAGTGGGCCGAAGGGCGGGTCTTCCAGTTGCGCCTGCATCCACTCATCGCGGGTCATCATCGGAATCCGCTGGAGATCCTTCAGGGTCTTGATCGAGTCCGCGCTCACACCGGCGGCTTTCAGCCGCCTCGCCTGCCAGGGAACACGATCCTCGGCCCATGCCACCAGGTTTTATCTGGTCGCGCGGCATGGTCTCGTGCCGAGGGTTCCAGTAGGGTGATTCCTGCACGCATCCCCTCCTTTGTTCGGACTCGTTGTAACACTTTTCTGGACTAAGCTGGACCCAGCTTGGCAACGGCCGGAAAACCGAAGGAGGAGGGTGCGCCATACCGCCTTGGCGGAATGGGCTACCAGGACGCGTCGGGCCGCCGTCTCAGCTACGACTCCTACCTACGCATCCCCCAGTTGCTCGAGCTGCAGCAAGGGCTGACGAAGGCCCACGATGAGCTGCTCTTCATCGTGGTCCACCAGGTCTACGAGCTCTGGTTCAAGGTGCTGATCCACGAGCTGGAGCAGGTGCGCGGTGCCATCGAGACCGAGGCGTTGCGCGCGGCGCGGCACGCGCTCGCGCGCGTCAAGGTGATCGAGGACCTGCTGGTGGAGCAGGTGGCCGTGCTCGAGACGATGGCCCCCCAGGACTTCCTGACCTTCCGCTCGGAGCTGGCGCCCGCGAGCGGTTTTCAGTCGGTCCAGTTTCGCGAGATCGAGTTCATGTCCGGCCTGAAAGATGCCGGGTATATCAAGACGCTCGACCGGGACGGGGATGCGCGTGCGCGCTTGCAACGGCGCCTGGATGAGCCGTCGCTGCACGACGCTTTCAGCGTATTGATCGAACGCCGTGGCGTCACCGTGGGGGACCTCTATCGGCAGGGCGACCGTCATGCGGACCTCCTCGAGCTCGCCGAGGCGCTGCTCGATTACGACGAGGGCTTCCGTCTCTGGCGACTGCGGCATATCGAGATGGTGGAGCGGCAGATCGGTGATAAGCCGGGCACCGGCGGGTCCACCGGGGTCCGCTACCTCCAGTCCACCCTCGGCAAGCGTTTCTTCCCGGAACTTTGGGAGGTCCGCTCCCAGCTCTAGTTACCTCGGCCGTTGGCAAAGAGGCGGGTGAAGTAGGTGATGCCGAGCGGCACCAGCAACGCCAGCAGTGACGTGACCACCGCCAGGGTGTCGGGGAGATGACCGGGGTTGCTCATCCCGATGTACGTGAAGATGGCCGCGCCGACCGAGGTGGCGAGGACCACGATCGTCGCGATGATGGTCGCCCACTCCTGGTGCTGCAGGTAGATCGCGATCGATCGCCGTGCGGCCAGCCGGAGCAGCCATGAGGCGGTCAATAGGTAGCCGCGTAGCAGCCGGTCGCCCTGGTTGTTCGTCATCACGTCACGGGGAGCCGGTTCGCGTACTCCGGCCGGTTCCAGGCACGCGAGGTCAGCACCTCGCGCAGGCGGCGCACCGCGTCGAACACGTCGACGTAGCGAGTGTAGAGCGCCGAAAAGCCGAAGCGCAGGAGGTCCGGGGTCCGGAAATCCCCAACCACACCGCGGTCGATCAGCGCTCGCATCACGCGGTACCCCTCCGTGTGGCGCACGGAGACCTGCGAGCCGCGTAGCCTGGCTTCGCGCGGCGATGCCACCTCCACGCCGAGATCACGGCAGGTTTCATCAACTAGCTTGATGAAGAGGTCCCCCAGGGCCATCGATTTGCGCCGGGCCTCGCGCTGGTCGACGCGAAGCCAGAGGTCGATGGCGACCTCGAGCGCGAGCATGCTGAGGATCGGCGGCGAGCCGGCGAGTTGCCGCGTGATCCCAGGGGCTGGCCGGTATTCCGGTTCGAAGGCAAAGGGGGCGGCGTGTCCCATCCAGCCCGAGAGCGGTGAGTGGATGGCCTCCTGCAAGCCTTTGGCAACGAAGAGATATGCCGGCGCCCCCGGCCCACCGTTCAAATACTTGTAGCCGCAGCCCACAGCGAGGTCGACCTGGGCGGCATTCAGATCGATCGGCACCGCACCGGCGCTGTGCGAAAGATCCCAGAGCACCAACGCGCCGAATTTTTGGGCGGCAGCCGTGAGGCGTCGCATGTCGTGGATCTCTCCGCTCGCGTAATCGACATGGGTCAGCATCAATACCGCGACGCTGCCGTCGAGCGATCGCTCGATCTCGGCGCGCTCGACAACGCGTAGAGCGTGATTACCACCCAGCAGCTCGATGAGTCCGTGTGCGACATAAAGGTCGGTAGGGAAATTCGAGGTCTCGGTCAGGATGAAATGGCGTTCCGGCTGAACACGCAGCGCCTGGGCCAGCAGCTTGAACAAGTTCACCGATGTGCTGTCGGCGACGATCACCTCGCCGGCTTGGGCTCCGATCAATCGCGCGATCTTGTCTCCAATACGTGCCGGCGCTTCGATCCAGTGGGCGGCATTCCAGCTCCGGATGAGCCCGCTGCCCCATTCCTCGCCGATCACCTGCGTCAGGCGGGGCAGCGTCTGGCGTGGGAGGGCGCCGAGCGAGTTGCCATCGAGATAGAGCACGCCCTCGGGAAGGACGAACTCGTCGCGGACGGAAGCTAGCGGGTCCTGCCGATCGAAGGAGAGGCAGGTCTCGCGGTCCACGCAGCGATTATCCCGCCTCGGCGAGGTCTAGAAGTGGCTGGGACACCAGGGCGCCCGGTCCGTCGCGAACATCGCGTCAGCGCGGGCGATGGCTCCCGGACGCAGCTCCTCGACGCGCCCGGCTTCGAACAAGGTGTGAAACCGATTGCCGCCTAGAAAGAGTGCAGCGAGATCAGCGGCATCGAGCGCGAGGTCAGGCGTGCCGCCGTTCGAGGTGCACTCGGCCCCATCGGGCCCGCCGATCAGCTCGTACTGCCCATCGTTCCACGGACAGAACGCGTCACGCACCCGCAGCAGCAGGCGACCGTCGACGGCATAGCGGCGTCCCTTGAGGCCCGCCGGGACGTCGACCATTCGCAACCACACACCGTCTTCGATCCTCGTCTTCGGCTGCCGCGAGTCGGCGAGCAGGAAACGCAAGGCCTCGTCCACCGGTCGCATCTCCGCCGAGACCCGCGCCATCAGGTCCACATCCAGCACGTGGCGCCAGAGCGCCGCATAGGCCTCGGCCGTGGCGGCGACCAGCATCTCGAGCCGCAGCGTGCCGTTCGGGCCAGCCGCGTCCCAGTCCATCTTGATCCGGTAAATCGCAAACCCCGATGGGTTGTCGCCAGCCTGGTAGAGCACGCGATAGTGGGGGCTCGAGCCTTCCCGATGCAGTTCGAGGTCGGTCAACTGGCTGCGCAGCCAGCGCTCGTCGAGCGCGAGCATGCCGGGCTGGTTGTGTCGTGCCTGCTCCCACACACGCGTGAACTCGCGGACGCCGGTTGGTACGTCGACCATCGAGAGGCGCCCGGTACCGGCCGCTCCCTTCGCAAAGGCGGCGTGCGAACGCGCGATTTCGACGGCGGCCTGGTAGGTTCCGAGTCCGTACCCGAATCGCCCGTAGATCGGCGCCTCCGAGGCGTACAGGGCGGCCAGCGGCTCGCCACGCCCGTGCATGTCATCGAGCTGGCGCCGCATCATGGCCGTCAGCAAGCCGCGCCGGCGGTGGGTCGTGAGCACGCTGACGCGCGTCACGCCGCCGCACCGCAAGCTGCCGCCCGGCACCGTCATCTCATAGCTGAAGATGCCGGCAGTAGCGACCATCTCCTTGCCATCGAAAAATCCCAGGGTGCGGTCGAACTCGGTGACCTCCTTGGAGATCGCCAGCTCCTCGTCCGTTGGGAGCGACGCACCAAAGGCGCGCCGCATCAAGGTCGAATAGGCACGCTGCTCCTCCTTGCGGATCGGCCGGAGCTCGAGCCCCTGGGGCGTGCCTATCGCTGAACCAGTGCCAGGGCCCGGCACGGGCTGCCCGACCCTTTGACCAGCTTCAGTGGCGCGACCAGCAGCACCGCGCCCGTCGGTGGCAGCGCCGACAGGTTGGCGAGCTGGGTCAGCCCATATTTGTTGGCGCCCAGCAGGAACTGGTGACAGGGGAATGGCGGGTTGAAGGAGTGGGCCGCGCCGGCGTCGGTGCCAACCGTTTCCACGCCGACGCCGTTGAAGGGGCTCTCGCGCGCCAGCCATTGGGCGAGCTCGATGTCGATGCCTGGTGTATGCGGTCCGGTCTCGTTCGCATTCAGGAAGGCTTTCTGGTCATTGGCGCGGGCATCCCAGCCGGTGCGATAGAGCAACCAGGAGCCCTTGCCCGTTGGACCGTGCTCTCGCTCGAAGGCGCGGATGTCATTCAGGGTCAGGAGGTAATCCGGATTGGCCTGTGCCTCCTTCGACTTGTCGATCACGACCGCCGGGCCGATCAGCCGCCTGACCGGCACTTGCGAGACATCGTCCTTGTCCTTACCGGTGACCCAGTGGATGGGAGCGTCGAAATGGGTGCCGGCATGTTCGCCGCCTTCGAACCAGTTCCAGTACCAGGCGGGGCCTTTCTCGTCGTAGTGGCTGATCTCGTGTGTCTTCCAGTTCGGGGTGTTGGCGAAGGGCGGTGGAAGCTGGATCATCGGCGTCCGCTCCGAGAGCGGCTGGGTGAGGTCGATGACGTCAATGGAACCGGAGGTGAGGCCCTCGACAAAGGACGCCAGGCTATCGACTCGCGTACTCAATTCACTCCTCCCTTTGTTTGCAGCGCCCGCGGAAACTCGAAGCGGTTCTCGAGCATGTGGACGTCGATCAAGAAGCTCTTCGGCATCTCGGCATCGACCTTGGCGACAATGCAGCTCAGCTGGTCGCCGTTGATGGCGTCGAGTGCGGCCTCCTCGAAATCCCCCAGCTCGCGCACCATTTGCGACCGGGGAAAACCGGCTGCCCTGGCGATGCCGGCAAGGTCGGCGCCGGTGGCGGTCGCGGTAGTGAACCACTTGTGGCCACCCGGAGCGCCGCCGCCGACGGAGAGGAGGGTTTCGTTGTCGAAGATGAGGTGGACCAGGTTGTTCGGCCGGGAGCGCGCCAGCGTCGTCAGCCCGCCGAGGTTCATCAAGACCGAGCCGTCGCCGTCGATCACGACCACCTTGCGCTTGGGCTGCGCGAGCGCGATGCCGAGGCCGACCGAGGAGGCGAGACCCATGGCGTGCTCGAGGTAGAAGAAATTGGCGCGGTGTCCGAGGGAGTAGAGCTCGGCGGCGACGGCGCCCATGATGGTGACGACAGCGCAGCCTTCCAGCCGCGGGTAGATGGCCTTCAGGCAATCGAGGCGTTTCATTTCGGTTCATCCCACATCAGGTCGCGTTGGAGGAGCAGGGCCACCGGCGATAGCGAGGCCTGGGCCAGCGTCATCGCGTGGTCGATCTTCGCTTGCACCTCATCGGGTCGCCGCAGGTCGTCATGCGCAATGTGCAGCGCATCGAGAACCGGCCTGGTGTACTTGCCGCCTTCGGTCTGCCAGGGATCTTTCTCGCCGAAGCTGCCACGATCCGTGATCAGCATCAGGAGCGGGATCTTGTAAAGCAGCGACACCCCGACGATGCCGTTAATCGCCTGCAGGAAGCCGTGATTCTGCAGCAACATCGCCGACTTCGCCCCCGCAAAATGCGCCCCGGCGGAAACGCCGACCCCCTCCTCCTCCTTGGCGAGCCGGACCAGCGTCATCGCCGGGTCCTCATCGGCCATCCGGATCAGGTGCACCAGCCATGTCTCCGGGAGCGCGCTCAGCAGCGTGATGCCGACGCCCTTCATGGCGTCGTAGACCACCTGCGAATTGGCCACCGATACCGGCAAGGCTCCCTCCCTCGTCTGAACTGAGGCCGATTCTACGCATACAATGGGGCCCAGTGCAGGTCCTGGGCAGCATCCTGGAGGCCGTCGGGCACACGCCGTTGGTGCGGCTCCAGCGCATCACTGCCGGGCTCCGTCCCACCATCCTGGCGAAGGTGGAGACGCTCAATCCCGGTGGCAGCGTCAAAGACCGGATCGGGCTGCGCATGATCGAGGACGCCGAGCGTCGCGGCCTGCTTCGGCCGGGCGGCACCATTGTCGAGCCGACCTCCGGAAATACCGGCCACGCGCTGGCCATCGCGGCCGCTTTGAAGGGTTACCGGATGATCTTCGTGATGGCGGACAAGCAGTCGCCGGAGAAGATTGCCCTCCTGCGCGCTTACGGCGCCGAAGTGGTGGTCTGTCCGACCGCCGTTCCGCGCGACTCGCCCGAAAGCTACTACTCGGTCGCCGAACGGCTGAGCCACGAGATCCCGGGCGCCTTCCAGCCGAACCAGTACTTCAACCAGGCGAACCCGCAGGCGCACTATGCGACGACCGGTCCCGAAATCTGGGAGCAGACGGAGGGCAGTGTCAACGTGGTAGTCGGTGGGCTGGGAACGGGCGGCACCATCACCGGTGTGGCCCGATTCCTCAAGGAAAAGAAGCCAGCCGTGATGATCGTCGGCGCCGACCCGGAAGGCTCGCTCTACTCGGGCGACACCATCAAGCCGTACAAGGTAGAGGGGATCGGCGAGGACTTCATCCCCGGCACCATCGACCTGAAACTGATCGACCGCATCATCCAGGTCAACGACCGCGATTCCTTTCTCATGGCCCGGCGCATCACCCGCGAAGAGGGGATCCTGGTGGGTGGCTCGTCGGGGACCGCCATGAAGGCGGCGATGGAGGTGGCGCGCGGTCTCGACGAGAAGACGGTGATGGTCGTCATCCTGCCCGACACCGGTCGCAACAACCTGAGCAAGATCTACAACGACGAGTGGATGCGCCAGAATGGTTTCTTCGAACGCTTCCCGCGCCAGATGGTGCACGACGTCGTCGCCGTGCGCGAGCGGGAGATGCCGGAATTGATCACGGTATCGTCCAGGGAGAAGGTGGGCCGCGCCATCGACCTGCTCCAGGAGTACGGGATCTCACAGATGCCCGTCACCGAAGATGGCAGTGGTGGGGGCAAGTTGGTGGGAAGCATCCAGGAACGCACGCTGCTCGATCGCGTCTACCGCGATCCCGGATTGATCGAGACCACCGTCGGCGCCGCGATGGACGTGCCCTTTCCGACCATCGCCGCCGGCGCGCACGTCGACGAGGCCTTCAATGCGCTGCTCGGAGGTGCGACCGCCCTGGTGGTGATGGACGCCGAGCGCCCGGTCGGGATCATCACTCGGGTCGATCTGCTCGAGTTCATGGCGCACACCCGCGCCGCCCGGTGAGCGCCGAAGGCACGCCCGGGTTTGCGACCCGGGCGATCCACTCGGGCCAGGAGCCCGACCCATCGACCGGCGCCGTCGTGGTGCCCATCTACCAGACCTCGACCTATGCCCAGGACGCGCTGGGCAAGCATCGCGGCTACGAGTACTCGCGGACCGGGAATCCCACGCGCGCCGCCCTCGAGCAGTGCATCGCCGCGCTGGAAGGCGGCGCCCACGGGCTGGCCTTCGCCTCCGGCATGGCGGCGGAAGCCACGGTCATGCAGCTGCTCAAGCCGGGCGACCACACGCTCGCGGTCGACGATCTCTATGGGGGCAGTTACCGGCTCTTCCGCCGCGTCCTGGAACCGATGGGACTCACCTTTTCCTTCGTCGACGGCTCCGACCTCA
>WNGO01000939.1_pt1 | contig 18357 bp, 12 predicted proteins | sample 5400511 | NCBI WGS metagenome assembly WNGO01 (sample SAMN13153380, study PRJNA577476) | soil metagenome | isolation source: 20 cm soil or saprolite under Garry oak tree replicate 2 | place: USA:California | collected 2016-06-15 | reverse complement strand
GGTGGTCTCGAACCCTTCGGCGGTGAGGTCCTGGATTTTGCGCAGCAGCGCGGACTCCGCGTGGCGCCACTGTCGACCCGCATCGACGATGTCGCCGGGCTGGCCAGGACGCTGCGGGACAATGCCGACGCGGACATCTGGAACGTCACCGCCTTTCTCCCTGATGACCTCCTCCCGGTGCTGTACGCTTCGGCGACCGCCACGCTGGCGAACAGCGGGCACGAGCCGTTCGGCCTCGTCGGCCTGGAAGCGATGGCCTCCGGCGGGGTCGCCTTCGTCGGCGCGACCGGTGAGGAATACGCCGAACCATTCAAGAACGCGATTGTCATCGAGACCGAAGATGCGGCCGAGATCGTCGCCTACGTCAACCACCTTGCGGCGCACCCGGACACCGCGCGGAACCTGCGGATCGCGGCCCAGCGGACGGCGCGCGACTACACCTGGCAGCGGGTGATCGACATCTTCCTGCAGCGCCTCGAATTCGTCGCCTTGAAGCAGGGACTGAGCGTGCCGTCTGAGAGGATAGGAACCGATGCCTAACAACCTGGTCATCTACATGGTTGCGCACCAGCCGCGGCGTGTCCGCCTGCCGGCCCTGCTCATCCCACGCGGCACCGCGCCCGAGAAGATGGATGCCCTGATCTTCGACGACCAGATGGACCGCCGCTACTTCGACAAGGTTTCGAAGTACTGTTACCGGCCGGCCACCGAGCTCTTCCAGTCGCTCGTGGACAAGGGGATGAAGATCTCCCTCGGCTTCTCGGTCTCGTTCCTGCTCCAGATGCGACGTTTCGGTCCGGACGTGCTGGCCGGCTTCCAGAAGCTCGTCAGCCACGAGAACGTCGAGCTGATCGCGGTCGAGCCCTATCACTCCTTCATCTTTTATCTCGATATCGCCGCCTTTGCGGAGCGCATGGCGTGGGGCAAGCGGCAACTCGAGGAGACCTTCCAGAAAACGATCGCCGTCACCGACACCACCGAGATGTTCATGTCCAACGACGTCTACTTCCAGTTACAGCTGAGCGGTTTTCGGGGGGCCGTCATGGATGGCAGGCCCTGGGTGATGGGCTGGCGCGAACCGACGCACCTCTACCGCTATCCCAACGAGGAGATGCGGCTCTTTACCCGCCACTACGAGCTGAGTGACGACGTCGGCTACCGCTTCAGTAACCGGCAGTGGAACGGCTGGCCACTGATGGCCGACACCTACGCGACCTGGGTCCGCCAGGCGATGGGCGAGTTCGTCTTCCTCGCCTGGGACTTCGAGACGTTCGGAGAGCACCACCGGGCCGACTCCGGCATCTTCCCCTTCATGCACGCGCTCCACGCCGACTTTGCCAAGAACAAGGTGCGCTACCTGCTACCCACGGAAGCGATCGCGACCTTCAAGGATGCCCACGAGATGGCGCTTCCTGAGTACGGATGTACGTGGGCCGGAGACGGCGGCATGGATTTTTTCCTCGGCAACGAGGCGCAACAGGGAATCTTCCGGCTGATGCACCACATCTACAACAAGGCGAAGCTCACCAAGCACCCGCACCTGATCGACATCGCGATGTGGCTGCTCCAGTCGGACAACCTGCACCTCATCCAGTGGTTCTCCAAGGCCGGTGCCCAGGCGGAGGTCTCCGCCTACTTCACTCCCGACGAATGGTGGGAGCTGGGCGGGCTGGGCATCCTCCGAGAACAGCAGCGCGTCTACGTGAACTTCCTGCGCGCCATGGACGAGTACGTCTGAGAGACGTAACGGCCGCGCGCGGTTACGTGCTAGCGCACATCGCGACCCGCGCAAAACAGGGATACGGGCAATCCTTGCCTGCTGAGTCTCAGTCCACCTAGAATTCGAAGGAATGGCAGAGAGGGGACTCCGTTGAGTGGCGTCCCGGCCTCCATTCCGACCAGCGACGAACCACCCGTGCTGGTCGCTGACGACGACCGCGACGTCCGGACGATGCTGCGGACGCTGCTCGAGCTGGATGGCCACGAGGTCATGGAGGCCAAAGACGGCGAGGAAGCCTGGAAGTGTTGCGTGGATTACCAGCCGGCGGTGGTCGTCGCCGACATCCAGATGCCGGGGATCGACGGGCTGCAGCTGTGCCGGAAGATCCGCGAGAGCCGCTACTCGCCGGACATCAAGGTGATCGTCTACACCGCCGGGATGGCGACCCAGGAGGAGGCAAAGCGGGCCGGCTGCGACGAGTACTTTCTGAAGACCGACCCCTTGCCCAAGCTGCGCGACAAGGTGCGCCAGTACGCCAACGCCCGGATGGGGCTGCCAGGGGTCTAACCCCCGAATACGACTCGTATTCAACGGCTGCAAGGTCGGCCCGCGCCCCCGGGTTATACGGCAGGGGTGCCTTCCTTGCACGTGCCTCCGTTTCCGGCTCTGCTGGCCGCGGCCATCGGCGTGCTGCTCCTGCTGCGGCTCGTCGGCGGCTCCATGCCGTGGGGCCAGTTGACGATCGCCGTCGGACCGGATGGCCGCCCCATGCGGCCGCGCGTCAAGTGGCACCTGTGGACGATCTGCCGCGGGGAGCCGCCCATCATGTCCGCCGCGCTCGGCTTTGTCTCCATCGCGCTCGGGTGCCTCGCGTTCTTCATCGTCGGGCCGGAGCTGGCGGAGGCTGTCACGCACCCCGTGGCCCGCTGGCTGGAGTACTCGATGATCTTCACCCTCGCGGCGTCCTTCACCGTCGTCCCGGTCGGCGTCATCGTGCTCGTCCGTAGCGGCCTCGACCTCGCTGCTCGGCGATGCTCGATGGTTGGCCTGGTCGTAAGTATGCGCCGGGATGTGGGACTCTTCGGCCGCACCTACCGCGTCGCCGTCCAGGCGGGCGATCGGGTGATGACCAAGAGGTTATGGGCGGAAGCGTTCCGCGTCAACCGCAAGACCTTCGACCTGCTGCGCCCCGGCGATCGGATCACGGTCGGGTACTCGCCGCACCTGCGGTACGTCTTTAGCCTGGTGCCTCCGGAACCGCTAAAAAAAGCGGCCGGTTAGCTACACTCTTTCCCCGTGACGCGCCCGCTGCATGTGGCCTTCGTCTGGCACATGCACCAGCCCTATTACAAGGATGACCTGAGCAACAGTTTTCTCCTGCCCTGGGTTCGGCTGCGCGCCGCCAAGGACTACTACAAGATGCCGGCGTTGCTCGACTTGTACCCTGACCTCAAGCAGACGTTCAACCTGGTGCCGGCGTTGGTGGAGCAGATCCAGGATTACCTCGACGGCGGCGTTGCGGACGTCTACATGGATCTGGCCCGCCGTCCGGTGGCGGGGCTCAGCGCCGACGAGCGGGCCTTCATCGCGCGCTGGATGACCGAGTCGAGTCAGATCCGGCGCGTGCGCCAGTATCCTCGCTACCTGGAACTGGTGCGCAAGCGGGAGCAGGCGGGCCCATCCACCGCCGCCGGCTTGGCAACGCTCTTCTCGGACGCCGAGCTGCGCGATCTGCTCGTGTGGTTCAACCTGTCGTGGATCGGCCCCGAAGCGATCGATGGCAATCCGGAGATTGCCGAGCTGGTCCGCAAGGGCCGGTTGTTTACGGACGCGGACGTGGAGCCCGTCCTGCGGGTGCAGTTCGAGCTGCTCCGCAGGGTGCTCCCCAAATATCGGGAGTTGCAGGAGCGCGGGCAGGCCGAGCTGATCACCAGCCCCTACTACCACCCCATCCTGCCACTAGTCGCCGATCTTGGCATCGCGCGCGTGGCACGCCCCGATCTGAAGATGCCGCGCGCGAGGTTCACGCACGCGGACGACGCGGCCGAGCAGATGCGCCTGGGGATCGAGGCGCATCGTCGCCACTTCGGGCGCCGGCCGCGCGGCGTCTGGCCGCCGGAAGCCGCGGTTTCGGACGAGGTGGTGCGGCTGGTGGCCGATCACCGGCTGGAGTGGATGCTCAGCGATGAGGGGGTCCTCTCCCGGTCGCTGGCGAGCCCGCTCACCCGGGACGCGCAGGGACAGGTGACCCAGGCCGAGCAGCTCTACGCGCCCTACCGTGTGCAGGGCAACGGGCCGCCGATCCATCTCGTGTTCCGCGACGCGCCGCTCTCCAACGCCATTGGCTTCGAGTACCAGAATTCGCCGGCTGAAGAGGCGGCCGCCGACCTCGTCCGCCGGCTTCGCGCCATCCAGCAGCGGCAGCAGGATACGCCCTTCCTGGCGGTGATCGCCCTGGACGGCGAAAACTGCTGGGACTCGTACGAGTCCAATGGCAACCCGTTTCTCCACTCGCTCTACGGCCGGCTCTTACGGGAGCCGGAGTTGAAAACGGTGACCGTCTCCGAATTCATCGCTGACTTCCCTGCCGAGCGCTCGCTGTCCCGTATCCATCCGGGCTCCTGGATCAACGCGAACTTCGATACATGGGTGGGCGACGCGGAACACAATGTCGCCTGGGACCTGCTGGCGCAGGCGCGGGATTTTCTCAGCGAGCGCGAGCGAGCCGCGGATGATCACGACCAACTCGCCGCGGCGCGGCGTGAGGCGCTCATCGCGCAGGGTAGCGACTGGTTCTGGTGGTTTGGCCGATCCCACGATTCCGGGATGGACCAGATCTGGGACAGCCTCTTCCGCCTCCACCTGCGCAACATCTATATGTCCCTGAAACGGACGCCTCCGGCCGAGCTCTACCGGCCCATCGCCAAAGAAGCCGGCGGATCAGCCTCGAAGCGGCCTCACCGCAAGATCACACCCAAGCTCAACGGGGTCGTGGACCAGGAGGAGTGGGAGGCTGGTGGTTACGTCGATGTCAGCGCGCTCTTCGGTGCGATGCATCCTCCGACTGGAGCGGTGCGGCGCATCTGGTTCGGGCATGACGACCGCAATCTCTATCTGCGATTCGACCTGCTCCCCACGGGCGGACCGCGTCCGGTCGAGCTCGAGATTTTCTTCTCTGGCAGTCCGAAGCAACCGAGTAACGGCAGTTTCGGTTTCGATCCGGCCCTGCGGCTCACGGCGAAAGGCAGCGGGGCCGAGGTGGAACTGGAGCTTCGGGAGCTGACGCCCGACGCAGAGCTGCGGCAACCGCGCTGGGCCGACCGCGCAACGGCCGGCGAGGCGTTCGCCTTTGCGGTGCCCTTCGAGGCGCTTGGGCACGACCCCGGCGATACGGTCGAGATGGTGGCGGTCGCGCACGAAAAAGGGAAGCCGGTGGAACAACTACCTCCAACCGGATCGATACCGGTGCGCGTACCCGGCGACGTTTTCAGCGCGCGGCAGAACCAACCCCTCAAGATCCTGCTCGTCGCGGCTGAGGTCGCACCCTTCGCCAAGGTGGGCGGCCTCGCCGACGTCGCCGGTGCACTGCCCAAGGCGCTCAAGGCGATGGGTCACGACGTGCGCGTCGTCATGCCGCGCTACGGCAGTATCGACGTCGAGAAGTACGGATTGCGACGGATCGTCACCAACCTGGGGGTGCCGCTCGCGCACCAGCCGGTCAACGCGGATGTCCTCGAAGGACGGATCGCCGGCGAGGTGCCGATCTACTTCATCGACAACCAGCAGTTCTTCGGCCGCGACGGCATGTACGGCTTCTGGGACGACGATGCGCGCTTCATCTATTTCAGCCGGGCCGCGCTCGAGATGCTGCGGCCGCTCGACTTCCGGCCCGACGTGATCCACGTCAATGACTGGCACACGGCGGTGATTCCCAACATGCTGGCGCGGCTCTATGCCGCCGATCCCTTCTACGCCGATATCGCAACCGTCCTCACGATCCACAATCTGGCCTTCCAGGGCGTCTTCGGCTACGGCGCGCTGAACCTGGCGGACCTCGAGCAATGGGGCCTGATCAAGCCCGGCATGCCCGGACTCGATGACATCGTCAACCTGCTCGGCCGTGGGCTCTATTTCTCCGATGTCGTCAACACCGTCAGCAACCGCTACGCGGAAGAGATCCTGACTCCCGAGTACGGCGAAAAAATGGACCCCCTGCTGCGGGTCTTTCGCGGCAAGCTGCACGGCATCATCAATGGCATCGACTACGACGTCTTCAATCCCTCAACCGATGCCTCGCTCGTTGCGCCCTACGACATCGGGAGCATCGAGAAGAAGGTCGAGAACAAGCTGGCGTTGCAGAGAGAGGTCGGCCTCCCCCAGGATCCGGCGGTGCCGGTGATCGGCCTGATCTCGCGGCTCTACGACCAGAAAGGGCTCGACCTGATCGCCAACATCATGTGGGGACTGATGCGGCTCAACCTGCAGCTCGTGGTGCTCGGCGCTGGCGACGCGCGCTACGAAGAGATGTTCCGGACCAACGCGCGCGACAATCCAGGCAAGGTCTCCGCCACGATCGGCTTCAAGCCGGTGCTGGCGCAGCAGATCTACGCCGGCTCCGACATGTTCCTGATGCCGTCGCGCTTCGAGCCCTGCGGGCTGGGCCAGCTGATCAGCCTTCGCTACGGAACCATCCCCATCGTGCGCGCCACCGGCGGGCTGGCCGACACCATCGACGACTGGGATCCCGTACAGCAGACCGGAAACGGCTTCGTCTTCACGGCCTACGACCACTGGGATCTCTTCGCCCAGGTGGTCCGTGCCCTGGAGACGTTCCGCCAGACGTCGCCCTGGCGTCGGCTGCAGGGCAACGCCATGTCGACCGACGTCAGCTGGGCAAACTCAGCGGAAAAATACGTGGGCCTCTACCGCTCGGCGATGGGGAACCACGCCGAATCGCGAGAGTATTCCACCGCCGCCACCGACCCCTACACCTGGTAAAAACCGTCCCCGCAGACACCAGAAAAGGCCGCCGGTCTAATAGAGGTTAATATTTGGGGCCTTTTCTTGATGTCTTGACACCGCTTGATGCATGATTACGACGATTCGCGCCAGAATGCACGCTGGACGACACATCTTTGCCTGGAAGGGAGGTAGTTGACGTATATGGATCTAGCTATTGGCAAGTCGCGATGGTTGCGCGTATCGACGCTCCTCGCCGCGGTCGCGGTTCTCGTTTCTGCCTGCGGAACGTCACAGAACGCGACGGGCGACAACATCAAGAATGGGGGCACGCTGATCTGGGCGCTCGATGCTGATGCCCAGAGCCTGAACCCCTTCGTCGCCGGCGACGTGCCGTCCGTCCGAGCCTACGGGTTTCTATTCCCCAACATCTATCAGGCCGACAAGAACCTGAACATCCAGCCGGACCTGGCGGACGGGATGCCATCCATCTCGTCGGACAAGAAGGTCTGGACGGTCAAACTCCGCAAGGACGCCAAGTGGAGCGATGGCTCGCCGATCACGGCGGACGACGTCGTGATGACCGTCAACATGCAGAACAACCCGAACCTCGACACCGACGCCGCCTTCGATTGGGGCGAGCTCGACAAGGTCGAGGCGGTCGACAAGAACACCGTCAAGTTCACTCTCAAGGACGTCTTCGCGCCCTTCCTGGCCAACAACTTGCTGACGTTCGTGGCGCCGGCCAGCGTCTACGGAAAGATCGACCCGGCCAAGCAGCGCACCGACCCCGTCTCCTTGAACCCGACCGTGACCGGCGGACCCTACAAGTTCGACAAGCGGGTTGCGGGCTCGGAGATCGATTACGTCGCCAACACCAACTACTACCTCGGCCGGCCCCACTACGACAAGGCCATCGCCAAGGTGATCACCGACGCCACCGCGGCGACCAACGCCCTGATCAACGGGGACGTCGCCTGGCACCCCGCTCTCGGTGAGGGCGGCTCCGGCGCCGTGACCAAGGCAAAGGCGGCGAGCGGCGTGCAGGTGCACGACTACGCCGACCTCGGCTACATCGACATGCGCCTCAACACCCGCAAGGGCCACCTCTTCGACGACGTCAAGACCCGGCAGGCCATGGCGTATGCCCTGGACAAGCCGTCGATCGTGGACGCCGCGACCGAAGGTCGGGGCCAGGTGCTCTGGGGCGACATCGTGCCGGCCTCGTGGGCCTACGACGCGAGCGCGGTTGTGACCTACAAGCAGGACGTCGCCAAGGCGAAGTCCCTGTTGACCGAAGCGGGTTGGACCGTCGGCGCCGACGGCATCGCGACCCGGAACGGGAAAAAGTTCGTGGGCAAGATCCGGGTTCGCGCCGGAAAGCCGCAGCGGATCAAGGCCGCCCAGATCATCTCTGACCAGCTGAAGGCGATCGGGATGCAGCTCACGCCCGACCCGACCGACTTCAAGGTGTTCTACAAGCCGATCATGGCGGGCGACTTCGATGTCGCCATCGCCGGCTTCGGTCTGACCGTCGATCCGGACGACTACACGACCTTCAGCTCCAGCCAGCTGCAGCCTGAGCACAAGTCGGGCAACAACTGGACCGGTTACAGCAACCCGCAACTCGACTCGCTGATCGACCAGGAGCGCGCCACCATCAAGGCGACCGACGCCGAGACGAAAGCCGCTCGCAAGCAAATCTTCAACCAGATGGAGAAGATCATCAGCGGCGACATCGTGACCTACATGCTGTGGGCCGACAAGTCCGCGATGGGTTGGTCGAGCAACGTCGGCGGCGTGGTAGCCGGCGGCGGCGACAACGTGATCTACGTCGACGATGCGCGCAACACCGAGGTGGAAGCGCAGTGGTACTCCAAGAACGGTAAGTAGCGAGCGAAGCTGAGCGAGTTCCGGGGAGGCGGCCGGGCCGCCTTCCCCGGGACGGACTTCCCGGTGGCGGTTCGTTATGCTTCTGGTGGGAAAGTCAGGGCTGTATTCAAGGCGAATGCTTGGGACAGGCAGAAACGGTGTCATAGGATGAAGACGTGACGTTCTACCTCGTTCGCCGCGTGGCGATCGGGATCTTCCTCCTTTTGCTCATGTCGGCGATCTTCTTTACCCTCACACGGGTCACACCCGGGGCGCCCGTCAGCGTGGGTGAGAACCCCCGGATTCACCAGGAGCAGGTCAACCGCCGCCTGCACAGCATGGGGCTGACCGATCCGAACGGGAAACCGTACACGGTTCCCGAGTCGTACGTGCGCTACGTGGTCGCCCTGGTTCACGGGAACCTGGGCGATTCCTACCAGTACAACGAGCCGGTCACGACCCTGCTCATGCAGCGCCTGCCGAACTCGATCCTGCTACTGGGCGCGGCCCTGCTGGTGGCGCTGGCGATCGGGATCCCGCTGGGCATCTACGCGTCGACTCACCAGTACTCCAAGGCGGACATGACGACGTCCGTCGTTTCCTATATCGGCGTCTCGATTCCCAGCTTCGTGCTCGGCATTTATCTCTTGCTGATCTTCGCGGTCTTCTTGAAACAGACGCCGCTCCACTGGGGCTTCCCCCTCTTCGGCATGCATACCGGTGGCGTCGACGACCCGGTGGATCTTCTCGTCCACATGGTGCTCCCGGTCACCGCGCTGGCAATCCTCCAGATCGCGATCTTCAGCCGCTTCATGCGAGCCAGCATGCTGGAGGTGCTGCACCAGGATTACATCCGGACGGCGCGCGCCAAGGGGTTGGCGATGGAGCGGGTCAATTACAAACACGCGCTGCGCAACGCCATCCTCCCCATCATCACCCTCGTGGCGATCGCGATCCCGCAGATCGTCAATGGGGCGATCATCACCGAAGGCATCTTCAGCTGGCCGGGGACCGGACAGCTCGCCTTCCAGGCGGTGGTCGACCGGGACTACCCGGTCATCCTGGGCGTCGTCATGCTGGTCGCAGCCGGGACGGTGTTCTTCAACCTGATCGCGGACGTGTTGTATGCGGTCGCTGACCCGAGGATCCGGTACTGATGGCCCAGGTCCCCCCGCTTCCATTCGGGCCCGCGGCCGGCGGCCTCCCGGGCGTCCCCGATCAGCTCTCCGTCGAGACGACGGTCGATCAAGAGCGGGCCATCACCCAGCCCGGCGTCAAGTCGGACGAGCTCGCCGGCGCCCCGGAGCTCGGCTTCTGGCGGCTGGCCGTCATCCGTTTTTTCCATCACCGGGTCGCGACCGGGGCGCTGTTGATCCTCGGCGTGATCGTGCTGGCGGCGGTCGTCGTCCCGATCATCACCGGCAACCTTTACAGCATCCAGGACTACCGTCACCCCTACAAGCCGCCCTTCCAGAGCTTCCAACACCTGCTCGGCACCGACGAGCTCGGCCAGGATGAACTGGCCCGGCTTCTTCGCGGCGCCAGGGTGTCGCTCATGGTTGGCATCCTCGCCGTGGTCGGCTACCTGATCATCGGTGGGGGGCTGGGTGCGCTCGCCGGCTACTACGGTGGCTGGCTCGACAACGCGTTGATGCGCTTCACCGACATCATCATCTCGATGCCCTTCCTGCTGGTCGTCATCGCGGTCACCGCGGCGACCGGTGGAGTTCGGCTCAGCACCGTCATCATCGTGATTGCGGCCACCGGTTGGTTCGAGATCGGACGTCTGATGAGGGCCCAGTTTCTGGTGCTTCGAGAACAGGAGTTCGTCCAGGCGGCCAGGGCGCTCGGCGCGTCCAATACTCGAATCATCCTCCGCCACATCCTGCCCAACGCGCTGGCGCCCATCATCGTTTCCGCCACGCTGGGTGTCTCCGGCATCATCCTGCTGGAAGCCGCGCTCGGCTTCCTCGGCTACAGCATCCCGCCGCCGGAGCCGAGCTGGGGCAATATGCTGCAGAACTTCGAGGAGTACCTGCTCTCCGACCACACCTACCTCGTGATCTTCCCGGCCACCGCACTGGTCATCACCGCCCTGGCGATCAACCTGGTCGGTGACGGGATCCGGGACGCGCTGGATCCCCGGCAGCGGTGAGCGATCTCCTCCGGGTAGAGGATCTCCACACCCAGTTCCATGTTCACGGCGGGACAGTCAAGGCGGTCGATGGCGTCAATCTGACGATCCCCGCGAAAGCGACCGTCGGTCTCGTGGGGGAATCGGGGTCGGGAAAGAGCATCACCGCGCTCTCCATCATGCGGTTGCTGGAGAAGAACGGCCGGATCACGCAGGGCCACGTGTTTTTTCACGGCCAGGATCTGGTCAGCCTGCCGGACGAGCAGATGCAGGAGATCCGTGGCAACGACATCTCGATGATCTTCCAGGAGCCGATGACGGCGCTGAACCCGGTCTTCACGGTCGGCGACCAGATCGCGGAAGCGGTGCGGCTCCATCAGAAAGTCGATCACGAGGCGGGGCTCAAGCGGGCGATCGAGATGCTGCGCCTGGTCGGCATCTCCGATCCGAAGCGCCGAGCGGGGCAGTACCCGCACGAGCTCTCGGGCGGCATGCGGCAGCGGGTCATGATCGCCATGGCGCTCTCCACGAGCCCGGAGCTGCTGATCGCCGACGAGCCGACCACCGCGCTCGACGTAACGATCCAGGCGCAGATCCTCAAGCTGATGCGAAACTTGAAGGGAGAGTTTGGCTCCGCCATCCTCTTGATCACGCACGACCTGGGCGTTGTGGCCGAGATGTGCGATAGCGTGGCCGTGATGTACGCCGGGCGCATCGTCGAACAGGCGCCCACCGAGGAACTGTTCGCCAGTCCCAAGCATCCCTACACCCAGGGGCTGCTCGCCTCCATCCCCCGACTGGGGAAGAAGCAGGAGCGCCTGCACGTCATCACCGGCAGTGTGCCCAACCCGCTCGCGGTCCCGCCCGGCTGCGCCTTCCGTCCGCGCTGTCCGATCAAAGCCCCGCGCAGCGACCGTGACATCCCTGGGCTGAAGCCCAATGGTTCCACGGCCGAACACCTGGTGGCCTGCTGGCAGTACGAATGAGCAAGCCAAAGCTGACGGTGGCGGCCCCCGAGGCGAACGGTGCCCTGCTGAAGGTGCAGGATCTCGTCAAGTTCTTCCCCATCAAGGGCGGCCTCTTGCAGACGGTCGTCGCGAACGTCAGGGCGGTGGACGGGGTCAGCTTCGAGATCAAGAAGGGGGAGACGCTCGGCCTCATCGGTGAGTCGGGCTCCGGCAAGTCGACGGTCGCGCGCACCATCATGCGCTTGATCCCGCCCACGTCGGGTGAGGCCTGGCTAGAGGGACGGAGCATCTTCAAGGCGAAAAACAAGGAGCTGCACGAGATGCGTCGCGAGGTGCAGATCATCTTCCAGGATCCCTACGGCTCGCTCAATCCCCGCATGTCGGTGGGGGAGATCGTGGGGGAGGGCTTACTGGTGCACGGCGTCGGGTCGGCGCACGAGCGGGACAAGATCGTCAGCGAGCTGCTGGAAGTCGTAGGGCTGCGCGGCCAGTACCGCGGCCGCTTCCCGCACGAATTCAGCGGTGGCCAGCGGCAGCGGATCGGGATCGCCCGGGCGCTGGCGCTCCGGCCCAAACTGATCATCGCCGATGAGCCGGTCTCGGCTCTCGACGTCTCGATCCAGTCGCAGATCCTCAATCTGCTCGAGGACCTGCAGAACGAATTCGACCTCACCTACCTCTTCGTCGCGCACAACATGGCGGTCGTGGAGCAGGTCAGCGATCGGATCGCCGTGATGTACCTGGGCAAGATCGTCGAGCTCGCGCCCGCCGAGCAGCTCTTGCGCGGTCCGCGCCACCCGTATACGAAAGCTCTGATCTCGGTCATTCCGATTCCCGACCCTACCGTGCGCCGCGAGCAGACGGTGCTCTCCGGCGAGATCCCGAGCCCCACCAACCCACCGTCCGGTTGCCACTTCCGGACCCGCTGCCCGATCGCGACGGACTACTGCGCCGAGGTGGAGCCGCCGCTCCGCGAGGTCAGCAAGGGTCAGTTCGCCGCCTGCCACTACGCCTGACCGGATCCACCGCGCGAACGGGCGGTGACCCGGGCGAGCCAGTCGCCAATGATCGCGCGCCTTCGCACGGTGCGGCCAGTGTCGAACCAGCTGCCCAGGAGCACGAGCGCGAGGGCCGCCGCGGCGAGGAGGACATCGAGCCGGCCGCGATCCGGTGGTGTCGTGTCGTAATGAGCCCAGTAGGCGAACTCACTGTCGTTGACGGCGGAGACCCCGACGAACACGACCGCCAGGATGGCGGCGGCCAGCCAGACGCGGCCGCGGCCGGCGAAGCCCAGCCGGACCAAGCCCATCCCGGGCACCAGAGCCAGCCGCCAGACCGCCCCGGCCGTCGCGCGCTCGGGCTCGCGGGCGGCGCGGGACGCGAAGGCATCGACCGCGATCACCCAGCCGATCAGCCCGGCGTACCAACCCGTGGAGAGCAGGTCGACGGGCATGAAGGTGAAGTGAAGCGTGCTGAAGCTGGGCGTGCTGAGCAGCCAGCCGGCCCAGAGGACCCATGCCAGCAGCGCCACGCCGGCGGTCGCGAGCGCGAGTCCGTGGTACGGTCGCGCGGAGTGCATCACCGAGAGTACGAGGCAAATGGCAACAACCCAGGCGAACGGATTGGTCCAGCCAAAGACGCGGGCGAGGTGCCCGACCGCGACCTCGATCGTCCAGGGGGTGAGAAGGCCGAGGGCGGCCAGCCCGACGATCATGATGTCGCGACTGGACCGTCGCGAAAGCCGCAATGCGATGGCGCCGACGCGCTGGACCCCGGAGGCAAGGGCGAAGGTCAGCGCCAGTCCACCACAGAAAACGGCGACGATGAGCAGCACCTCCGAGCCCGGATTGCCCCGTGTCAGCGCATAGGCGAGGCCAAAGGGCGCCGCGACCAGCAGCATCCCGATAACGAGGTTGCGGACAGAGTTCGCGTTGTCGTGCATTGCGTTCCTCGAGTGTACGTTCCGGATAAAATCGCGCGGTGTTGCGCGGTAAGCTGTGGCGCCATCCCGATTTCCTCAAGCTCTGGGCCGGCGAAAGCGTCAGCGTGTTTGGGAGCCAGGTCACGGTCCTGGCGGTACCCACCGTCGCGATCCTTATCCTTCATGCCGGCCCGTTCCAGGTTGGGATCCTCTCGGCGCTCGAGTTTCTCGCCTTCCCGACGCTGGGATTGGTGGCAGGCGTCTATGCCGATCGCCTGCGGAGGCGTCCCATCATGATCATCTGCGACGTCGGTCGCGCGCTGGCGTTGGGGTCGATTCCCGTGGCATTCCTGCTGAACCTGTTGACGCTCGAGCAGCTCTATTTCGTGGCCTTGCTCACGGGGATCTTCACGGTCTTCTTCGACGTGTCGTACCAGTCATACCTGCCGGCGCTGGTGGACCGCCCCAATTTGATCGAGGGCAACACGAAGCTGGAGATCACGCGATCGACGGCGCAGGTGGCGGGTCCGGCGGTGGCGGGGTTCCTCATCCAGTTGATCGGCGGCGCGAAGGCGGTCGCCGTCGATGCGCTGTCCTTCCTTCTCTCGGCGCTCGCGCTCGCCTCCATCGGGAAGCCGGAACCTGAGCCGCGTCCGAGCACGGCGTCAGGGACCTCCGGCTTCATTCCCGAGATGCGGGAAGGGATCGACGTGGTCTTTCGAAATCCGATCCTCTGGCGGATTGCGGCGTGCACGGCAACCACCAACCTCGGGTCGAATATGGTCTTCGGCGCCGTCTTCCTGGTGTTCGCCTATCGCCAGCTCCACTTATCTGCGGGCGTCGTCGGCGTCGTCTTCGCTTTGGGCAGTGTCGGAGCCCTGGCCGGCGCCTTCCTCGCCGGCTGGGTCGCGCGCACGATTGGCATTGGGCCAACCCTCGGCGTCACGATCATCGTGGGGGGCCTCGCGCTGCTGGCGACTCCCCTCGCGCTCGTGGGCGCTCCCGCCGTGATCCTCGCGACGACCGGCTTCATCGAAGGCGTGACCATCCCGGTCTACAACATCAGTCAGGTGAGTTTGCGACAGGCCATTACCCCTGACCGTGTCCAGGGCCGGATGAACGCCACCATGCGCACCATCGTCTGGGGCACCATCCCGCTGGGCGCATTCATCGGCGGGATCCTGGGCACGTCCATCGGGCTGGTGCAGACGATCGTCCTTGGTGGCATCCTATCGACGTTGGCCGCTTCATGGATCTTTCTCGGCCCGGTCATCCGCCTCCGGGAGCAGCCCGCGGCGGTGATGGCATGACGACACGCCTCCTGATCCGCGAGGCGTGTCTCGCCGACGGCCACGCGCCGGCGCTGCAGATCGGCATCAACCTGCTGATCGAAAACGGCAGGATCGCACGCGTGTCGGCGGACGAGCTGGATCCAGGTGACGCCGAGGTGCTCGACGGCGGTGGCGCGACGATCGTGCCCGCGTTCGTCGACGCCCATAGCCACCTGACGATGCCGGGCGGGAGCCACTGGATCGAGCGCGGTTCGGACCCGCCGCACCGGTTGCGCGAGGTGGCGCGCCGGAACGCCGCCCGCCTGGCCCAGGCCGGGATCCTGTGGGCCCGCGACGTGGGCTCTCCGGCCGGTGCCGACGGCCGGGCGGTTAGCTTGCTGGTGCGCGAGGAGATGGCGGATCGGGTCGGCACACCGTACATCCGAGTGGCGGGGACGTGGATCGCGACCGATGGCTATCTACCGATGACCGTCCCCGTCAAGGATGGCGACGAGTTGCGGGCGGCGGTGCTCGCCCAGCTGGATTCCGGAACGGACTTCGTCAAGATCATGCTCGATCCGCCGGACCGCTCCGACCGCTGTCCCTTTACGGTCGACGACGTTCGCAAGGCATGCGAGGCGGTGCATGCCCGCGGGCGGAAGGTCACCGCCCATGCCACCATCCTCGATGGTGCGCGCGTCGGCGCGGAGGCCGCCGTGGACTCCATCGAGCACGGCATGGAGCTCGACGATGCTACCGCAGCGACGATGCGCGCCAATAACGTCGCGCTCGTCTCGACGCTGTCGGTGCTGGCAAGCTGGGCGACCTTCGAGCGCACCACGCGGCTCGAGCGATTCACGAGCGCGGAGGGGAAACGCCGCCTGGCGGCCAGGCGTGAGGGGGCCTTTGCGGCCATCAAGGCGGCGCGGCGGGCCGGCGTCCGTATCGCCGCCGGGTCCGATTTCGGCGGCGGCTCGGTGCGCGCCGGTCACCTCGCCTGGGAGGTGGAGCAGCTCGTCGAGGCGGGACTCGAACCGCACGAGGCCCTGGCGGCCGTAACCTGGCGAGGCGGCGAGCTGCTGGGTATCGACCACGCCGGGAGCATCCGCCAGGGCGACCCGGCCGATCTCGTCCTCGTGCATGGCGATCCGCTGAGCGATCCCCGAGCGCTGTGGCGGGTGTGGGCGGTCTTTCAGGGCGGGGAGCGGATCGCCTAGCTCAGCACACGCTACCAGCCGTCTCACGACGTTCTCAGAGGCGAGCGTCGATAATGAAAACACTCTCGGGTTGTCGGCGTTGTCTCCTCAGGAGTGTGCGGATTGCCTCAATTACGGCAGGACTTGATCACTGGGCGATGGGTGGCGGTGGCGACGGAACGTGCCCGGCGCCCGGACTCGTTCACGCAGGCGGCCAAGGAATCGGTCGCGGCCAAAGACGTCTGCCCCTTCTGCCCAGGCAATGAGTCGATGACGCCCCCCGAGGTACTGGCCTACCGGGCGTCCGGCCTGCCGGCGAACGGTCAGGGCTGGTCCATCCGGGTGGTGCCGAACCTCTACGCGGCGTTCCGGCCGGAGCCGGACGGGCAGGAGCATCGCGACGGCCGCTTCTGGCAGCGCGACGCGATCGGGGCCTGCGAGGTACTGATCAGCAGCCCCGATCACCGGGCGCCCACGCCGAGGCTGCCGCGGCGCCAGGTCGAGGAGATCGTCCAGTCCTATGTCGACCGCTACCAGCATCACGCGCGTAACGGGGCGCTCGAGCACGTCGTGATCCTCTACAACCACGGCCGTCCGGCGGGCGCCTCGCTCGAGCACCCGCATTCGCAGCTCTACGCCATCGGCATCCAGCCGCCCAGTCTCAACGATGAGCTGGAGGGTGCACGCTCCTTCCGTGACGAGCATGGCGCCTGCGTCTTCTGTCGCACGCTCGAGGATGAGCGCCGTGCGGGCACGCGTATCGTCTTCGAAAACGCGGCCTTCGTCGTGTTCGCGCCCTATGCCGCGCGGACGCCGTTCGAAACCTGGATCATGCCGCGACGCCACTCGGCATCATTCGGCGACCTTGACCTGTCAGGGGAAAAGCCCGCGTTCGCGGAGGCGCTGCAGCTCACCCTCAAGGCGCTCCAGGACGGGCTCAATGATCCGCCGTTCAACTATTTCATCCACAGCGCGCCCTTCAAGGCCGATGCCAGGGACGCCTATCACTGGCACCTGGAACTGATCCCGAAACTGAGCACCGCCGCCGGCTTCGAGCTGGGCACCGGTGTGTGGATCAACGTCGTCAAGCCCGAGGAGTCCGCCGCCTTCTTGCGAGACCGGATCAACTCGAGCGTGGAACAGATGGCATGAAGGCGGTGGTGATGGCCGGTGGCGAGGGGTCGCGGCTGCGTCCGCTGACCAGCGGCATTCCCAAGCCACTGGTACCGGTCGTCGGCAAGCCGGTGATGGAGCACATCCTGCGGCTGCTGCGCAAGCACGGCGTCACCGACGTCGTGGTGACGTTGCAGTACCTGGGCTCCGCGATCCGCGATTACTTCGGCGACGGCTCGGACTTCGGCGTCGACATCACCTACGTCGTGGAAGACAGCCCGCTGGGGACGGCGGGCAGCGTCAAGAACGCCCAGGAATTCCTGGACGAGCCGTTCATCGTCATCAGCGGCGACGCCCTCACCGACATCGACCTGGGCGCCGTGATGCGCTACCACGAGGAAAAGGGCGCCGCGGCGACCATCGTGCTGACCTCGGTGCCGAACCCGCTCGAGTACGGCGTGGTGATCACCAATCCCGATGGGACGATCAAGCGCTTTCTCGAAAAGCCCTCCTGGGGTGAGGTCTTCTCGGACCAGGTGAATACCGGGATCTACGTCATCGAGCCCAAGGTGCTCGACATGATGCCACCAGCGACGGTGGTCGACTGGAGCGGCGACGTCTTTCCCAAGATGCTCGCCAACGCCATGCCGCTTTACGGCCAGCTGGTGCCCGGCTACTGGTGCGACATCGGCAACATCCAGACCTACTACCAGGCGAACTGGGATGCCCTCGAGGGACGTGTCGATGTCGAGATTTCGGGCGAGCGCCGCCACGGCAACGTCTGGATCGGCGAGAACGTCGAGATCGGTTACGACGTGAAGATCAACGGTCCGGCCTATATCGGCAACGAATGCAAGCTCAAGGCGGGCGTCTTCATCAATGGGCCGGTCTGCGTCGGGAACTTCTCGGTCGTCGATGAGAACACGAAGATGAGCAACTCCATCATCTGGACCTACACCTACATCGGGGAGAACTCACGCTTGCGGCAGGCGATTGTTTGCCGGCACGTCACCATCAAGAACAATTGCCTGCTCGAGGAAGGGGCGGTGATCGGTGACGACGTTGTCGTCGGCGAGGGATCGACGATCGATGCCGGGGTCAAGATCTGGCCCGACAAGGAAATCGAGCCGGGGTCGACCGTGCACGAGAGCATCATCTGGGCCGGCCACTACAAGCGCGGGCTCTTCAGCTCCTACGGCATCA